>Ga0335078_10003278_pt1 | contig 24147 bp, 16 predicted proteins | sample Lox_Sample_32_FD_206711 | JGI IMG/M metagenome (GOLD analysis project Ga0335078, IMG submission 206711) | Soil microbial communities from Loxahatchee National Wildlife Refuge, Florida, United States - Lox_Sample_3.2 | ecosystem: Environmental > Terrestrial > Soil > Wetlands | place: USA... | reverse complement strand
ACGAAGCAGTTGTTGGTGCAGTACATCCAGCAGGTTTCGCAGTCCATGCACATGCCGCAGGACATGCACCGTTTGGCCTCTTCCAGGGCCTCAGCTTCGTCCAGCTCCAGTTGGATTTCCGTGTCGGCGAGCCGTTCCTCCACCGGCACGTGCCCCCGATGATGCCGCTCCGCCGGCTTGTACCAATCGAGCTTCACGCGCTCCGCGCCGATGGTGGCCGGCGCCGCCGGCTGGCTTATATGCTTCCCATGGATCCAGGCGTCGATCGCCTCGGCTGCGAAACGCCCTTGGGCAATGGCGATCGTCACCAGCCCCAACTCGATGGCATCGCCGCCGGCGAATACGCCCTCCATCCCCGGGACCGCTCCATCTTTCGTTTCGATCCAGGATTTCCCTTCGCCCGTGATATCGAGGCCGTCCAGCTCCGGCTGCTGGCTGACGGCCGCGATAATCGTGGTGGCCTCGAGATTAAATTCCGACCCGGCGCGCGGCACCGGCCGCGGACGGCCGGAAGCATCCGGTGCGCCGAGGTCCATCTCGATGCACCGCAGCCCCACCGCCTGCCCGTCCTTCAGCAGCACCTCCACCGGCGCCGTCAGGTACCGGATCTCGATGCCTTCTTCCAAAGCGCCGTCGATTTCCGCGTTGATCGCCGGCATTTCCGAGCGCGACCGGCGATACAGAATGGTCACCTGGGCGCCCAGCCGCTTGCTCACCCGGGCCGAATCGATGGCGGTGTCGCCGCCGCCGATCACCAGCACTTTGTCGCCCACGCGGACTTCCTCGCCGCTGTTGACGCGGTTCAGGAACTCCGTTCCGGTGTGGACGTTGGGCGCGTCTTCGCCGGGAATCCGCAGCCGGATTCCGCGATGCGCGCCGACCCCCACAAAAATCGCTTTGTATTCGCCGCGCAGCTGCTCGAGGGAAATATTCGAGCCGATGGCGGCATTGCACTGCAGCTCGACGCCGAGATCCAGGATCCGCTGAATCTCGGCATCCAGAATCTCCCGCGGCAGGCGATACTTGGGAATGCCGTAGCGCAGCATGCCGCCCGGCTGGCTGAAAGCTTCGAAAACCGTCACCGGGTAGCCGCGCCGCGCGAGCTGGTAGGCGCAGGAAAGTCCCGCCGGACCGGCTCCGATCACGGCCATCCGTTCCGTGCGCTTTTCGCTGGTGAGGCGCGACAGCTTCCAGCCCTGCGCGATTCCGGCGTTGCCGATGAATCGCTCCATGGCGTTCACCGCCACCGCGCCTTCCTTCTTGCCCCGATTGCAGCCGTCCTCGCACGGGTGCGGGCAGACGCGGCCGCAGACCGCCGGGAAAGGATTCCGCTCCGTAATCATTTCCCACGCGATGCGATACGCCTCGCCATTGGTCCGGCCATAGGCTTCGGCCTGGGCGATGGCGGTGAGCCATCCCCGTATGTCGGTGCCGCAGGGACAGCCGCCCGTGCACGGCGGCGTCTTGGCGGCGTAGGCCGGCCGGAGCGGGCTGATTTCCCCGCCGGCCGGAGCGGCGGCCTTGATTACCGGCTTTTTGACTTCTTTAAAAAGCGCCATGGCTCGGCCTTATGCGTATGGATAGATGCTGCGTTTGAAGTCTTCGAGCTGCCCCAGAAGGCGGTCGTGTTTTTTCTCGTCCTCGATCAGGTACGTCAACAGGTGGCGCTGCACGAACAGGCGGCAGTTGCGCCGCGCCTTCTCCGCCAGCTCGATGGTCTGGCGCTCCATCTCGGCGTGCTTCTCCACCATGTCCCAGATCTCGCCGAGTTCCTCCGGAGTGAGCGTAAATGCCTCGCGCTCCAAGCTGTCGAGGAGCACCTGCTGCACCCGGTGGTGCATCTCCGAATCGCGCCGGATGATCTCCATCACCAGCTGGATCAGAGGGTTTTTGGTCTTCGCGATCACCGCGGTGGTGTGCGTGATGGTGGCGTTCTCGAGGGCCTGCCAGTTCCTCAGTACTTCTTGCAGTTCCGGTACATTCTCGGCCGTTTTCGGAGTCATCGTCGGAATCCTCGTTTCCTCAGAAGCGGATGTGCGCCGATCGCGCGTAGCTTTGCCCGGCGTTCTTGAAATCGTCGATGTGGTAGCGCGTGAATTCGATGCCCGTCAGTTGGAAGAACCGCGGCCAGCCGATGCGCTCGATCCATTCGCCCATGCGCTCGAACTTGCGCGCGTGCGCGGCATACACTTCCACGATTTTGGTCACCGCGTCCACCACTTCCGGCCAGCGCGGCGGATTGTTGGGCAGAAACGGAATGGCCAGCTTGGTGAATTTCGGCGTGGTCCGGGCATTGCTCACCTTGCCGCCCACCCAGATGGAAATCCCGTCGTTTTCCGGGTCGTTGAGCGGCATGGCCGGGCAAACCGTGTAGCAATTGCCGCAGTACATGCACTGCTCCTCGATCACTTCCACCGACGGCTTCTCGTTCACCGTGGCCGGACGGATGGCGCCCGTCGGGCACGACGCAATCAGCGTCGGCACTTCGCAGACCTTGGGCAGGACATCGTGGCGGATCTTCGGCGGCTTGCGATGGACGCCCAGCACGGCGATGTCCGAGCAGTGAACCGCCCCGCACATATTGAGGCAGCAGGCCACCGCCAGCCGCAGCTTGGCGGGCAGCTTCTCCTCGACGAAGTACGGATGCAGCGCATCCATCATCGATTTCACCAGCCCGGAGGCGTCGGTCGCCGACGAATGGCAGTGCACCCAGCCCTGCGTGTGAACGATGTTGCTGATGGCATTGTTGGTCCCGCCTACCGGATATCCCGCCGCCTGCAGCTCTTTCTTCAGCGGCTCGATATTCTCCGAATTGTCGAGCAGAAACTCGACGTTGTTGCGGCTGGTGAAGCGCAGGTATCCGCCGCAATACTTGTCCGCCAGGTCGGCGAAAAGGCGGATGGTGTGGACGCTCAACAGGCGCGGCGAGCCGGCCCGCACCGTGTACAGCCTCTCGCCCGATTCGGCGACGTGGCAGAGCACTCCCGGCGCCAGCGTCTCATGGAATTTCCACTGGCCGTAATTCCGCTTCACCACCGGCGGCAGGAACTTTTCATAGTGCGGCGGCCCGATATCCGTGATGCGTTTCGGTTGCGGTGTCTGCGGTGTCATTTCGTCACCTCCTCGGTGGTTTCCTGCTTGAAATAGATGTACGGGTTGTCGCGCGGCGCCGCGACCATTTCCGGCGCCGGATCGAGACCGATGGCGTCCAGGAAATTCGCCATGCCGACGCGTTGAATCAGCTCGCCGACGCGTTCACGGTTCTTGCCGTACTCATCCCAGAACTCCCAGATGCGCTTGATCAGCTCCTTCAGCGTGTCCAACAGCTCCGCTTCCGGGATGAACGGAACCAGCACCGAGGACAGCAGCGCGCCCTGCACGATCGGAGCCTTGGCGCCGATCAGCACCGCCGCGCCGCGCTCTTTGCCCGGCAGCAGGGCCTTCGGCATCACATTGATGCAGTGCATGCAGTGGACGCACTCGCTGTTTTCGATGGTCAGCTTCTTGCCGTCCCAGTTCATGCAGCGGCCGGGGCAGCGCTCGCAGACGTCCTTCTGGATGTCGAGCCCGTTGGCCGCGTATTCGGCCACCGCCGCGTCGTCCTGCCGGATCTCGTCTTTCCAGATTCCGATGATCGAAAGATCCGACCGCGCCGCCGCGGCTACGCAATCGTTGGGGCAGCCGGCGCACTTGATCTTGAACTTGTAGGGGAACGGCGGGCGGTGCAGCTCGTCCTGGTATTCCCGCGTCAGATCGTCGCAGAGCTTCATCGTGTCGTAGCAGGCCCATTCGCAGCGCGCCGGGCCCACGCAGCACGAGGGCGTCCGCATGCACGATCCGGAGCCGCCCAGGTCGAAGCCCGCCTTCGTCAATTCGGCGAAGGTCGGCTCCAGCTCGTCGGTCTTCGTGCCCAGAAACACGATGTCGCCGGTCGAGCCGTGCATATTCGTCAATCCCGAGCCATGCCGCTCCCAGATATCGCAGAGGGTGCGCAGCGAGTCGCTGGTATAGAACCACCCGGCAGGCTGGTTGATGCGCATGGTATGGAAGTGGGCGACTTTCGGAAACTGCTCGGGGACGTCGCTGTATCGGCCGATAACGCCGCCCCCGTAACCCAGCACGCCCACGATGCCGCCGTGCTTCCAGTGGCCTTTTTTCTCCTTGTAGGAGAGTTCCAGCTGACCCAGCAGGTCGTCGCACATCGGGCTGATGTCGCTGGTCTTCTTGATCTCCGTCACGAAGCTCGGCCAGGGACCGGTCTCCAGCTCGTCCAGCAGCGGCGTTGCCGATTTTTCTTTGTCGTTCGCCATGCGTTCTTCTCCTTAGTTACTCGAAAAACCTTCGGACTCCATCGCGGTTCTCTTCACCGCCGCGATATAAATCGCCAGCGGCCGGTAAACCAGGTGCGCCCACTTTCCAAACGGGACCTCCACCGCCAGCATCGGCACCGCGATCGCGAGGTGAACCACGTACAGGACATAAGTGGGCATCGGCTGGTCCAGCAGCCGGAAAACATTCAGCAGCACTCCCGTCAGCGCCGTCAGAAACAGCAGGCCCGGAAACAGCCAGTCGGAAAGCTGGCTGAAACGGTGCATTTCGTCGCGTGCCCGCAGGCGGTCGGCGATCATCCAGGCGGTCGCCCCCAGCAGCATCGCCGACGCGTAGTAGCCCAGCAGGCTGCTCCAGTGGAAGCTGTGATCCTCCACCTGGAACCACGGCAGGAACACCACCACCAGAATGAAAATGGTCGCGTAGCCCGTCACCAGCAGCAGGTGGCGCACCCAGTTGCGGGCCGAATCCGCGCCGCATTCCCGCCAGCGCTTCTGCGTCACGCCCTGCACCAGCAGCTCCGGCAGGCGCTGCCAGTAGACTCGCACTGGAATCCGGCTGTCGCGGGTCGCGCTGCGGAACATGCGCGCGGCATTCCCCAGAAGCAGCACGCCCAGGAGCGCCGCCAGGATCCGGTCCCCGGTGTGGACGATGTCTTTGGGCGCGAACCGGTCGAGCATCACCGTGGAAAACGGCAGCGGGCCGGAACGCACCAGCAGGCCGAATCCGAAATGGTCCGGCACGGTAAACAACCCGACCACCAGCAACGCGACTGCGGCCAGAATACCGATATTCCAGGCTTCGCTGCGATACATCAGCCGCGCCAGCCCGGTCCAATCGTATTGCGCCGTCAGGTAGCGCCGCAGCGCCATCATCGCTTCGCCCGGGTTGGCCTGGCGCGGGCAGTTCCGCGAACAATCGCCGCAGTAGTGGCACAGCCACGGGCCGACATCGGCCAGCAGCTTGTCTTTCAGGCCCCACTGCGCGTGCAGCACCTGTTTGCGCGGAAAACCGTCTTCCTGCGTGGAGAGCGAGCATACGCAGGTGCAGGTGGAACACTGCATGCACTTCTTCAGGTCGGCGCCGCCCGACGCCGCCACCCGTTCCATCAGCTCCCGGTCCGGTTCCACCGCCGTCTGGCCATGCATGGCTAGAACCCCTTGTACGGATTCGGGCCGAGTTCCCGGATCCGCTCCATGAAGCTGTCGAAAATCTCCGGCAGCCGGTCCCATTCATTCATGGCAAGCTGGTTCAGTTGCAGCCGCTCCGGCTCGAGCTGCAGCCGCTGCAGCGTTTCCTTGACGTTTTCCAGCCGCCGCTGCGCCAGCTCGCTGCCCTTGGTGAAGTGGCACTGGTAATCGTCGCCGTACTTGCAGCCCACCATGATCACGCCGTCGATGCCGCGCGAAAGCGCGTCGGCGATCCACACGATGTTCAGCGACCCCAGACAGCGCAGCGGAATCACGCGAATGCCGGCGTCGTACTGGCGGCGCTTCCAGCCGGCCAGGTCGAGGGCCGGATAGGCGTCGTTCTCGCACACCAGCGCCAGCACGCGCGGCTTCTCCTCGTCCTCTTCCGGCACTTCGATGGCTTTCACCATCGACGCGATCATGTCCACCGAGTAGTTGTGGAACGAAACGATTCGCTCCGGGCACGCGCCCATGCAGACGCCGCAGCGCCGGCAGCGGTACAGGTTCGGTTTCGGCGTGCCCTTGGCGTCTTCATCCAGCGCGCCGAACGGGCACTCCTCCGTGCAGCGCTTGCATTGCGTGCAGCGCTGCAGGAAGAACGAAGGATACGATGCGTCGCTGCCGCGCGGGTGGACGGCCTGCCCGCGCGCCGCCAGCTCCACGCACTGAATGGCTTTGAGCGCCGCGCCCGCGCCATCCCGCCGGGCCTGTGCCGCGTCCATGGGCATGCGCGCGGCCCCCGCGGCGTAGATTCCCGTGCGGCGCGTCTCGTAAGGGAAGCAGACGAAGTGCGAATCCGGAAACCCGTCCTGCAGCACCGGCAGTTCCGGCCCCTGCCGATACGCCAGCTTGAGAATCGATTCGCTGCCGTTCGGCACCATGCCCGTCGCCAGCACCACCAGGTCCACCGTCAACCCGATCGATTCGCCCAGCAGCGTGTGATCCACCCCGACCGCGATGCGGCCGTCCGCTGCTTTCGCCACCGACGCCACTTCGCCCTTGGTGAAGAAATTCAACGGCTGCGATTGCACCTCGCGGTAAAACCGTTCGTAGGTTCCGGGCGTCCGAATGTCTTTGTAAACCACGTAGACTTCGGTGTTCGGATCCTGTTCGTGGATCCAGGCAGTCTGCGCCAGCGTGGTCATGCAACAGGTCGCCGAACAATACGGCAGATGCTGCGGATCGCGCGAGCCGGCGCACTGGATAAACAGAACGCGCTTGACCGGCTGGCCGTTCGACGGCCGCATCACCGGCCCCTTCGCCGCCAGTTTCTCGAATTCGACGCTGGTCACCACGTCCGGCAGCACGCCGTAACCCAGGTTGGCCAGGCGCGAGGCATCATAAGGCTTCCAGCCGGTAGCCACCACGATCGCGCCCACGCGGATCGTCTGCCGCTCGCCGTTCGCGTCCAAAGTGACGTCGAACATCCCCGGCTGCCCCGCGATCTGCACGATCTCCGCCGCCAGAAACACCCGCACGTGGGGCAGACGATCGTCTTTTGTCGTCTGCCAGCTGCCATTCCCGCCCAGCTCTTTTTCCTTCTCCACCAGCACCACGTCGTACCCGGCTTCCGCGGCCTCCACCGCCGCCGTAGTGCCCGTCACCCCGCCGCCGATCACCAGGACCGCCTTCGAGATTTCGTCGCCCAGCCGTTTCAGCGGTTCCATCTTCAGCGCGCGCGCCACGCCCATCCGCAGATAGTCTTCCGCCAGCATCTGCGTGTCTTCGTCTTTGGGCTTATGGCACCAGGCGACATGCTCCCGCAGGTTGACCCGCTCCACGGTCGAGCCATGATTGAAGTTGAAACATTCCGCTTTGAATCGCGGCGAGCATCCGGCCACCACCGCCGTGTCCACCGCCCCGCTCTCCAGATCGCCGCGGATCTGCGCCAGCCCTTCGCCGCCGCACAGCACCTGGTGGCTCCGGCAGACCGCCGCATGGCATTCGCCGGTCGCGACTTTCGCCAGTTTCTCCGCGTCGATGGCCTCGCCGATCGAGCAGCCGGTGCAGATATAAACGCCGAGTTTACCGGGCATTGCCGACGCTCCTGTTGACGCATTGCAGCGCCTTCAACGCGGCGCCCGTCGCGTCCTGCACCGTCGAAGAGACCTCGGCCGGCCCTCGTACGCACCCGGCCGCGTACACACCCGGCGAGCCGTTGTGCGCCTCGAGGAATCCGAACTCGTCGCGATGGAACACCGCCGGCAGCCCGTCCGTTTGCGGGACCATTCCCGTCGCCAATACCACCAGTTCGAAGTTCTGCGTGCTCTTGCGGCTGGCCAGTACGTCTTCGGCCGTCACCAGCAAGTCGCCGGTCGCCGGATTCTCCTGCACCTCGCCCACTTTGCCCTTGATCAGCCGGATACCAGCATCGTTTTGCGTGCGCACCGCGAACTGCTCCAGCTTTCCAGGAGTTCGGATATCGATGTAGAAAATGGTGATGGCGGTCTCGGGATACAGCGCGCGTATGTAGGCCGCGTGCTTGAACGATGCCGCGCAGCACACCGCCGAACAGTAGGGCAGATGATTTTCGTCGCGCGACCCGGCGCATTGCACGAACGCCACCGTGCGCGGCTCTTTTCCGTCCGAAGGCCGCAGGATCCGTCCGCCGGTGGGACCATCGGCGGCCGCCATCCGCTCCAGCATCACGTTCGTCACCACGTTGCGGCATTTTCCGAAACCGAGCCGTTCCAGCTTCGCGGCGTCGTAGGGCTGCCATCCGGGGGCGGCGATAATCGCGGAGACGCGGTACGTCTGCGCCACCGCCCGCTCCTCCAGGTGGATGGCCTTGTAGGCGCAGCTTTCTTCGCAGGCTTTGCAGCCGCCGGCGCAGGCCGATCGCTCGATGGCATAACGCGCCGGATACGCGGTCGCAGCCGGTAGATAGACCGCTTTTGTCGTGCCCAGCCCGTAGTTGAATTCGTCCGCGCGCGTGGCCGGGCAGGCGCGCTCGCAATCGCCGCACATCGTGCAAGCTTCGCTCACATATCGCGGCTGGATCTCCACCCGGACGTCGTACTTGCCCGCGGCGCCGGTCACCTCTTTTACCTCCGCCGAGGTGAGCACGGTGATGGCGGGGTTGTCCCGCAGCCGGCGATAGTGCATTTCCAGGCCGCATGCCGGCGGACACAGCTTGGGAAAATATTGGTGCAGGCGCGCCACCCGGCCGCCCAGGCTGGCCGATTTCTCCACCAGGAGAACTTCGCACCCGACGTCGGCCAGTTCCACCGCCGCGGTCAGCCCGGCAATGCCGCCGCCGATCACCAGCACCCGCTTGCCCCCGTCCACGGTCATGTCCTGTTCTCCCGAACCGCCGCGCCCGGACGGAGTTTCATCGAGCGCTCGCCGAAAATCGAGAAGCGCAGCCACTGCATCCCGAAATCGAGAAGCTCCTGGTCGTCGGTCTTCAAAGCCTCCAGCCGCGCTTCATCGATGTCGAACAATTGCACGAAGCGCGTCTCGAACACGAACCGCCGGAAGCGGTCCAGGTCGTAGCAGACCATGTAGAACATGTCCGCCTGCTGCGGCATCAGCGCGCGCTTCGAATTCCAGAAATCGTGGAGCGTCAGCTCCTTGAATCCGGTGGACATCATTTCGAATTCCGCGATGCCCTGGCATTCGATCCACTCGCGCACCGAAAGCGAGACGCCCTCGCTGTGCCCCCGGCAAAGATCCTCGCGGATCACGAAATGGAACGGGCGGTCCTCGGGCGTGGCCGACTTCGGCTCCGCCAGCCCCAGCGGGTACATGCGGCACGCCCAGGGACGGTCGCGATAGATGCCGCACCCCTGCTCGGAAAGGAACTGGCAGGCTTTGCTCTCGTCTTCCTTCATCTTCAGGATGACGATCGGAAACTTCTGCTCCGCATTTTGCAGCCGAAGCGTGTACTGTTCCAGGAATTCCGAGGAATCCAGCCGCAGGCCGCGCTTCATGCGCAGCACGTCGTAGGGCGTCAGCACGATCGTCACGTCGCGGCAGCAGTGCCCGAAACAGCTCAACTGCGGGTTGCATTGAAACGTGAAGCGGTCATCCGGACCCAGGCGGGCGCACTCCTTCAAAATCTTTTCGGGCGTAACGGGATCGCCGTTCATGAGAGCGTCTCCTCGGTCTCCTGCAAAATGTCATTCTTGAGCGCCATCGGCGACCATACCGGCAGCGGACCCTGCTCGCCGGTCAGCGGATCGAGGCGGAATCGGTACGACGCCGCCACGTTGTACCGGCTCTCCATCCACGACCAGCCGCGCACGTAATACGGACAGTCGTCCTGGAAACAGACATATTGGAATTCGCCTCCCCAACTGGAGCCTTGGGGATTGGCCCAGCGTCGCAGGGCGCTGCCGCAATGCGGGCATTTGGGGTTGGCGGTCACCATGGGAAGATCCTTGCAGGCGGGAGGGATTGCCCCTCCCGCCCTGGTTACTCGGGTCAGCCCTTTACCAGCTCGGGCTTTTTCGGACTGAATACGTGCAGAATCGGCCGTGCCATCGTCTCCCAGGTATTGCTCTTGGGATCGAACCGGCAGTTCGCGAAAACGTGCCACTTCTCCTCGTCGATCTGCGGCTTGTCGGCGCGGAAATAATATCCGGGCCAGCGCGTCTCCTCGCGGAACAGAACCGTCCGGACGTGCGCCTCCGCCTGCCACATGCGATGCTGGTTCTCCCAGCAGCGCATCAGCTCGTGCAGATTGGAAGCCGCCAGCTTGCCGGCATCTTCTTTCAGATAAGCCAGCAGTTCCAGCGCCTTCTTGAGAAGAGCTTCGTTGGTGGTGAATTGAGCGGTGATGCCTCCGGCGTACTCGTCCATGATCTTCTGCAAACGGAACATGAACATCCGGGGCTTGATGTAGTTGGGGTTGATTTCCGGATCCGTGGTCGCGTTCTTGTGCTGCTCGAACGTATCGAGCGGCGCCAGGATTTCGGCCTTCAACGCTTCGATGGCGGCCGCATCCAGCTGCGGCGCCTGTTTGTTCTCGACGATGAACTTGATCGCGGCCTTGGCGGCGATGCGCCCCTCGGCGTGCGATCCCGACGAGAACTTATGGCTGGAGGCGCCCGATGCGTCGCCGGCGCAGAACAGGCCGTTCACCGTCGACATGTGGGCGTAACCCCAGAAATAGGAGTCCTTCGTATCCGGCGTCTGCAGATCCTCGGGTCCGCTGATCCAGGCTCCGGAAGCGCCCGAGTGCGAGCCGATGAAATACGGTTCGGCGGCGGCGATTTCGGAGCTGCGCTCTTCGGGCTGCAAGTTGGTGGATGCCCAGAGCAGAGCCTGCGAGATGGTCATGTCGAGGAAGTCCTCCCACGCCTCGCTCTCCAGCTCCTTCATCTTTTTCTTGTAGGCCTTCTCGTCGCCCTTGTAGGAATCGGCGATCGCCTGGATGGCTTCCTCGGTGCGCATCGAGATGGGGCCTTTGCCTTCCATCACGTCCAGCATGCCGAGATAGTTGCGCAGGTTGGCGGGAACCGGCTTCACCCGCCCGTACGGCCCCCACTTCTCGAGCTCGGGTTTGCGCTCGATCATGTAGTTGCCGCCGGCGGCGTTGGTCGCCCGCGATTTGAACAGCAGGAACCACGCGCCCACCGGTCCGTACGCGTCCTTGAACCGCACCGGGATGAATCGCACTTCCTGGCAGGTCATTTCCGCGCCGGCCTTCAGCGTGAAGTAGGCGGAAGAGCCCGAGTTCCATGGTGGATACCAGGCGCGCCCCATTCCTTCACCCGAGCTCCTCGGTTTGAACACGTGCACCGCGCCGCCCATGGCTACCAGCGTGGCTTTCGATTTGAACACGTAGAACTTGTTCTCCCGAATCGAGAAGCCCACCGCGCCCGCGCACCGTTCGCCGTCCATCAAAGGCCCGACGATGAAGATGCGCTCGTAGATCTCGCCCACGCCCGTCCCGAGCAGGGCGTTCTTCGCCGCTTCCGCCACCACTACCTTGTACGATTCGCCGTTGATCATCAACTGCCAGCGGCCTTCGTGTACGTAGTTGCCTTTCTCGTCTTTCCAGATCGGCAGACCCCACTTCTCGAAGAGGTGGACGGTGGAATCCACGTGGCGCGCGATGTTCGCCACCAGGTCCTCGCGCGTGATCCCCATCAGGTCGTTGCGGACATAGTCCACGTAGTCCTGGATGGTGTTGGCGCCGTCTTTCAATCCAACATACTGGTTGATCGCCGAGAGGCCCATTGCGACGGCCCCGGACCGGTCTACCGCCGCCTTGTCCACGAGCGTGACCTTAAGGCCGTTCTGCTTGGCCCAATGAGCAGCCTCAACGGCGGCTCCGCAAGCGGCCATTCCCCCGCCGAGGATCAGCAGATCGGTTTCTACTACTACGGTTTCGAATTCTGCCATTGCCATCGTTCTCCTCTCAGTTCTTCAACCGGAACACGTCATCCATTCCGATCGACGCCGGCTCGGTGTATAACAGCGGACTGTCCAGTCCGCCCGGCGATTCGAATCCCCCATCCGGCACGGCCTTGCCTTCCGGCGTCGTCCGTATCGGGAATTTGAACCGTTTGATCGTTCCGTTCCGGAACTTCACCGTCCACAGAATCGTATCCGTGGAACGCATCGGCGTCGCCGAAGCCCCCAGCGGGACGAAATCGGCGTAGCTGCGGACCTCAACGGCCTGGGTGGGACAGATCTTGACGCAGTTGTAGCACTCCCAGCACATTGAAACGTCCCGGTTGTAAGCCTTCATCTTGTCTTTGTCCAGGACCATGAGATCGTTGGGGCATATGTGCTGGCAAGCCGTCTTGTCCAGCGCCTTGCACCCGTCGCATTTGTCCGGGTTGACATAGCTCGGCATTAGTCCACCTTTCCTTCCGCAGGACCATCCGCATGCTGTTTCGGTTGGGCCTGCTTTTTGTGATGTTGATAAAAACAATTGCGATGACCGTACTCGCCGAACCGGCATTTGTCCCGCACGTAGATTTCACACTGCATGCAGGTCGCATTCGGGTTCGGGCTCTCGCTCACGATAGCGCCGGCGAGCCGGTCGAGAACTTCGGCGGTCCTCCTCAATTCCTCCGGCGCGAACTGGCGGAAGGCGATTTGCGCGCAACGGTCGCGCGCGGCCTGGTAAGCCTCCATCAGCTTGCGGCTCGTCTCCGTGAGCTGAAGCCGGATCAGCCGGCGGTCCTCCTGCGGAGCGATCCGCCGCAGCAGCCGGCGCCGCACCAGCTTGTCCACCGCCTTGCTGACCGCGCCGCACGTGACGCCCAGAAAAGCCGCGGCATCGCCGATGCTCAGCACGTCCGTGTGCGCCACCAGGTAAAGCAGCTTCAGTTGCGAGAACGTCAGCTTGTCCCCGGATACCTCCCGCAGTACCGTCCGCTCGATCACCTCGCGCACGGACCAGGCCAGGACGCGGGCGCTGCTGAGGAACTCGTTGCTCAGGTCGGTTGTAATCGACTCCGTCTCCGTGGACCATTCGCTGGACTGCATCAGCCGGATTCCTTCAGTAGGGATGTTTGACCACCTCGAATTTAAACCTCTTCAACGATTGTGGCAAGAACAGAATGAGATATTCAGACTTTTAAACCTTTTTTACGAAAGATGGCCTTCTGATTGGTCCGCGCGTGGCGGTCTTCGCCACGATTGCCCGCCCGACGGGCGCGATTGCAACAGGGGACGCAGAAAGTCCGGATCTCCTTCGCGCCAATCGCATAATTCGCGGATTTCGCCCGCCGTCGCTTCCCGGAGTGCAGCGGAACCCCACAGGTGATTGTGTAGGTCAGGCTGGCAGCCTGCGCCCGACTGGCGTCGGCCTGGCCGGTCAGGTCGGGTCGTCCCTATCGTGCCGCGGCCGTCACCAGCTGCGTCCCGCCCGGGATCGATTCCCGCCGCAGCACTTCCAGTCCGCAGTTCCGCAATTCGCTCTCCAGGCGCGAGATGCTCCAATTCCGGCTGCCGCCGGTCATCACGTGCCTGCCCAGGGCGAACAACAGAACTTCCGGCGGCGGAGTGGCATCCGAGCACACGAAGGAATCGTGCAACAGCAGAACGCCGCCGTCCTTCAGGAGCCCCGCCGCCCTTTCCAGCGCCGGACCATACTGGCCGTGGTCGCACGCCGCCAGCATGCCCGAGAACAGAATGGCGCCGTACCGCGCGCCCCCGTTCCCGATCGCAGTCACCGGGTCGCCGCCGCCATCCGCCGCGAACGGATTGCGCGCATCGAAAGACAAGCCAGGCCAGCGCTGCGACACCAGCTCGCGGTAGAATTCCCCGCCCCATCCCACCAGCAGCACCGGGCTGTGCGGTGCCAGGTCGAGCTTGTCCACCACGAACGGCGCAGCATAGCGCGCCAGGCAGTCGCACGCTTGGCGATGCAGTTCCCGGGCTTCCGCGTGCGCGCCATTCTCCCGGCCGTTCAACAGGTAGCGGCCGAACGTCGTCAGCGGCGCCAGGTGCGCCGCCTGGTACAACAGCGCCGGTTTGAGCGATTGCGGCGAATGTTCCACCAGGTATCGCGACGCCAATTCCAGGTTGCGATAGCCTTCCGCCCCCGATTCCAGCAGTCCCATGGAAACCAGGCACTCCAGCACTTCCGCCAGTCCCGTCCGGTTCAGCCCCAGCGAACGCGCCAGTTCGGACGCCGTCTGCCACTGCTCCAACTGGTCGAACAGCGAGGTAGCCAGCGCCAATCGCAGCACCTGGCTTCCCATGCCGCCGGTTGCCAGGCGGAGCAGTTGATCCGGACCGGGCGCCGGAATGAAGTGTTCCGCGGCGTCCGGACGCCGCCGCAAATCGCGCTGGCTGTGCTTGAGCTTTTCGCGCAACCGCACCGCCTCGCCGATCACCAGCGTCGCCGGCGGCTCGATCCCCGCGCGCTCCACGTCGGCGGCAATCGAGGCCAGGGTGCCCACCACCACTTTCTCGCCGTGCCAGAAGGCCATCTGGATCATCGCCGCCGGAGTCTCGGCCGCCCGTCCGTGCTCCATCAGTTCCCGCGCCACCTTGCCTACCGTATGCACGGCCATCAGGATCACCAGCGTGTCGATATTGGCGAGGGCCGCCCAGTTCAGCCGGCTGTTGTCGCGATTGGCTTCATGCCCTGTGACTATCGCCACCGCCGAAGCCGCGTCCCGATGGGTGATCGCGATTCCCGCGCTTTCCGGCGCCGCCAATGCCGAAGAGACCCCGGGAACCACTTCGAATGGGACGCCGTGTTCCGCCAGGAATTCCGCCTCTTCGCCGCCGCGTCCGAACAGAAACGGATCGCCGCCCTTCAGCCGGACGACCGTTCTGCCCTCGTGCGCCTTCCGCAGAAGAACATCGAAGATCTCCTCCTGCCGCGACTCGTGTATGCCGACCGACTTCCCCAGGTAGATGCGCTCCGCCGAGGGCTTCGCCAGGGCCAGAACTTCCTCCTGGATCAGGCGGTCGTAGATGATGACGTCGCAGGCCTCCAGCAGCTTCGCCGCTTTGACCGTCAGCAACTCGGGGTGGCCCGGACCGGCGCCTACCAAGTATACTTTTCCGGGTGGCACGAAATCCTTGGGAACTTCTCCCTTCCGTTCGGAACTTGACTGAATATCATGATAACATGAGGCTCAACTCCGAAATTCCCTGTCGTTGCTTGCCGGAGTGCCGGTAATGTCTGTCATCACCATTTCCAGAGGAGCATTTAGCGGTGGAGAAATGCTCGCCGAGTGTCTTTCCAGGCAGCTCGACTATCGTTGCGTCGATCGTGAGGTAATCGTGGAACGCGCCGCCGCCCACGGCGTGTCCCAGGACGAGCTCCGCGACGCCCTGCAGAAGCCGCCCACCCTGCTGGAGCGCATCCAGCACCGCAAATACCTGTACCTGGTATTGATCCAGGCCGCGCTCATCGAGGAAGTGCGCGGCGGAGGAGTGGTGTATCACGGCAATGCCGGCCACCTGCTGCTCAAAGGCGGCCCTCCCATTCTGCGCGTGCGCCTGATCGCGCCCATCGAGTTCCGGTTGAAGATGTGCGAGGACCGGCTGAAAGTCACGCGCGAGGAAGCCCTCGATCATCTCGCCCGCCTGGACCAGGATCGCAAGAAGTGGACGCAGTACCTCTACGGCGTCGAATGGGGCGATGCCGATAACTACGATGTGGTGTTGAATCTCGAGTCCATGGACATCCCCGATGCCTGCCAGGCGATCGCCGCGCTCGCCCGGCAGCGGTCCTTCGACCTCACTCCGGCGTGGCATGCCGCCATGGACGAACTTCGCCTGGCCAGCCGCGTCCGCGTCGAGCTGGCATTGAACCAGTCGACTTCCCACATGGAGGTGGAAGTCGCCGCCAAAGAGCATGCCGTGCAAATCACCGGCTCGGTCTCCAATATCTGGGAGGTCGAGGAGGTGCGGCACATCGTCTCCGCCGTTCCCGGCGTCGAAACCGTGAATCTCGATGACCTGTCGTCGCCGGGACGGCCCTGAATCGCCTCGCTTTGCGCGACCTGCCGCCGCTTGCACGCTTGGGTCCGGGAATTACCTGTCCCCGCCTCGGAGCTTCTTCAGAACGCCCTTCAAAAACCTCTCGGTCCATGCGCCAAACGGCTGGTCGGTGGTGAGGTAGGTCCAGACGGCGCCCCGGTCCGCGAGACTGATGCCGCCGTCCGCCTCGGCCCTGGCCAGACGGCGCGCGACTTCTTCGGGTATGGCCGCCTCCAGCTCCGGGAACCACTCGTCGATTTGCCGCAGAAACGTGAAATGCGGGTCGCGGTAGTCGGTGCCCACGAAAAAACCGGGAACCGCGGCGTAGGATTGCCACGGGATGCCGGCGCGAAAATCCTCCAGCCGGGCCAGGTAGTCGGCCCACAGATCGTCGATCACGCGCAGCGTGATCTGCCGCTCCATCTCAGTTCGGCAGGGAGCCGCGCCTTCGAGTACCGCCTGCCGGTAGGTGTGGATCTTGTTCCGCTGTCCTTCGACCGGCAGGTCATACCGGTGCAGGAACTCGCGCTGGTCCAGGTGCTGGCCTTCCACCAGCCGCTGTATCGATTCCGGATCGTTTCGGTAGCGTGGATCGAGGTCGCCGTACTTCACCATCAAAGGGTCTTCCAGCGAGACATAGAAGCGCGAGCAGCCCGGGTCGCCCTGCCGTCCCGCGCGGCCCCGCAGTTGGTTGTCGATCCGCCGGCTCTCGTGCCGGTTGGTGCCGATTACGTAAAGTCCGCCCAGCGCGGCGACTCCTTCGCCGAGCCGGATATCCGTGCCTCGCCCCGCCATGTTCGTCGAAATGGTCACCGCGCCCCTCTGGCCGGCCTGCGCCACAATGGCGGCTTCCGCTTCGTCATTGCGCGCGTTTAGCACGTTGTGGGCCAAGTCCGCCAGGTTTTGGCTGATCCTCTCCGATTCCTCCACGCTCGCCGTTCCCACGAGGATGGGCTGCCCGGTGGCGTGTGCGCGCCGTATCTCTCCGATGACCGCTTCTTCCTTTTCGGCTTTCGTCCCCAACAGAAAATCGGGCCGATCCTCGCGGATCACCGGCCGGTTGGTCGGTATCACTTCGACATACAGCCCGTACACCCGCTGGAATTCCATCGCCTGCGTGGCAGCGGTTCCGGTCATGCCGCAAACCCGCGGATACAGAGCGGCCAGGTTTTGCATGGTGGTGGATCCGAGCACCATTCCCTGGGGTTTTGGGACCACTCCTTCCTTGGCTTCCACGGCGGTCTGCAGTCCCGCCGGCCAGCGGCGGTTCAGAGCGATGCGTCCCTTGAATTCGTCCACCATCTCGATGGCGCCGCTCTTCACCAGGTAGTCCACGTCGCGGCGGAGCAGCGCGTGGGCTTCGAGCGCATCCTGCACCGCGGTATGAAGCGGCAGGTTCCGTTCTTCGAAAAGATTGCCGCAGCCGAAGGCATGTTCCACGTCGCGGATGCCCGCATCCGTGAGCGCGGCGTTGTGGGCGCCAACATCGACGGTGTAGTGCACTCCCGCGCGGAAGCGGCGCACCACCTGGTCGGTTACGTATGCCTGGGCGGCGCCATCCGTATCGCCGCCCGCGATGACGAGCGGGATGCGCGCTTCATCGATCAGAATCGAGTCGGCTTCGTCGATCACCGCCGCGAAGAACGGACGGTGCACCTGTTCCTCGGGACGGAGGGCCAGCCGGTCGCGCAGGACGTCGAAACCGATCTCGTTGGCGGTCGCATAGGTAATGTCGCAGCCGTAGGCGGCCCGGCGTTCGGCGGCCGTCATGCCCTGCTGCACATAGCCGGCGGAGAGGCCGAGCAGGCGGTAGACGTCGCCCATCCAGCGGGCGTCGCGGCATGCCAGGTAGTCGTTGACCGTCATGACATGGACGCCCTTCCGCTCTCTCGCGATCCACGCTGCCGCCGGCACGGCGGCGAGCGTTTTGCCCTCGCCCGTCTGCATCTCGGCGATGTTGCCGCGAACCAGGGCCAGTGAGCCGCGAAGCTGCACATCGAACATCTCCTGTCCCAGCGCCCGCGATGCGGCTGCCGCCGCGGCCGCCATGAACTCGAGTAAGCCGCCAGCCCGCTCCGCGGCGCCGCGCAATCCATCGTCGCTCAAACGGGCGAGTTCCGCGCGCATGGTATTGATCCGCTGTATGGCGGACCGGTCGCGATCAAAAGACGGCAATACCGAACGTAAGAATTGCCACACACTACCCTCCCAATCTGCACAAGACATGAGGACGAAGGGAGTTCGGATTTCCCCCGCCGTCCGGCCTCGGGTCCGGGAACCGGCTGTTTACAGCCGGCTCGACGCGTAAACGGGAGCGGAGTTTGGCGGTGGGCGCTGAAAGATCGAACGAAGCAGCCAGATGGTCGGGCGCGGCGAATCGGACAGCCGCGCCGGAATCGCTTGCTCCGCCGGTGGGGATATGGTGTATTCAGACTGCTCCGTCAGGCGTTGGGACGCACGCGGCGCTCGCTGACGAGCGGAAATAACGGTACTCGGAGAAACCGGGACGGTGAACGCGATCAGCCCGGCGGCCCCGAAGGGCGACAGGGCGTACAGTAGTACCGCCGCCAGCCGTGCTGTGAATCGCGGCCTCACTTGCGACCAGTATGTCATAAATCCGGATTGCGGCTGGCATCGTCAAAAAGGGAAAGAAAAGCGGCCGCTTTAAAATGGAACTTTTGTTGAAACCTTTGCCGGCTCCGGCGCGATCTAAGTGCCATGGCCGAACTCACCCGGCGTAACGGGCAACTTGCGCTTATTCTGCCGGCCGTCCTGGCGGGCGCGCTGCTCGCCGCCGGCCCCGGCTGGGATTTTTCCGGCAGGTGGGAACTCGACACCGGCAACTCCAAGGCCAGCGATCTTCCATTCCCGCCCGCCGCGGCGATGACCATTCAACAGCAGGACGTCACCGTTCGCTTCACGGTCGCCGATGGGACCAATACCACCCGGACTTATCTGCTGGATGGCACGGAGACGCGATCCAGCAAGGATGGCGATACGTGGAGCTGCGTGGCCAAATGGGAGGGCGCGGCCCTGCTGGTGAAAACCGAGGTCTCCGGCGGCCACTCGTACCACGTCGCCGATCGTTGGCAGCTCTCGAGCGACGGCACAACCCTCATCATCGACCGTAAAGTGGTAAGCGGCGGCGCGGTGGTGGCGGGACAACTGGTCTACAAACGGGTCGCGGTGATGGAAACCGACGAGACCACGCCCGTGGCGCTGCCCGGCTCGGAATCGACCGCCCCGCCGCAGACACCTCCGGCGCCTCCCGCGACCGCGCCTCCGCTGGCCGAATCTCTGGCGGCGGCTTGGGACGATGCCGCGGTTCAGCCTCCCCAGCGGCGCACCGACACGGACCCGTCCGCCGATTATTTGATCCCCGCCGGCACGCGCATTCCGCTCATCCTCAGCAACCAGGTCGATACCCGGCGAACTCGTGCCGGCGACCATGTCTACCTCGAGGTTTCGGTTCCGGTTTTTGCCGCCGGACGGCAAGTCATCCCCAAGGGAAGCTACGTCAATGGCGTGGTGGCGGTGTCCAAGCCGGCAACCGGCGTCAAAGGCAAGGGGCAGCTTCTGGTGTATTTCGAGAAACTGATCCTGCTCAACGGCATCGAGCGCGACTTCCATTCGCGGATGGGATCGGCCGATATTGGCCGCGGCCTGGTGGACAAGGAAGGCGGCGTCACCGGACAGCGCGATTCCTCGAAGGACCTGCAGGATGCCGTGATGGGGGCCGAACTCGGCGCCATGGCAGGCGGAGTCACGGGATCCCGCGCCGGCATGGGGATGGGAGCCGCCGCGGGCGCCGTGGGCGGATTGATGATGGCGCGTCTTTCCAACAAGGCCAACGTGCTCCTGCCGCGCGGCGCCGTCATCGAAATGGTTCTCGATCGCGACCTCACCTTCACCAGGGAAGAGCTGACGCGCTGGTAGGACTCCTGCCCGGCCGGGGCCGCCGTAGGCGGGCTTGACCACAAATCTCGATCTTTTTTCCCCCGCCGCCCAACGGGTTACCGGCATTCATCGGAGAAAACCGCCGAATGGCGTGCTACATTTCCGGTCGAAGAAACTTCTCGGCCGAGAAGCGTTGCAGTTGAGATGGTGCTGAACTTCCGGGCGGCCCTTAAAGCCCTCGCGGCGGACGACTATATGGACGACGCCGACCGGGAGACCGTGGAACTGGTTCCATAACACCCCCTGGTGATCGGATAGCTATCATCGCCGCCCCAGGGGATATCAGAGAGTGAAGTTTCGAAGTGGCAACGATGTGCCCGCCATCCAGCGGGCCTAAATCATCACAGAACTTGCTCGAACCATTGGGCGGCCGACACGCACGGTGACAAGTCCGGGGTGCATACACCCAAGCCCGGCCGCCCGCAACGTCCCTGATTCATTCCCACACCAGTCCCGCAGTGTCTCTCCGCCCTACTGCACCGCTACGGTTACATTCCCCGGGCTCTGCGCTCCTCCCACCGACACCACCACCGCGTTCGCTCCGTGCGGCGTCCCCGCCGGAATGCGCACGTTCAATTGCAGCACGCCCGCGACTTCATCCGGTGCGGCGCCGGCATAATCCACCTCCGCCGCCAGCCCTCCGATCGTCACCGTAACCGGCGCCGCCGGAGCCGGCAGCACCGCGCCTGCGATCAGCGCGTCCGTTCCCGCCGGATTGGTCTGTCCGGCGCCCGTGCCGAACAGCGTCACGACCGACCCCGCCGGCGCCGGATGACCCGCGTTGTTGTAGCTGTTGTCCTGGTTGATCGCGGCCGCCTGCCCGCTCCCCGAGGAATCGGCCGCGAACAGCGCCGGGGTCGCCGTCGCCACGCTCAACGTCATGCTTGCCGTGGCCTTGCCGTTGGCCAACACGATCATCTGCGTGGTATTCTGCTTCGCGACCTCGTAGGGCACGATGGCGCTCACCTGCGTGGCCGAAACGTAAACCAGCGGCGCCGCGATGCCGTCGAATACCACCTGCGTCCCCGCCAGCGAGGTCGCCAGGTTTCCCAGCGCGTCCAGTTGCGCACTGGTTCCCTGCGCCGGACCCAGTCCGCCGCCGAACACCGTCACGATTTCACCGGGCGATACCGCGCCGCCCTGATAACTCGCCGCGTTAGTGACCGACGGCGCGGCCAATGACGCCGCCGGCGCCGCGATCGTCACCGCCGCCATTGCCTGAATTCCCGTGGCTGCCAGGCTCTGTGCGGTCACGGTAACCGTTTGCGGAGCATAGAGCGCCGGCGCGGTGTACAGGCCGCTTTGAGAAATCGAGCCTACCTGCGGCGCGATCGTCCAGCGCACGGCGGTATTGGCCAGCCCTCCGATGGATGCCGTGAATTGCTGCGTGCCCCCGGGATTCACGGTCACGCTCGAAGGGTTGACGCCGATAATCACGCCCGCGGTTGTGCTTCCCGATGACGGCCCGGGCTGGCTCACCGTCACCATCTGGTTCTGCACCATTAACTGGGTCGTGAGCGTGGTTTTGCCGGCGTTCGGCGCCGCCGAAATGTACGCCGTCCCGTTCCCGACCCCGTACGCCGGCCCCTGCGCAAATGCCGCCGTGTTCGGCGAAGATGATGCCAAAAAGACCGACCACGGACAGCTCGCCCCCGTCGCCACCGTCACCGGATACACTCCGCCGTTGGCCGCGGCGCTGATGAACGACGGCGAAACCGCATAGCTGCACGTGTTCGGACCGCCCGCTCCCAGCGCGACGCGCCACACCCCGCGGCCATATGTGAACGCGTACAGATCCTTCCGCCCGCCGGTCCGGTCGATCACCAGGTTGGTGGTGATCACATCCGCGAATGGATTGCTGTCGCGCTCCCACGTATTGCCGCCGTCGAAGCTGGCGAACAGACCAAGATCCGTTCCCACATACAGCCACGACGAATTGTCGGCATCCACCAGGATCGTCTCCGCGGGAATATCCGGGAATCCGTTCGCGCCCGAGCCGTCGATTCCCGTCCATGTCACGCCCGCGTCCGTGCTGCGGTAGATGTGATTGTCGGAGGGCGCCGAGTTGAAGGTCGCGTAGGTAGCGTACACCGTATTGGGGTTGGTCGGGTCGAAGTCGATGTGCGAGATGTTGCCCGCGCGCGGACTCGCCGCGGGCCACGAAGTGTTGCCGTCGCTATAGAGCGCGCTCGCGCTGCGAAAGATGAATCCGTTGTGGCTGCCGAACAGCACCAGGTTGGGATTGGCCGGCGAAACGGCGATCGCCGTGACGCTGTCCGCGGCGCCGTTCACCTGCGGAATCGGCGCGCTCTCCGCCGTCCACTTCACCATGCCGTTGTCGGTGCGCCACAATTGCGCCCCGCCCGTATACATGCGCAGCGAATTCGCCGGATCGAAGACATAGGGCGCGATGAACATGAAGTTCGACGATGGTTCCGCGATGCCCGATACCGCATTGCTGAACGTGTTGCCGCCGTTGGTCGACCGCGCGAACGCCCCGTGCACGTACTCCACGTACACGTTGGCCGCGTTCACCGGATCCACCCGCGCCACGCCTCCATCGCCGCCGTAAATCGCATACCACTGGTTGGGACCTCCGGCATCGGTGCCGCGCACCGTGCCGTTGTCCTGCGTGCCGCCGAAATAGGCGCCGCCGCCCGGATACGGCACCCCGTGATAGAACTGCGTCGTCACATAGCTGCTGTTCAGATCGGTCCATTCGATGGTGGTGCCCGGCGACGCGCAAGTCGCGGTGACACCGCGGCCCTGCAGGCTCTTGTACACGCCGCCATCGTCGCTGTGGTAAACCGTCTGGTTGCTGGCGCCGTTGTACCCGGGATCGAACACCATCAGGTGGATGTCGGGATGCGTGCCGTTTGACGCCCAGCCCCAGTTGACGCCGCCGTCATCGGACCGGTAGATGCCGATTCCCATCGCCCACACGCGATTCGGGTCGGCCGGGTCGACGGCCACCGCCAGGTCGTATCCGTCCTGTCCGTTCAGATCGAGGTTCGACAGACTGGCCGTGCAGAACGGATTGTTGAAGGAGTAAAACGCGTCGACGCTCAGAATGCCGGCGTTCAGGCGGTTGGCCGCCTGGTTGGACGTTTGCGTCGTCCAGGTGCCCGCCGCGCCGCCGCTTTGCGACCGGTACAATGCCAGCAACGCTTTGGCATACGGACCGGTTTTGTCGTTCGTCACCGCCAGCGCGTAGACCGTATTCGGCTGCGAGGGAGCGAACGCCAGCACCGTGTACCACATCAATGGGTCGGTGAGCACCTGCGTCCAGATCCCCTGCCCCGCCGCGTCCGGATTCAGGAAGACGGCGTAGGTCGCGGCGCCCGCAGGATGGCACGTTGCCAGCACGGCGTCCTTGGATTCGCCGGGCTGCAGCGCGACGTCGAAGCATCCGTTGTTGGTGCCGCCGCGCGACGTGGTGCTGGGGCCGCCATCGGGAGCGGAAAGCGAAAGCGACCACGAGCCGCCGCCGTTGGAGCTGGCCCACAGCCCGGTGTTGGTCGCGGCATAAAGCACGCCGGTCGCCGCGCTCACGGCCAGCCGGTTCACGAAGTAAAAATCCGCGGTCGCGGTTGCCGCAAGCTGAGTCCAGGTATTGCCGCCGTCGGTGCTCTTGAAAATCCCCGCGCCGCGCCAGTTCTGCGTCTGCTCGCCGGTGCCGGCATAGAGAACGTCGGGGTTCGCCGGGTCGAGCGTGAGAGCGTTGAGCACCAGCGTCGGCAGGAAATCCGACTGCGGCGTCCAGCTCTGGCCGCCATCGCCGGTCTTCCATAACCCTCCCGTGGCGCCGCCGGCCCACATGATATTGGGATTCTGCGGATGGATCACCAGCCCGCGCGTCCGTCCGCCCACGTTGCCGGGTCCGAGCGATTCCCAGGTGCCGAAGGTCGATGCCGCCACGCGCTCGCGGATCTTGAATTGCCGCATGGCGCGGGCGTGCGACCGCGCCGCCAGGTAGCGTTCGGTGGGCAGCGCGCCGCCGTCGAGGACGCGCTGTTGCAGAAAGAACGCCGCCGCGCCTGCCGGATCGTCCTCATGGTGCTCGGATTCTTCAACGGCGGGAGTCGCGGGGACAGTTGCGAGATGGGGATGCCCGCAGGAGATTAGAAAGGCGGAGAGTGCGGCCGCCAGCAAGGGCCGGTTGACAGGCATAACCCAGCTAAGATTATAGCGAGGCACCGGATGAACCATCTCAAGCCCCGTGGCGCACGCACTCCTGCGTGCAGCGCCGACACTCGTGTCGGCGCGC
>Ga0335078_10003277_pt1 | contig 24153 bp, 22 predicted proteins | sample Lox_Sample_32_FD_206711 | JGI IMG/M metagenome (GOLD analysis project Ga0335078, IMG submission 206711) | Soil microbial communities from Loxahatchee National Wildlife Refuge, Florida, United States - Lox_Sample_3.2 | ecosystem: Environmental > Terrestrial > Soil > Wetlands | place: USA... | reverse complement strand
GATCAGTGAAACTAGACATCAAGGCGGCACCACTCGTTAAAGGATCATCACTCGCCTATGTGTTTCTCAATCCTGATCTAAGCGATATGTTCGCTGATAGTCTCGGTTCGATCACCACGATGACCCAGCTCCCTGTGAGATGCTTGTGAAAAGCGTTCTAGAGACGCGACAACTCATCACGATATGTCCCATAGACGGCATTCGTTTGCGAGCCACCTACCACATGCCTCCGAGGGAGAGCGTGAACTCACGTCCACAGCCTCACAAAGCCAATGGGGTTGGCGTTCTCTTCCTGAACTCGGGATTCTTGCCGAGGTCTGGATCTGGTGATTCAGCCGTCCAATGGGCCGACTCACTCGCGCAGCAAGGCTATCCAACTTTTCGTATTGATCTACCTGGGCTTGGCGATTCCGGTGGAGATCTTCCTGTAAAGTTCTTGGACCTCGTCCGCCTCATCAATGCTGGCTATCATTCCAACTGGCTCCGCCACACAATAAGGGATCTTTCGGATCGATTCAACTTACCCGGCATCATTCTGGTCGGGCCCTGCGCCGGCGCGACATCTGCAATATATGCAGCTAGTGTCTCTAGGGACGTGAAAGGTATAGCCTTGCTCGATCCCTACTTTCATCTACCACAAGAACCATCAGAACCTCACCAGGAATCCATTCTCGTGGCGGTCGCTAAGACGATAGGTGAGCGTTCAAGAAAGATTAGTAATCGACTACGATACGAGTTCCACCGAAGAACACTTCCAAAGAACGCGAACTTTGCTCTGATCCGACGGTGGAATCAACTGGCATCCGCCAATCTTCCAATACTTTTGTTTACCAGACCGCAATCTGGGGATTTCAATTACATCCGCTATCTTCAGCTGCGTTCCGGCAGACACAGCTCGCTTGTCATCAAGGATGTCGAGGGCACGGATCACTCTTTCTTGAGGGGGCCAGGCAAGGAGGCTGTTCGGAAGTACATCATCCAATGGCTACATGCCACTTTTCCTCTATGCGAAAGGAGCGCTGCGGCGAGTTGCTTCGAAGAGAACGTCATCACGAATGTGTAGCTGACGATTACCATGGGCGCCATTCGGGATCTGCTTCCAGGTAGCGGCGCGTAACTGGTCTTAGGAGCACACAGGATGACCCTATATGTCCGTTAGATCCATTATCATCTCCCAGTTCGAGCGAGTTGCCGCGGAGCAAAACAAGTCATTGGCTTCGCTTTCTGATGACGTGCACCTAATTGATTCGGGCCTGGATTCATTATGTTTGGCAATTCTGGTTGCTCGGCTCGAAGATGAATTAGGAATTGATCCATTCGGTTCTCGCGAAGATGTCCGCTTTCCCGTGACGATAGGGGATTTTGTGAGCGCTTACCAGAGCGCGTCTCAATGAGGACTCTTGTGAGCGTCCGTAATGGCGCTCAAAACACGTCGAATCGCTCTCCGAATTGTCACTATCGGGATGACGTGGCTTCGGCGCCTCGGCCTCAGAGTGCCAGGAAGTTGGCGGACGGAGCGTTGACGCACCACAGCGGAGAACATTTAAGTGCCCATTGAGTGCAATCAAAACGTACCGCCTAGGGTATTTGAGCCGCCGGAGCTATGCCCAAACAGCCGGACATTTGTCCCCAAATACCAGCGTCTTCATATTGGCCTCGTCAATAGCATGCCTGACGGGGCACTCGAAGCCACAGCACGTCAGTTTGTCAGCCTGCTGCGTTCATCAGCATCAACTTTCTTGGTTAAGGTGTCGCTTTATGCTTTACCGGAAGTGCCACGCGCGAGATCCGGCGCGGAACACATCCGTCGATTCTACAACAGCGTCACCGATTTATGGGGGAGCCGCCTTGACGGGTTGATCCTTACCGGGACAGAGCCGGTTGCCCATGACCTTACGGACGAACCGTACTGGCCGAGCTTAAAGAAGGTAGTTGAATGGGCTGAATATAACAGCGTTTCCACCGTATGGTCGTGCCTCGCAGCACACGCCGCTGTGCTTCACTTGGATGGTGTCACTCGACACCCCCTTGTCGGTAAGCGATTTGGAATATTTGAGTGTGCGCGAGCTTCGGATCACGAGTTAAACGCCGGCGCTTTCTCGTCCTTTGACATGCCCCACTCTAGGTGGAACGATCTTAACGAAGCCGAGCTAGTGCAGGCTGGCTATCGTGTGCTATCTCGTGCGTCGGACGGCGGCGTCGACACGTTTACGAAGGCAAAGAATAGTCAGTTTCTGTTTTTTCAAGGTCACCCTGAATACGAAGCTGTCACGCTGCTGCTTGAGTATCGAAGAGACCTTAGGCGTTTTTTCCTAGGAAAGCGGGATCGGTATCCAGCACTCCCTCTGCGCTACTTCGATCAGGAAACTGCTGGCACCCTAGCAACTTTGGCCGAGCAAGCTGTACGACACCCAAGCGAGGAGTTACTGACTCGTATCACGAATGTGTTGGAGACGGCGAGAATTGTAGACAGCTGGCGGCCGATCGCATCACGCATTTATACGAATTGGCTAATGTCCATAGCCGCAATGAAGGGACGACGGCAGAGGCAGAGCGTCGTCGTCGGCCTCGACGACAACAGGGTGGTTGATCAAGCATCGTGATCGCACAATACGAGAGCGCTGAACCTGCCGCGAGTACGAACGGCACTTGGAATTCGCGACAACCATCAAATTAAGGTACGCATCTATGAGCGAAGGGATCAATCCCATTCGAATCGTGATAGCTGACGAACATCCACTCTCTCGTCAGGGCCTGCGAGGGTCGCTAACATCTGAACCTGATTTTCACATTGTGGGTGTGGCGTCAGATGGTCCCGGCGTCGCTCAGTTGGTGAGTGAAGAGAAGCCGGATATCGTATTGATTGACTTTGCACTAGCGCTAAAGTGCGAGCTTAAGGCGCTGTGCGGGTCGGTCGAACAGCTGCGTCCGCTCCGATTGGTTGTCACGCTAAAGACGATCGAAAAAACATACTTGGTTGGAGCCTTCAGGCTTGGTGCGCACGGAGTGGTTCGGAAAGGATCGGCATCAGAGGAGTTGCATAAGAGCATTCGAAGTGTGATGGCGGGTCAATACGCGGTGGAAAACGAGAGCGTGGGCGTACTGGTGGAAGCACTTCGTGAGTCGTTGGCGTTGGGCGATGTCACAAAGTCGCCCAAGGACTACGGGCTCACTCGTCGAGAAATGGACATCATCACTAAGATCGCAAGCGGGCGCTCGAACAAAGAAGTGGGGGAGGAGTTCGCTATCAGTGAGCGGACGGTAAAGCATCACCTTACGAACATCTTCGGCAAAGTGGGCGTGAACAGCCGCCTGCAGCTTGCGTTATTCGCCGTCAACCAACACATTGCGGAAGCGCCCGCATCATCTGAGTCCTTACACGCCGTAGCGCCTGATCAAGACGCTTCTGGCGCGTGTTAGATATATCCTAGCTCGCAGAGTTTCGGACTAACGAACACAGGGGTTTCTGCGCATCTAGCTGTTAAGCGAGCGAGTTCCATTTCTGGGGCTGGCGTTCAATTGTGGCACACTCCCTCGATCAGGATCGTGAAGCAACCTACTACTCAAGTTTATACGCTTCGACCTCTTGAGGATGCCCGTTGGCGAGACCTAATTGCTTCGCACCCAAGATCGTCGGCGTTCCACTGTAACGCCTGGTTAGAGGCACTTCGTCGAACCTTTCGATTCGAGCCGATTGCTTTCACGACCTCCGGGCCACACTCCAGCTTGGCCAATGCCGTTGTCCTCTGCCGTGTAGACAGTTGGATAACTGGACACCGTCTTATCTCTCTCCCGCTTTCGGACCACTGTGACCCGCTCGTCGATGACATGGAGGTAGAACAGGCTATACTTTCCTCGTTACAACGCGAAATAGTCCGGAAGCGGTTACGATACGCCGAAATACGGCCAACCCGTGAGATGAAGACGGTCACGGAGTGCGCTTATTCTACGCTCACCTATTGTTCCCATCGAATCGACCTTAGCGCAAACATTGACACGCTATTTCGGCGCTGTCATAAGAACTCGACCCAGAGGAAGATCCGTCGGGCAGAACGCGAGGGCCTCACGTTGATAAAGGGTTGCACTGAATCGATACTGGATCACTTTTATCGGCTAATGGTGTTAACTCGGCGCCGGCACAATGCTCCTCCCCAGCCGAAGGCATGGTTCGGGAACTTGATTGATTGTTTTGGAAGTGCGCTGACAATTCGCCTCGCACTTAAGCACGGGAGTCCCATTGCTGGCATTCTGACACTGCGGCATAAGGATACCCTGGTTTATAAATACGGTTGTTCCGACGCCGGATTTCATCACTTTGGTGGAATGCAGTTTCTGCTATGGGACTCGATCCTCGAGGCGAAGCGCGAGGGGCTGTGGACGTTCGATCTCGGGCGATCGGAATGGGGCCACCCGGGGCTGATTGCTTTCAAAGATCACATGGGGGCAACTCGATCGGAGTTGTCCTACTCACGGTTGTCGGCTGGAAAATCACCGAGAGGTGCGGCTAAGCCTGCTGACACTGCGAGGAAAGCGCGAATCGCTAGACTTTTATCGCTTTATATGCCAGACAGCGCTTTCTGTCGGGCGGGTGAGTTCGTTTGCAGGCACTTCGTCTAGAGTAGCTAGATAATCGCCATGCAGCACGTCACTCAATACGGGCTGAAAAACGGTGAATCGCAGACCCCGGCTCCATCTATGCGGACCCATATCGAGACCTTTCAGGCCGGTAGCACCTCTTCGCGGGATCGCCACGCACTGAGTGCAAAACTCCTAGCTGCTATTTGCGTTCTTATTCTCGCAGGCATACTGTTTGCGGGGCTTCGGCCGTTCCACGCCCCGCGGAACGACGTTACTTGGCAGGAAGCAACTGGTGGTCTTGCTTTTGGGAAACACGGAACGGTCCTGGGTTCGGGTGTCTTCACAACCTTCGGGGCAAAAGGCCAAGACTACTGGTCCATTGAGATGTGGTTGCAACCCAACTTTCGCCGCAAAAGTGAGACCTTGCTCGCGGTCTATTCTCAGCGGCATCCCACGCAAATGCGGATCTATCGCTATCAGAATGGGATCGTCTTACAGGGTGAGGCGTGGGATACCCACGGGAGAAGCGCAACAGCAGCAGCTTATATCGCGGATGTTTTGAGTGATGGAAAACTTTCTCTAATCACCATCACGTCTGGCGCCGATGGGACGACCGTCTATCTCAATGGAGTTCGCGTTGAACACAAGTCCTACTTCCGGCTGTCAAACAAGAGTCTTAATGGTCAGCTTGTCGTCGGTAACTCCCCAATTGAAGACGACAGTTGGACTGGTTTATTCACGGGGCTAGCGCTGTACGATCAAGAACTTACGGATGCAGTCGCCACTCGCCATTACGAGTCGTGGGCTCATGACGGGCGACCAGAGATCCAGGAGAGTGAGCGAATGGTTGCACTGTATTTGTTCGATGAGCGTCATGGCAACGTCGTTCACAACTACGGTGGCTCTAGTACGGACTTGATCATCCCTTTGCGCTATACGATCTTGCATGAGAAATTCTTGGATGCACCCTGGAACGAGTTTCACGCGGATTGGGGCGATCTCAAGAATATCCTCATCAATATCGGAGGATTCATACCGCTGGGGTTCTTTTTCTGCGCCTACTGGTCGGCGACCCGTCCATTTCGGCCGATCGCGATTGCGACGGTTCTTCTCGGATTCTTGATAAGTCTCACCATTGAAATCGGGCAGTCGCAGCTACCCACCCGCGATTCAGGTATGACGGATCTAATCACAAATACTTTCGGCACCTACCTGGGTGTGGCCTTGCACGGCCGGAGTTCAGGTCTGCTGCGCTGGAGCTTGAATCGCGTCGTGTCCGTCGTGCTTCGGTGGTCTCACCCTTGGGGGGCGTGATGCCGATCATGAGTCCGGCGGGAAAGTCAATCCTACCTGATTAAACGCGCGACAGGTCCGAACAACAGTCTCTAACCATGCGCGTAATAATGCCATAACAGGTAACAGGGCGACAAGAAACAGGCGGTTGAATCGGTTGGTATGGGGCGCGGATTTCCGCAGGAATCGCCTCACACTGCTTGAAAGGCCAGCGCGAGCGCAGGCTGTTCGGGTGGACCCAGATCGACGGCTCGATCAGCCAGCACTCGGAGCCATGAGGCGTGTACGATATGAGCCAGTTCGCCCCAGCGCTCTTGTGCCGGGCGCAATCGACGGAATATGGGTTCTCCTGACATGGGACTTTAGTCCCATAAATTTGAAGGTATTCCAAAAACTCTTCCCCCGAGGATGCCGCAGCTAGGTCGCTTATCCAACTGAAAACACATGCAATAGCTGATTCCCACCAAATGGCCGGTGGACTGCGGTTCACTTTGACAGCCAACGGAGTCCGTGGCGCTGCCCGAGTGGGAACCACGGGGCGGTAGCTTGCCCTCAGAAGCCCATCCTCTTGGAGATATCAGAGTTTGCACGAAGACGAAGTAAACATTCATCAAACAGTAAGTCGACTCAAAGGTGTCATTGTAAGACATCGGTGGTGGGTCCTATGTGCATTTGGCACTGGCGCACTAATTTCCATGGCCTGGCTGTCCGTAGCTTCTTATACCTATAAATCAGAAGCAACGCTTTTAGTCGTTCAACAGCAGATACCGCAGCGCTATGTCCTGCCAACGTCAACTACAAACATCAGAGAGGCTCTTCAAGCCACAACTCAGGAGGTGTTGTCGAGAGCCCGTTTGCTCGCGATAGTCGAGGAATTTGGGCTCTACGAAAAGCAAACAACAAGACTGTCACCGGAAGTTATGCTTTACAAGATGCGAAACGACATAACAATCCAACCAGTCGAAAGTGAGTCCCCAGAGAAGAAAGACGTCACTGCATTTAAGATTTCTTTCGTCGCAACGAACCCGCTACTCGCCCAGGCGGTTACGAGTAAGTTGACATCGCTCTTCATTGAACAAAATCTCGAAACCAGGGAGCATCAAGCAACAACGACGACGAACTTCTTAAAGGAGCAATTGGACGCTGTGAAAGCCCGCCTTGGGGAAGCTGAAGAGCAAGTGCGATCGTTCAAAATGCAACATCTCGGTGAACTTCCCGAGCAACAGACCGGAAATCTGGCAATCATGACCAGTCTTCAGACGCAGCTTCAGAGCACGATGACCAGCCTAAACCGTGCAGAAGTCCAGCGTCAGTACCTCGAATCGCTAAGCGAATACCGCATTCTGGCGATCGGGAACGACCTCGCTCGTCTCAAGTCTGAAAGGGCAAAGCTACTCGACCAATACACGTCTAAACATCCTGCCGTTGTCAGAATCAACGAGAAGATAGCAGAGACAGAGGCATCGATTGAGCAGGTGCGGAACTGGTTGAAATCGGGAGATAAAGGAGCTACGAATGCAAGTACTGCGAAGGTGCCTGATGGCGATGTCTCTCTTGGCCAGCTGAGAGGGCAACTGGAGGAAAATCGACTAGAGATCGAGACGCTATCAAAAGACGAGAAGCGTCTAAAAGAGGAGCTAGAGCAATATCAACGTCGACTCGACGCAACGCCGATAAGGGAACAACAGCTCTCAGGAATGCTTCGCAATTATGAACAGCTGAAACTTGACTATTCAGACCTGCTGGCCAAAGAAACGCAATCGCAAATGGCCGGAGACTTAGAAAAGCGTCAAGAGGGCCAGCAGTTCCGTCTCGTGGATCGACCAAGCCTGCCGACTGTGCCGTCGAGCCCAAATCGGATCAAGGTTAGCCTTGCAGGCGCGGGAGCTGGTATTGGTCTGGGATTGGCTCTCGCGTTCTTGATGGACTTGAAGGATCGTTCCCTGCATTCCGAGGACGACTTACGTCAGTTGGTTGCATTGCCCCTGGTGGTGGGTGTCCCATTGATGCTTACATCGTACGAGGAGCGTTCGCTTAAACGAAAGAGAGCGCTCGAATGGGTCGTCGCATCCGGCCTAATTCTCGCTGCGCTGGTTGCGGAGCTGTACGAATTCTATCTATACAGGTATACTCGACCACTGTGAGTATTTTTGGTTCTCCACTTCTTATCCGAAAGACGAGGGGAGTTACGCTTTCTGAGACAACGGTCCCTTCCATAATGTGTGCTGTTGTGCCCTTTGGTCGATCATTCCAGCTGCGTAGTGAACTGGCAAATGCAAATTTCAATCAAGATCAGATATCGCTCGAAAGATCGGGTGATTGCAGACCTCGACAAAGTGGCACCAGTTCTCGCAACTACTGGCACGCCATCCGAACCTCTTTCGTTATGCAATCGCTTCTCCTCGGCGGACAGCTGTGCCCAGCGCGAGAGTGGCCGCGGAGTTAATGCGGTGAATCATTTTGTCGATCCGCCGAGAAAACTTCCGGAACCCGGAGCCGACGCTTCGTCGTCGCCGATCGGGGTGGTTTTGGCGAACGGTGATAATGCAATTCAGCTTGACCAAATACCAATAGAGGAAGTGGCGGTCGATCCAAGCAGCCGCATTTTTGTACATACGAATCCCCGAAGCGCGGCGGCCGACCGGTTTCGGTTTCTCCGAATGTGTCTTCGAGAACTTTGGAATGTGGGGAAGCTGAGGAGCCTTCAGATCACAAGTGCTTTGGCGCAAGACGGAAAATCGACCATCGCCCTAAACCTCGCAACAGCATTAGCTGAAGGGGGAAAGCGCAATGTACTTTTGATTGAGGCTGACCTGCATCGTCCTGCCTTGACCGAGCATCTGAGAATAGACACCGGGGTTGGTCTGGCGGATTGCCTCGAAAGTGGGGCACATCCTGCCTCGGCTCTTCGAAAGCTCGACCCACTGGGATGGTATTTGTTGCCTGCAGGAGCACCGCGTAGCAACCCAACTGAGTTGTTGCAAACCGAGGCGTTTGCCGGGGTGCTTCAAAAACTATCCCCGCTATTCGACTGGATCCTGATCGACTCCCCCCCCGTGATCCCATTAACCGACGCTCTGTCGCTAGCACGGCAAGCAAATGCAACACTGTTGGTCGCAAGGGAGGGACACACGCCACGCGAAGCGATTGAAAAGGCGATCGCCATTCTGGGTCGTCAACGCGTGGTCGGTATTGTTCTGAATGCGGTGGACGGCCTCGAGAAAACGTACTCCGGGTATTACGGCTACAACGAGTTGGGTGCAAGAGATGGTATTGAGGCCGCCGGTAGGCCGAGTCTAAAGGGAGCCTTAGATCCTCCGAAGCGCTGAACTGATTTCCAGAGCGATTGGCAATCGATTCTCTATTCATTTTCTCCGCGTTATGGAGTCACTCGTTGTGAAGTCGAAGTGACCTGCCTCGATTTTCGTTGGCCACTGAAAGTGAAACTTTCAACTACGTAACCGGCCTCGCTACGACAATTCCTTCTTGCTTCATCATGCAACACATCCGGTACTCGGATGGGAAGTTGTGTCCACAAACGAATTGGATATCGCGGACGAAGCAGGTGATCATTCCTCTATTCGCGCCGTCTTAGACAAGGCTCTATTGCCTCTTATGCACATTGATACCTTTGATACGACACTTCGGGATGGCACGCAAGGCGAAGGTGTCTGCTTTACCGCGGAAGAGAAGCTCCTGATCGTGCAAAAGCTCGACGAATTGGGCATTGACTACATTGAAGGTGGCTGGCCAGGGTCCAATCCGAAGGACCACCGATTTTTCTCAGGCGTGCGCGCTCTACGGCTCAAGCATTCGCGCATTGTGGCATTCGGGGCGACTCACCTTATTCGGTTCTCGGTCGAAGACGACCCGAGCATCCAAGCGATGGTGCAGGCGGGGACAGAGTGCGTCGCCATTTTCGGCAAGAGCTGGGACTTGCACGTTCATCGGGCGCTGGAAATCAGCGAAGAACAGAACCTGCGAATTATCTTCGATACGATCCGATATCTGAAAGCCCAGGGTAAGGAGGTGATCTACGACGCCGAGCACTTCTTCGATGGGTACCGCGCCAATCCAGCCTTCGCACTTCGGACTATCGAAATGGCTAAGTCTGCCGGCGCGGACGTCATCGTGCTCTGCGACACTAATGGCGGAACCCTCACGAGTTGCGTGGCGACAGTCTCTGCGGTAGTCCGGAGGCAGATCGATGGCGTACTCGGCATCCATGCTCACAACGACGCAGATCTTGCGGTCGCCAATACTTTGGTGGCAGTCGAGAACGGATTCACACACGTTCAGGGGTGCATGAACGGTTACGGAGAACGGTGCGGCAACGCTAACCTGGCTTCGGTGATCGCCAATCTCGAGTTCAAGATGGGGTGCACGACAGTTGGTCGGGAAAAGCTGACCGATCTCACCGAGGTGGCACGCTACGTTGCGGCAGTTGCAAATCTGGCCGTTCGCGGCGATCAACCGTATGTGGGAAAGAGTGCGTTTGCACACAAAGCTGGAGTTCATGTGAGCGCCGTGCTCAAGGATCCGAAGACCTACGAGCACGTCAGCCCGAGCTCGGTCGGCAATCGCCAACGCGTTCTGGTTTCCGACCTGTCAGGGCGCGGAAACGTCCATTACAAAATGGAGGAGCATGGACTGCATGGACTAGACGATCAGATCCGTCTTCAGGTGCTGGACCGGGTCAAACATATGGAGGACGAGGGATACGAGTTTGAAACGGCCGATGGTCAGTTCGAGTTGTTGCTCCGCCAAGCACTTCGGCCCGGCGTCCCTTTATTTGAAGTTGCGAGTTATCGAGTTACCATCGGCCCTGCCGGGTCCTCCGCAAACGTTACGGTAAGAATAGCGGATCAAGTCCGTCTTGCCAAAGCTAAGGCCAGCGGACCTCTGCAAGCGCTCGACTCGGCCTTGCGCCGCAGTCTCTCGGATCTCCATCCGGCGATCACTGAAGTGCGCCTGAAAAGCCACAAGGTTCGCGTCCTCGATTGGGGGACGGGCGAACGGGTGCGTGTCCTCATCAAATGGTCCGATGATCGCCAGGCTTGGTCCACGATGGGTGTCGCCGAGAACGTAATCGAAGCCGGCTGGCTGGCGATAATTGATTCGCTCCGCCTCGAATTGATGAGGTCCGAGGCGGCAAGTGATTCGAACCTTCAGGCGCTCGACTTTCAATCCCCGCAGAGCGCTCAACAAATTGGGAGTGGGCCCGTATCCTCTTCACATTCCCACGCGTCTGCCGGCCCTCTGCACCTCGCGTTGGGCCAATAGGCGAGCCTTGAGATTCTCGTTCATCGTGCACCAGCTCCGCACGTCCGGAAATCTGACCGGCCATAGTCTATTGTTTGCAATATTTGGTATCTTCGTGCTTCCATTCTTCGGTCAGTCCTTAGAAAACTTATTGACTCTTTCTTTACGAGACGATAGATATTCGCACATTGCTGTAATACCGTTTATCAGCGCGTTCCTAATCTATCTACAAAGGAAACGAATTTTCGCAAATGTTCAATACAGCGCATCTTGCGGCCTACCCCTGTTGGCCGGCGGGATTGCGTTGTTTTGCGTTACTCAAATTCATCCGTTCGCTAAGTCAACCGACGAGTTAGCAATAGTCATGCTGGCAATTATGACCGTATTCGCAGGCGGATTCGCGCTCTGTTACGGTGCCGCCCCCCTTCGTGCGGCTGCATTTCCCATTCTGCTTCTTCTTTTGATGATCCCGATTCCGACTGTTGTACTAGACGAAGTTGTGCTGGGCTTGCAAAAGGGCTCGGCCGTAATGACCTACGCCCTTCTTAAGCTGCTTGGAGTTCCCGTTCTTTGGCAGCGCTTCAAGTTCTTGCTACCCGGCGTGGAGATCGAGATCGCATCAGAATGCAGCGGCATACGATCAAGCCTAGCTCTCTTTATCACGAGCATCGTTGTCGGATACGTCTTTCTTCAATCCGTATGGAAGAAGGCGTTTTTTTCCTTCTTCACGGTGCCCGTAGTCATCTTCAAGAACGCCGTGCGGATTGTGACGATTTCATGCCTCGGAGTTTACGTGGACCCGAGCTTTTTTCATGGGAAACTTCACCGATACGGTGGCCTTCCCTTCTCTCTAGTATCGTTGGCGATCCTGGTTCCAATACTGTTGCGACTCCACAAGAACGAAACTGAGCTCAGCAGCTTGCGATGGACGCACAGTAGCGGTAGGTCATATTCGAGCGAAGTACCCCAACATCCTTTGACAGCAACCGCCGCACAAGAAGCCCGTCGAGGAAGCAGTTAAACACTCCTCAACACCGTGACTCAAATCGTCGTGGGAACGGTCGCCTGCGCCTGATTCGAATATCCGCTCTGATTATTGTTGGAATCCACTGCCGTCGTCACGTAGTAATAGCTTTGACCTGCCACCACGGTGGTGTCGAGGTAGGAGGTCGTGGCAACCAGTGAGCTGTTCACTTGCGTATAAGGCCCGCCGGATGTGCTGCTTCTGAAGACATTATATCCGGCGATATTCCCCGACGAACTTGCTGTCCACGTCAGGGATACCGAATGAGTGACCGTGGCAGAGCACCCCTGACCCAAGACCGCATTCACGATCTGCTGAACCAGAGCCGAACCGCATACTCCGCCGTCCAGGGCGCCGGGGCAGGGCAGAACACCCAAATCCATGTTGGCCGCAAGCTGCACGTCCGCAACGTTCACTACTCCATCTTGATTCAAGTCACAAGCACCCCCGACAGTACTAGCGGCCTTGAACGACACCGTGCTGGAACAAAATGTTCCGGAGGTAAGGGTAGTCCACTGTGGCGCATATGTGCCGGTCGTCGAAGCCAGGAAGTGGGCCCCGCCTTCGCCGCCGGAAGTCGAGTCGCCGAAAAACGCATTTCCGGAAGTTATTCCGGATACAGTCGCGGCAGAATGTACAAGCGAAATAGCGACCTCCGCGGGAAATGTTGTCACTACCGCCGACCCCATCGGGGTCGTTGTAGCTGCCTGGCTGTTCAGCACCGTTGCTTTGTCAAGGGAGTTAAATGGTTGGACTCCCGAGAATTCCCAAATCACAGCTGTGCCCGATACCCCAGAGGGACTCGGCGTGATGGTAACAACCGTGGCTCCCGGTATGCTATTGCCCGCGTACCATATGTCCGCCATGGTGTTCGCACTTGTGTCCGTAGCCCTGGCGCTTCCTGCTTCCGCGTAAACATTCCCCACGTTGTCCGTCATACTGGCGATTGTTGTTCCACCACCACCGCTTCCAGAAGTCCACGCTGCTACGAGGAGATTTCCGCTTCCGGTTGATGGAATCGTGCAAGTTGTCGCAGGAAAGGCCTGAGGGCCGCAGGTCGTGACGTGAACTAGGTCAACTTGAGAGAAAACAAAGGGTGATGACAATACCAAGCCAGCGATCAGCACGAGACATCTTCGCACTCGCAAGAATAGTTCGAGACTCATAACAAACTTGGTCGACTCCCAGTTACTCAAGGTCGTTTTCCAAGGTCAGTATAGTATTCCTAGGCGGACCGGCCCATCGCGCGCTCGCCGCATTTGGGCTGAGGAGAATACCTTAGCAGACCACTCGAGATACCCTACCGCCCTAGGGGATATTCCTTAATGGCATCCAGCCCTGGATGCCGATGAGCCCATCTCGAGAACCGGTTCCCCAATTCGCCCTCCCTTTCATTTGTTTGGTTTAGCTTATCAGGGCCACACTCTTGGCAAATTCGAGTCAGCGAACTAACTAAAGAAGAGTTAGATTGAGATGTCGGGCTCACAAGAATCTCTGCGCTCGGTATGGTCCATTTCTGCTACCGTTCGCGAAGGCTCAGCCGGTAAGGTAGCAATTAGATCGCCCCGAACGCTTCGTGCAAGGTTGCAATGAGAGAGTATATTCAAGACGAACTCCTGAAAACACGATCCACTTTCGATCGGATCGCAGCTGACGAGAACATCGTGGCCCAGGTCGAAAAGATTGCGAGGTTATCTACTGATGCCTTGCGCGCCGGCAACAAGATCCTGTTCGCCGGCAACGGTGGCAGTGCCGCCGACGCACAGCATTTGGCCGGCGAACTGGTCAGTCGTTTGAACTTCGACCGCCCGGGTCTGGCGGCTTTCGCGTTGACGACCGACAGCTCGGTGTTGACCGCCATTGGAAATGACTACGGTTTCGACAAGCTATTCGCTCGGCAACTAAACGCCGTTGGAGTAGCCGGGGATGTCTTTTTCGCCATCTCGACATCCGGCCGTTCTCCTAATGTGTTGAATGCACTGAAGGAGGCGCGTCGCAAGAGTATGATCACGGTTGGGTTGACAGGAAAAACCGGCGGAGAAATGCCTCCGTTGTGCGACTACTGCCTTCAGATTCCGTCGTCGGAAACGCCGAAGATTCAAGAAGGTCACATCGCTCTGGGGCACATCATTTGCGGACTCATCGAACGAGAGCTCTTCGGTGGTGACTGAAGCGATTGTTCTTGCCGGTGGACTCGGAACGAGGCTGCGCGGAGCTCTGCGGGACCTTCCCAAAGCCATGGCGCCGATTGCCGGTCGGCCGTTCCTGGCACATTTGCTTCAGTTCCTGAAAGCGAATGATGTACACCGTGTCGTGCTGGCCGTCGGATATCGGCATGAGGCAATCATCGGATTTTTCGGGTCTCGGTACGCCGGCCTGGAATTAGTGTATTCAGTCGAAACCGAACCTTTAGGAACTGGCGGCGCCCTAGTTCGCGCTCTGCCGTTTATTACGGCCACGCATGCGTTGGTGCTCAATGGTGACACTTTTTTTCGAATCGACTATCGCAAGTTCCAAGCGCTTCTCGATCGCAGTCCGCGACCGCTGCTGACGGTGGCTTTGCGCAAGGTGCCCGACGCCAGCCGCTATGGCGCGGTAGGAGTGACAAACGGAATAATTCAGGGATTCAGCGCCCGCGGCAGCGTTGGACCCGGTTTGATCAACGGGGGCTCCTATCTTGTGGCGCGAGATATCTTCGAGCGCTATCCAGTGCCGCCGAAATTCTCATGGGAAGTAGACTTCCTCCAAGCACGCGTAAACGAATTGCAGCCGCTCGCAATCGAGTTTGACGCTCCGTTTATCGACATCGGTATTCCGGAGGCGCTGGCGGAGGCCCAGACGCTAATTCCTGAATGGGTGAGCACAGCTGTTTGACAGAAACGACCAGGCCGCAGGAAACGTTCTCCGATCCGCGCCTTGGCCCCGACCTGCTTTGGCGGGACTTGCGAGTTAACTGCTTCCCGTTGCCCCGGCCTGCGCTGTTTCTCGACCGCGACGGCGTGATCATCGAGGAAAAGGAATACATCGCACGTCCTGACGACGTCGAACTGCTGCCAGGCATCACGGACTTGATCCGAACTGCTCGGAAAGCGGGAATGGCGGTCGTCGAAATTACCAATCAGGCCGGAATCGGTCGAGGTTACTTCGGGTGGCAAGAGTTTCTGCTCGTGGAAAGCCGGGCTATGAAGCTCCTGGATGAGCGCGGCGAGCGACTAGATGCTGTCTTCGCCTGCCCGTTCCATCCCGACGGGCGACCACCCTATCGTCAAGCCGGCCACGCTTGGCGCAAGCCGAATCCTGGCATGCTCCTCGAGGCCGGACGCCTGTTGAATCTTGATCTGCCACGATCGGTACTTGTGGGCGACAAAGTTGACGATCACGCGGCTGGCCGAGCCGCTGGACTCCGTTCGGCTGTTCATGTGTTGACCGGACACGGCCGCGAACACGCCGCAGCTGTGAGTAAATTCACGTCCTCCGACTTTCCAGTGCAAATCGTGCGGAGTCCACAGGAAGCCGCCGCATCGCTCCTCGAGCATAAATCGGCCTAGCGAGCGAATCGCGGCCCCAGCCTCGCTGCCGCCCAATCATCTTCCTAGAGACGCTCTCGGGACTGGCATGACACTCCCTCGAGTCAAATTGGTGCTTCTGGCGAGTGTCGTGAGCGTCGCTCTCCGAGCCCAGCCCCCACACAGTGTCACATTGACTTGGAGCGACGCACTGAATCCTCCCAGCACAACCTACAACATCTACCGAGCTGGAGGGCTCTGCAGCGGCGCTCCCGCCTTCTCAAGAATCGCGACCGCTATCGCGGCTAAGACGTACATTGACACGGCCGTGACGTCAGGCGACTACTGTTACGAGGTGAGCGCGGCTTTCAACGGTGTCGAGTCAGCCCCATCCAACACGGCATTGGCTCTAGTGCCGTTTTCGGCGGCCCCGATCTCGAGTCTGACGATTACCTCGAACCCTGCTGCGCCGACAATAGGTCAATCAGTCATGATGATCGCGACCGTAGTGACAAGTAACGGACCTTCTCCCGCCACGGGCATCGTACAATTCTTCGATGGTGCTCGATCCATTGGCACGAGTCCGGTGGCTGGCGGCCAGGCCCAGATTGCAACCACTCTGAGTGCCGGTCAACATATCATTAGCGGTACCTATAGCGGAGATTCAATCTATCCCTCCTCGTCCTCTCCAATTTACGTTTTGTTCGTCAACAGGCTGACTGCCTCGTTGACCCTGACCTCCAACTTAACTAACACCGCTTTCGAGCAGCCCATTCTCCTTACGGCGACTTTGTCATTTCAGAGCACCACCGGAATTGCCCCGCCGACTGGACAAGTTCAGTTTTATTCCGCTTGCCTGTGCGGTGAAGCCGGTACCTTGCAGTACACTTCCCTTCTCGGCGCAGCGAGCATCTCGAATGGTGCGGCGACCTTGAGCGTTGCATCGCTTCCCACAGGATCGAGTCAGGTGGCGGCCGCCTACTCGGGCGACGGAAATTGGAGCGCCGCCGCATCGAACTTGCTCGCGGAGACAGTCGCGAAAGCTTCCACAAATTCCACTTGGACCTCACTAGCGACCGATCTGAAACAAATCACATTGGCCGCGTCGGTGAGCGCAACCTCGCAGGGATCGATCGCACCGACTGGTAGCGTGCAGTTTATGGATACGACCGCCAGCGCCGTCCTCGCGACTACTGCGTTGGCGGGAAACGGCATCGCGACGGCTGCTGTCCCTGTACAGCAGAACGTCTTGGCGCACTCATTTTCGGCTGTCTATTCCGGTGATGCGAATTTTACGACAAGCACATCAGCGCCGTTGCCTCTCATCACCGTCGCCGAATCTGCAGGATACAGTCCCCTGGCTCTTGCTCCGGATGAGGACGTGAGCATTTTCGGCGCCGGTTTTGCGTCCGCACTCTCGGTTCCTTCGAAAGATTCCACCAGCCTGGCCGGGGTCAGCGTTGAGATCAAAGATGCCACGGGAGCAGAGCCGCTCGCCTCACTGCTCCTCGTGTCGCCTTCTCAAATCAATCTCATAATTCCTGGCGGCACGGCGGCTGGCCCAGCGACGGCCACGGTCAACACCAACGGTCCAAGTTTTTCGCGTCCGATCACGATTGCCACCGTTGCGCCGGGACTATTTGCCGCGAATGGGCAAGGTGTAGGGCCCGCGGCAGCGCAAGTGGTTCGCGCTCTTGCGGACGGATCGCAAGAAGTAGACAACACGGCGGCGTGGGACGCGGCAACCCAGCAATGGGTCGCGGCACCGATCCAACTCGGGTCATCACCGGTGTATCTAGTGCTTTACGGCACTGGAATCCGACATCGGTCCAGCAACGATGCCGTAATGTGCATGATTAATGGACTGAGCCTTCCGGTTACCTACGCGGGCGCGCAATCGCAGTTTCCGGGCCTGGATCAAATCGACGTGCTATTGCCATCGACCCTGATGGGTTCGGGTCAAGTCCAGGTCGCAGTCAACGTTGACGGTCATTTATCCAACACCGTGACGTTGATCTTCCAGTAGCGCCCAACAGGATGACGGCATCTGCCGAGATTGCTACCTCGGTTCATACGAAACTCGCCATATGAGTTTTCCACCGTCATCTGAAATCAACAGCGATCCATCGGTCTCGACTGCCACACCTACCGGGCGCCCATAGACATCCGGCCCCAAAGGATCGGGCACGAATCCGGACAAAAACACGGACGGTTCTTCGGTCGAAGAAGGAGAGCCGTTGTTAAACGGAATGAAGACCACCCCATACCCATTCCTGAGATGTCGATTCCAGGAACCATGCTCGGCGATAAAAGCACCGTGCCTGTATTTTGACGGGAACTGCTCTCCTTCGTAGAAAGCGAATTGGAGCGGTGCGACATGTGAGCCCAACAGCACGTCCGGGATAATCGCCTTCGCGACTAGGTCCGCTCTTCGAGCTACCCGATTATCCACGTGCTGGCCGATGTAGCTGTAAGGCCACCCATAAAACCCACCTTCGGTTATGCGCGTGAAGTAATCGGACGGAACGTCATCGCCGAGATCATCACGCTCATTTACCGTCGCCCACAAGCGACCGGTTTGTGGGTTGATAGCAATTCCCACCGCGTTTCTCAACCCGCTTGCATAGACCCTCGCGTTCCTCCCAGACGGGTCAGCAACCAACACAGCCGCTCGTCGTGTGTCGGACTCGATCGAGACGTTTGTTTGCGATCCTACCGATACGAAGAGCCTCTCGCCATCAGCGCTAAAGGATAGCGAGCGCGTCCAATGCTGGTTGTAGCCGAGCCCAGGAAGGTCTAGGATGTGCTCTGCCTTTCCCACCCGTTTCGAGGTTCTCGGGTCATAGCGAAAGCGCAAAACCTCATTCGTATTGGCGATGTACACGTAATCGCCGTGGAATGCGATTCCGAAGGGCAAGTCGAGATGTTCGGCGAAGACATTGCGCGAGTCAGCCCTCCCTAATCCCCGTCGATCGCTCAAGACAATCACTTCTCCAGCCGCCGAATCGGCGACAAAAATGTCTCCGTCAGGCGCGACGGCCAGCCATCGGGGTTCGTCGAACCCGCTGGCGAAGACGGAGACCCTAAATCCATCCGGAACCTGCGGTCGAAAGTTTGGTGGCGCTGAAACGACTGCCGGTGGATTGTTAACGCGCAGCAATCTCGCTAGAATTCGCGCTCGCCAGCCACCAGGGTTCAACAAAAAAAGCAGCGTGACACCCGTGACGAGAACCGCCAGAAGATGGACGGACCATCGTGGTATTCGCTTAGTCAACGTCGGTGTCCCCTTATCAATTTCTCTTTGTTTGCATTGCGAACTCCAGTTCGCGCGCCGCTGCTTGAATGATCCCGCATGATACACTCGGCGCTGTGCGTCCGGCCCTCCGTGTTATAGCCGCCGGGATCTCGATTTGTCTGTTCGGCTCCGCTGAGCAGGAAAGCCCTCCCACCTTCGGCACTACAGTAGTGGTACCTGGCGGACTCATTGGTGTCGTGTATCACATCTCTCCGTGGTCACGATCTCTTCCATATTTTCAAACCCTCGATCCCTTAGGCGTAATCTACACGTCCTCGCTGAACGTCTCTCCACGAGACTTTAACGAGGGATTCCCCGGTGTCACGGATCGGTTCGAATGGTTCGCCATCGATTATAGTGGCCGTTTCTGGATTGAGAAACCCGGCCTATATGAGTTCGCTCTCACTTCAGACGATGGCGCAAAACTCTACCTCGACGACCAGTTGATTATCGACAACGACGGCATACATCCGCCACAAGTAAAAACAGGTCGTGTCGGACTCGGCGGCGGAATTCACCGTATCCAAGTTTCGTACTTCCAAGGGCCCCGATATCAGGTCGCCTTGATCTTGCGAGTTGCTGGACCGGGGGAGCCGTGGCGAATCTTCAGCACGGACGAATTTAAGCCCCCTCCAAACCCAGAGGCTTGGCATTACGAGGATGCCCACGACGGCGGTTGGCCGGCTGGCGCTCGAGTGGATCTGCGAGTCTCGCCCAGCGCACCGTCTCCAGGAGAGCAGGTTCGAGCGGAAGTTGTGCTCCAGTCGCTGCCGGGAAAAGAGCTGGCTGGCTTAGCGTGGGAACTAGTCGTGCCGGCTCAGGTCCTGGAGTTGGTCGGGAATGAACCCGCGACTGATCGCGCGATGGTCAAGTGCTCCATGCTAAAGAGCTACTTGTACGCCTGCATGTTCGCTGGTGATCAGAAGCCCGTCTTGAGCGGCCCCATCGCGGTTTTTCGTTTCAAGATCCGCCGTGGCGTGCAACCCCGAACCACAACACTCCGCATTGAGAAAGTCGAGGCAACGACCGTGGACGGGCGGACGTTTCCTCTCCTGGATTCTGGAGCGATTGTAACTATACATTAGCTGGTGACATTCGATCAATCGCTTCTTCCGATAGATCGGCTCTCCTCTGCCATACCATTGCTGGGCGAGTCACCGAATACTAATGAGACAGTCCCTATCGCAGCAACTACGGGACGTACGAGACGTTTTGCGTTGGAGGGGTCCCTTCCGATTCTTACTGTTGGTGGTTCGCGAAGTCCTCAGCCCGTTCGTGTACTGGCACGTTTACGACATTTTCGAGAAAGATCTTAGGCAACCGATACCGGAGTCGTATGCGCGAGGAGAGTTCGAGATCAGGATCTACAAGGGAAGTGAGGATCTCGAAAGACTTGGAAATGAACTCACTTCTATGGGTGAGCTTGCGCCGATCGAGATCAAAGCGCGATTCGGCCGAGGCGACATTGTGGCCGTAGCCTATGCCGGCCAGAAGGCAACAGGATACTTGTGGTTGACGTTTTTAAGCGGCATGCATCTCGGGTTCGGAACCAGTTGGATGGTGCACTCCCATGAAGCTGTGCGGTATGGCATGTTCGTGCTTCCGCAGTGGCGTGGACGAGGGATTAGCAGCTTGTTGAATCATGCTGTAAATGTCCATGCACGGGAACATGGAATCATCCGGACGCTCGCGTCCATCAGCGTTCTGAACAACCCGTCTTTGAGTCTTCCGAAGCACTACGGCACAGCCCCGTCGATGAAGGTAATTATCTTTCGTGTGCGCGGTGTGAACTGGACGTACCGCAAGGCGATCGGTGCGCGGCTTGACTCTCGTTTCTCAAAGTTAGCCAGCTGGCCGGCGCCGTCTTGTGTTAATTCGTTCGATACGGACGAGCCGCGCCGGACCTGATTGTCTTGAGCGGGGTGCTTGCGCGCTGTACAGGATCATTCGCTGGACCAATCGCGATCGGACCCGCCGCGATCTTCAAACCGGGCTGCGGATGCCACTGCGAGAGCTGGCAGGCGGCCGGACTCGCTGCGGTTATCGGCGATTAACGGTGTTGCTGCGGTCCGAAGAGTGAGTGGTGAGAAGCGCGGAAGTTTGATTAGCCAAGAGCGTTGGCGAAGCCGCGGTAACTTGAGTTGCGCATTGCGCTGCGGGTTCGCCAAGCCAGCGCTAAAGCCGGAAAGCCGAAAGCCGCGGGGGCCTACGATATGACAATGAACTCGGCAGGATCCGTCACGGAGAACAACCGCAGGGACCGGGGCTGATCGCGATAAGCGAGTGCTGCGGCGTAACCGACCGCTACTTGAAGGTCATGTAGCATCCACGCCCCCGCCTCGTTTTCGTTGTGTTGAATATGGACGAATCGGGGAGGTATATCGGAATTTACTGTGACTCGAAAACTACCGAGCGGGGCCGAGAGCCCGTCGCCTGTCGCTTTGATGTACGCCTCCTTGCGGGTCCAGCACAGAAAGAAAGCACGTTCTCGCTCAGTTTGCGGGGCAGACATAACTTCGGAGGCTTCCTCCGGGCAAAAAAAGTGATTGGCAATCTGTTGCATATCCGCCAGCGGACGTATCTGTTCGAGATCCACTCCGATTTCTCGACCTACGGTCAACGCGATCACGGCAAGATCACCGGAGTGTGTCATGTTGAACTGAAGACTCGATCGCGATTCCACAGCGGGCTTTCCCTTCAAGCCGTAAACTAACGAAACTTTGGCAGGATCACAGTCGAGATACCGTCCAAGCAGGTAGCGGAGCGCGCCCCGAGCTATAACGAATGATGCACACAGGTGGTGGAAGCGAAATCGAAACGCTCGGTCCCTTTCCTCAGGAACAAGAACTTGTTCAAAACTGGCGACGACGGGAGGCGGAGCTCTAGTGGGAAAGCTCCAAATATGAATGCTGCTCTCCGATAGCTCAAATGAGGAGGCGGCTCTCATAAGGTGAGCATATCTTTCTTGCGGGAACCCAATCCGGAGGATCGAGTGGCTGAAATCGCTTCCTGAACATTTGCGCACGCCTTACTAAAAAGCGCGAAGAAAACGAAAGTCCCCGCGTAGTGAACCGAAGGAGCTATCTTAAGTCGGTGGCTTCGTCTATTAAGAACGCTGTTCGGACCGAGTCTCCGACCTCATCCCCATGACCATCTTGCCTATTTTGGCGATGCTCGGAAGGGCCACCAGAAGTAATACACCTAAGACAGCGCAGACCAGGAATGGCAAAGATATAAAAGCTGATCCCATCACTCATTTGTCCTTTTCTTTCAAGGAATGTAACCGGATTCTGTTTGAGTATAGAGGCATTGAAATGGGACTGCAACTCAATAGTCTCAGGGACACTGGGCGATGCTGTCTCGCAGCTCAACGGCATAGGACTTTTCACCTAGGAGATATAACATTAAGTACTAGTGATTCTTGACCCCACATCTCAGGGTTTTGCGGAATGGGCGCTTGCGAACATCTCTTCTATACTCACAATGGAAAAGGATCATGGGTCGGCTATGACATCCCAATTCAATTGTGTATGGCGCTTAATAATCATTGGTTTAGCAGCTTTTGGCTGCTGCGTCGCGCAAACTGTCGGACTTAGCCTCTCTTCGGGTTCCGGGACTCCTGGAACGCCGGTAGTCTTGAATTTGTCTGTGAACTCGACCGGCAGTCTCCCTGCCGCTTTGGAATGGACGTTCATCTACTCGACCGCTGATTTCTCTTCCGCAAGCGTAGCAGCCGGACCAGCGGCAGCAAGCAAATCGCTCTCGTGCACGAACACGCCTGGGGCGGCCACGTGCCTGATATGGGGCATTAACGATTCGACGGTTCCTAGCGGAACGCTAGCCTCCATTACCTTGGAGTTGTCGGCTTCGACCACCAGCACATCTTCTTCGGTACAACTACAGAACGGTATGATGGCGAGCCCAACTGGTGCACCGCTCACTGCGTCATTGTCTGGTGGCACCGTCACCATCCTCCAAGCACCCAAATTGAATAGCCTTTCGTGCAGCCCTCTCTCCATCACTCCATCCGGCGGATCAACTTGTACGGTCAGCCTCACCTCCGCAGCGTTAAGCGGGGGAGCCACTATAGCATTAGGCTCGTCCGCGGGAGCGAGCGTTCCCTCCACGCTAACTATTGGGCAAGGAGCTACGTCGGGTACATTCGTAGCCACGGCAGGAACAGTCAGCTCAGCCACTTCGGTCACTTTGACGGCGTCTTATTCGGGCCTTAACGTGACCTTCCCGATAACAGTCAATCCCCTCCCTCCTACGCTCAGCGGCATTTCGGTTACGCCCGGCACGATTGTGAGCGGCCACTCCGCCACGGGAACCGTCAATCTTACGGGAGCTGCTGGAAGCGGCGCACTCGTAGTGTCGCTCGCGAGCTCAAACACCAGCGCGGTCGGCGTTCCTTCCAGCGTTACTGTTCCCCAAGGATCGACCACGGCCACATTCAAAGTCACCGCGGCAAGCGTAACTTCGGCGGCCGCGGCGACCTTGACAGCTACTTACGCTGGCGTTAGCAAAACGTTCGGGGTCGCCGTCAATCCTGTCTCTGTACCTCCTGGTCCGGATTTAGCGCTGAACCAACCTGCCACCCAGAGCAGCACTTTAGATACTGGATTCACCAACGCCTCCAATGCGGTGGATGGCAACACCGATGGAAACTATGCGGACGGTTCGATAACCCACACCAACGACGATCCAAATGCCTGGTGGGAGGTGGATCTCGGCGCGCCGGCGAACGTAAGCTCCATCGTGGTTTGGAACCGCACAGATTGCTGCGGCACCCGGTTGAGCGACTATTGGGTGTTTGTCTCCAATACTCCCTTTTTGTCTACCGATACCCCCACCACCCTACAGAACCGCGCCGGGACGTGGAACAACCACCAGACCGTCCAGCCCAATCCCAGCACCAGCATCACAGTAGGAGCGCAGGGCCGCTACGTTCGGGTGCAACTCACGGGTACCAACTACCTGAGTTTGTCGGAAGTGCTGGTTTATGGGACGCTCGCGACTCCGGATTTAGCGCTGAACCAACCTGCCACTCAGAGCAGCACTTTAGTTCCTGGATTCACCAACGCCTCCAATGCGGTGGATGGCAACACCGATGGAAACTATGCGGACGGTTCGATAACCCACACCAACGACGATCCAAATGCCTGGTGGGAGGTGGATCTCGGCGCGCCGGCGAA
>Ga0335078_10003275_pt1 | contig 24155 bp, 18 predicted proteins | sample Lox_Sample_32_FD_206711 | JGI IMG/M metagenome (GOLD analysis project Ga0335078, IMG submission 206711) | Soil microbial communities from Loxahatchee National Wildlife Refuge, Florida, United States - Lox_Sample_3.2 | ecosystem: Environmental > Terrestrial > Soil > Wetlands | place: USA... | reverse complement strand
CACCCGCATCGCCCACGCCACCAACCTGCCCGTCGCCGGCGAAAACGTCGGCTACAACATGCCCTCCACCCTTGACGGCCACTACCTTGACAAGAGCGCCCACGGCATGATGGCCGACGCCCTCCGCCAGGCCCAGACCTGCGGCTTCACCGCCTTCTACTGGGCCCACGACGTCCACCTCTGGGACGGCAGGCTCTCCCTGGGCCTCTACGTCACCGACATCACCGCGTACTAACCAGCCCGGCCACCGGGCCCGCCCAGGGCCCCGCACCGGAAGGCATAGCCACAAATCCAGAACACGGTCACCAAGCGCGGCCCGGGAACCAGCCCTACGGTTCCCGGGCCGCTTTCTCGTCTCAGCCCGGCGGCCACTTCTCCGGTAGCATCACGCAACGGAGCAGTACGGTTACTCAGTGGCCATAATCCATCGAAGGTTAGGAGAACGGCGGCGTGCCTGACCAGTTGCCCGGGTTCGGGCGCGACGTGTACGAGGCGGGGTCGCCGGTGGTCGTGGTCTCCCCGCATCTCGATGACGCCGTGCTGTCCTGCGGTGCCCTGCTGGCCAGCCTCGCCCGCCGGTGCCCGGTGACGATCGTGACCGTGTTCACGGCCGCCTCGCCCCGCCCCTGGTCGCTGCCCGCGCGGCGGGCGCTGCGGGCCGCCGGCGTGACCGACGCCGAGCAGTTCTATGCGCTGCGGCGGGCGGAGGATCAGGCAGTGGTGAACGAACTCGGCGCGGTCCCGGTCCATCTCGGGCTGCGCGATGCGCTGTTCCGCCGGTTCGGTGACGCGGGCGGCAGGCGTCCGCGCTGGGCCCGATGGCCGGTGTACCCAACCTTCCGCTTCGACGCGGCGGTCGGTCGCGTGGCCGCGGCCGACACGACGCTGGCCGCCGACCTGAGCGCGCGGCTTGACGGCATCGTCCGGGCCGGTGAGGCCGGGGAGGCCGGGCTGGTCCTGGCCCCCCTCGGCGTCGGCCGGCACGTCGACCATGTGATCACGCGCTCGGCAGCCCGGCGGCTGAGGTCGCGGGTCGTGTACTACAGCGATTTTCCCTATTCCGAGACTCAGGCTCCGGACCAGGCCTTTGTCCGGCGGGCGTCACTGACTCCGCGGACCTGGCTAGCCGGGCGCGCGGAAAACGCCCGCCTGATCGCCGGGTACCGTACCCAGTTCACCGGCTTGTTCCCGGACGGTACGGTGCCGCTCCGCCCGGAGGTCTACTGGGACGTCATGGCCGCCAGCCGCTCGGCGGCCACGATGTAATCCCGGGTGCACGCCTCGATCGTGTAGCGGCCGAGGATGTCCCGCCGGTTGATCTCGGCGATCTTGGCCCGGAGGTCGGGGTCGGCCAGGCTCCGCAGCGCGGCTGCGTAGTCGGCCGGGTCATGCCCGTCGATCACGAAGCCGTTGCGGCCGTCGACGGCGGCGCACCCGCCGACCGCGGTGGAGGTGATGACGGGCAGCCCGGCGGCCATCGCTTCCAGCACCACCAGCCCGAAGCTCTCATAGCGGCTGGGGAAGATGAGCAGGTCCGCGTGGCGGTACACCTCCGGCATCCGGTCGGGCGGGATGATCCCCAGCCATTCCACGCCTTCTGTTTCCCATCCGGCGTCGACTCCCGGCACCTGACCGGGAAGCACCCCGGCCACCTGGAGCCGGATCCCGGGTATGTCCTGGCGGGCGCCGGCCACCGCGGCCAGGGCAACGTCGAGCCCCTTCCGGTAGCCGATCTGGCCCGCCCACAGGACCCGCAGCTCGCCCTCCGGGGCGGAGCGGGCCGGCCGGGGAACCATGTGCGCGGCGGTGCCGATGCCGTCTTCGATGACGGTAATCGGGCTGCGCAACCTGTACCGGGACCGGACGACGTTCGCGACACGCTCGTGCACGGCGATGTGGCCGTCGGCCCACAGCGCCCGCCGTTCCTCCGTCGTCCGGAACCAGGCCAGCAGGCGTGCCAGCGGATGACCCGGCCTGCGCAGGACGAGGTACGGCGTGGGGCCCGCGCCGTGCCACACCGCGATGAGCGGCGGGCCGCTGCGCCATCCGCGCCAGCCGCACAGCAGCCGGATCCCCCACAGGCACTCCGGACAGTGGACGAAGATCAGGTCCGCGTTGCTCTTGCGCAGCCGCCACCCGAGCCGGAAGCTGGCGATCACGTCGGAAAGGCCGTCGATGCCCGCGAGCCGGCTGTTCTCGCGGAACGCGACGATGGTGTCCACCTTCCAGTCCGGCCGGATCCGGACGAACTCCGCGTTCACTGAGTCGACCATGCGCTCGACCCCGCCGCACAGCGACGGTTCGCGCAGGACGGCGTTGACGAGATGGAACCCGCCCGGCCGTCCCGCCATGGCCCCGGCGCCGGCCGCCGCCATGGTCTCGTGCAGCCTTGCCATGCGTGCTCCTTGATCTGCCCGCCATCGGGGGCTCGCGGTTACCATCGGATCTCCCGGACCGACGTGTACGGTCCGGCGTGGGACGGATACGGGCCGGGGCCGGCGGCCCGTCCGTGCGCGAGGGTCCGTCTCAGCTCCCCGATCGCCGCCAGCTGCCCGCCGTTCAGCGAGCTCAGCCGCGACGGCGTCACCCTGGCGGACGCGGTGGCCCAGGTGTCCCCGCGCAGCAGGAGGAGCATGACCGCGGCGGCCGCTACGCGCCCGCCCTCCTCGTCGTCATGCAGGTAGACGGCACGTCCCCCGCCGGTGTGCCCGCGCATAAACCCGGCCAGCACGGTCAGCTGGCCCGCGGTCGGAGCCTCGCCCGGCGGAATGGCGAGGTACAGGTAACCCTGACCCAGGCTGGCCGCGGCCGCTTGTTCGGCCACGCTGGGCGAGCCGAGATTGATGTCGCCGTCGACCCGGGCCGAGGCGGCCATGAGCTGCAGGTCGCTGTCGGCTGGCGCGGCCCCCGCAAGCAGTCCCGGAGCCACCGCCAGGCCCGGCGGGCCGGATGCGAAGTAGGCGTTCGCCAGGCGCGGAATAACCAGCTTGGCCAGGCCGAGCAGGAGCGCCAGCGCGAGCGCGGCCGCCCCGAGGCGGATCAGCGAGCCGCGCGGCAGACGGCCTCCCCCGCCGACGGCCGGAGAGGCGGCCGCAGGCTCCCAGCGGCCGTCCAGGTCAGGCACGGCCCGGTCCCCGGGTACCCGTCCCGGCCGCCCAGGCAAGGATGGCCAGGGTCCGTTCCGCTGATTCTGCCCAGGTGTGGCGGGATACGGCGGCCCGCGCACGGTGCCGGAGATCCTGCGCGAGATGCGGGTCCGTCAGTACCCGGTCCAGCGCCTGGGCCCACTGCGCACTCGCCTCCGCCGGCACGATCAGCGCGCCGCCGCCGGCGATCTCCCGGACCGCCTCGGCGTCGCTGGCCACCACCGGCAGCCCCGCCGCCATCGCCTCGAGCATCGGCAAGCCGAAGCCCTCGACGAGCGACGGATAGGCGAAGATGGCCGCGTTAGCGTACAGGTCCAGCAGCATCTCGTCGTCGGCCTGGGTATACCGGCACACCCGGCTGGCCAGGCCAAGGGCGTGGATGAGCTGCCCGGTGTCGTCGGGGAACCTCGGGTCGGGCTGCCCGACCAGGACCAGCCCCAGGTCCGGGTGGCCGGCCCGCAGCCGCGTCAGCGCCTCGACCAGGACGCGCTGGTTCTTGTGCGGCCGCTGCGCCCCCACGTGCAGGATGTAGCGGGCCGGCAGGTCGGGAAGGGCGGGCCGGGGCCGGTGGCCCAGCGCGAAGAACCGCTCCGCGACGCCATGCGGCAGCACGGCCCGGGGCGGCAGTTCCAGCCCGTAGAAGCGGCGGATGTCCTCCCGGGTGGCCTGCGACGGGGCGACCAGGGGCGTCGCCGAGCGGACCGCCACCCGGCTGGCCGCGCGGTAGGCCAGCAGACGCGCGGACCGGCCCGCGAGGGCCGCGTAGCGCTCGAAGATGCAGTCGTGCATCACCGAGACGACCGGCACCCGGCCGTGCAGCACGGGCGTGCTCAAGTGATAGGGGATGAACGCGACATCGGGCCGGAAGGCCCGCATGGCCGCCCGCAGTGCCCACTGCGAGCGGAGCGACACCACCGGTACCTGGGACGCTACCGCCGTCACGTTCGGCTCGCGCAGCAGCCGGTCCACCGGCAGCCGGCCAGGCACCGGGGTGTGCACGACGACGAGTTCGACGTCGCGCCGGCTCAGCTCCGACAGCAGCTCGTAGGTGTACCGGCCGATGCCGTGGTAATGGTCCTGCATCACCCGGCCATCCACCAGGACGCGGAGCGGCCGGATGGCCCGCGGCGCGCGGAGGGCCCCGGGGTTCCCTGCCCGCCGGGGCCGGTACGCGCCGGTGAGCCGGGTGCCCGGCCCACGCACCCCGGCCGCCCGCGTCTGCTGAATTACCGGCCCTTCCGTCCCCGGCATGTGTCCTCCCGCCTGATCTGTTCCCCGCACCTGCACCACGGGCAGCTGCACCCCCGTCCGCTGGATCCCGGGCCCGTGCGGGCCCGGGAGAAGTCCTCCCGTCCGCCGGCTGGCGGGCCCGTGCGCGCCCGCGGCCGCGCCTCCCGCGCTAAGGCCCCCGGTACCTGCGCCCCCGCCAGCTCGGCTCGTGGCCGTGTGGCCGCCGCGATCTGGGCCCGGGAACGCCGACCAGGGCGGCCCCGTCCAGCACGCCACTGCCCTGCCCGGCGGTCACCGGGTACGCGCCGCCCGGTGCCGGCGGCCCCCCGGGCGGGCGCCGCAGGCTGCGGCGCCGACGGCGGCCCAGCGCCGCCACGACGGCGCCGAACAGCAGGACGGCGGCCCCCAGGGTCACGGCGAACGGCTCGGCCGAGTCCGGTTCCGGGGGGCCGAACGGGTTGGGGTTGGGCAGCGGCGGCGGCGTCTGCGGGCTGCGGGACCGGGCCGGTACCGGGAGCAGGCCGGCCACCAGCGCGACCGGGGTCACCGGTGCGGTGTGGACGCTGTCCCGCGGCCCGGACGTCTGCAGGACCACGTCGGCGAACGCCTGGCTCACCCCGCCCCCGGCCCGCGCCGCAGGCGGCCCGAGCGGTTCCCCGTATCGCGCGACGGCGGCCAGGTAACCGGCCGTGCCGCTGTCCTGCCCGGCCAGGTAGGCACGGGTGATGCGCGGCTCGGTCAGCCAGCCGCGCCGCTGTGCCGCGGTGGCGCCCGCCACGACGGGGGGCAGGCCCGCGCGCTCGTAGGCGCGGGGCGAGGCAGTGGCCAGCATGGCCACGATGGGCAGCGGGTAAGCCGCCCGGCTGCGGGCCGTCCGGGCGGCCAGCACCGCGCCGTCGAACAACTGCTCGCGCAGCCCCGGCCCGGCGACGGCGGCCCGGCTGAGCGGATCGCCGAGGACCGCCTTGCCGCCCATCGCGGCGTACCCGGTGAAAAAGCCGCCCTGGGCGCCGTCGGTCACCGAGTACCCGCCGCAGTTAGAGCCCGTGGAGGTGACGAAAACGCCATCCGGGATATCGGAGATGTCCGCGAGCGCGTCATAGGGCGACGACGGCACCCGCCACACCTGCACCGTCTTGTAGACCTGGCTCGGGAAGATCGCCAGCCGCTGGCCATGCGCGCGGATCCAGTCCGCCAGCCTGGGAGTCATGTTGCCTTCCCGCTCGGTGGCGTCGTTGGGCGACAGCAGGAAGTAATGCACCCCGTCCGCGAGCGCCGCCGGCCCCACCGCGAACGACGCGAAGAAGCGGCCGGTCAGGTAGATGTACTTCTGGGCGTCGCCGCTGGCGTTCACGGTCGCGCAAGGGGGCAGCGTCGCGGTGATGAACTCGCTGGCCTGCACCACCCCATCGCTGACCGCGCCGTAGTTGCCGGCCCAGCTCGCCGCGGACAGGCCCATCAGCCCGGCGCAGCCCGCGGCGCCGAAGGCGAGCGGAAGCCGGGCGGTACCACGGGCCCGCACGCGGCTCGCGCGGCGCCGGATCCACCCGGATATCAGCGCGTCCGCGAACAGCACGCTGCCGACGATGCTCCCCGGCAGCAGATACACGAAGAACTGCTCATTGAGGGTGCCGGCCGCCACCAGGTAGGCACCGGTCAGGCAGCTTGCCGTGAGCCAGGCCGCCAGGAAGTTCCCGGCCTGGGTGTTACGCCGGCACCAGGACCACCCGAGCGCCGCCACGCCGGCCGCCAGGACCACGTAGCTGCTCCCGTACTGGCTGACCGAGCGGCGCAGCGCGGCCGGCAGCGAGACACCCGGCACGTTGAGCCCGGTGATCTGGACCAGGCCGATGATCCGCTGCAGGGTGATGTCCTGGATGGCGACGAACGAGCCGCCCAGGCCGAGCTCAACCGACCACAGCAGAAACAGCAACAGGAACGCGAGCGCGATCGCGAACGCCGCCACCGCCCGCCGGATGAAGGCGCGGTTGCGCTCCAGCACGGCGAACAGCAGCGGAACCGCGACCAGCGCGGCCGTGATCTCGTTCGTCAGCAGGGCCAGGCCGCCGGCCAGGCCGGTGACGGACACGTACGCCAGCGCGCGGCGGTCCCGCAGGTGCCACGCCGCGTGCAGCGTCAGCAGGGCCACGCACAGCGCGAACGGCTCGATCACGTCCTGGCGGTCGTAGCGGACCAGGACGGGATCCAGAGCCGTGAGCAACGCGACGATGCAGGTCAGCGCGCCGCGCCGCCACCTGCCGGCCCGGGCGGCCAGCCGGTAGCAGAGCCCCGCGACCAGCAGGACGTCCGCGATGCCGAATGAGCCGGACAGCAGCCGGGCGGCGTGGATGGCCGCCGGCAGCGGCGCCGACGCGTACCCGGTCAGGCGCAGCCAGCCCGCCTCGATCAGGAACATCAGGGGCGGGTGCACGAACAGCGGCGTGTTGTCCAGCGTCAGCTGCCAGCCGAGGGCCACCTTCTGCGCGGCCGAAGTATACGCCGCCTCGTCGTAGAGCACGTCGGGACTGGTGAACAGGTGATACCCGAGGGCGATGACGACGGCACCGGCGCAGACGGCTGCCACCAGCCACCCCGCGCGCAGCGCCGCGGCGGCGGCAGGCGCCCGGGCCGCGGCCCGCACGCGGTCGACGTCGCTGCCGGTGATCAGCCCGAGCCGCCGCGCGGGCACGGCGAACAGGCCCAGCCCGGCCACGATCAGCGCCCAGGCGGCCGGGTCGGGAACCCAGCCGGCCAGGGCGAACACGGCCGCGGTGGGCGCGAGCCCGGCGGTGTAGGCGGCGGCCCGGCGCAGCGGGGGCAGCCGCGCCCGGAACGCCTCGCGGTACAGCGGCACCAGCACGGCCACCCCCGCCCAGCTCGCGATCAGGTACGCCTGCGCCGCCCCGAGCGCGCCGTAACGAGGCACCAGGATGACGAGGCCTGCCATCTCCGCCACCATCATGACCGGCATGCGCCGGCCCGCCCGGTGGCCGTAACCGCTGGCGAACAGGCCCTTCATCAGCATGTCGATGAGGACCGCGCCCAGGGTCCCGGCGGCCAGCACCCGCATCAGTGTCTGGGCCGCCGCGTACCCGTGCGGCAGGAACAGCCGCAGCACCGGGCCCGGCGCCAGAATCAGGGCCAGCTGGGCCGGGAGGATCAGCAGCGGTACCCACCGCACGGCCGCCATGAACCAGGCGTGCCGGGCCTGGCGGCCTTCCTGGCTGGCCATGAACGGGAAGACCGCGTCCGCGATGGCGTCGCCCGCGTACCAGCCGGCCTTGGCCAGCAGCCCGCACGCCTGGTAGCTTGCCAGAACCACGGCCGTTATCCCCGCCGCGGCACCGATCAGGTCCAGGCCCAGCAGATCCGCGGTGAGCAGGAACATCATCGAGGCACACGCCAGCCAGATCGAGCCGGCGCCGGACAGGAAACCCAGCCCGGCCAGGCGCCCCCGGCCGGGCAGCAGGCCCCGGCAGGCTCGCACGCCGATCATCACCGAGCCCACGGTCCCGATGAGGAAACCGGCGGCCACGCCGGCCGGGCCGGCGTGGCACACCGTCACCAGGAACACCGCGCTCGCGCTCTTGATCAGGGCCTCCCCGGTCTGCATCGCGCCCAGCCCGCTGAACCGGCGGCTGCCCTGGGCCGCCCCGGCCAGGGCCGCGTTCAGCGCCAGCACCGGCATCTCCGCCGCTACGAGCAGCTCGATCACCAGCGAGTGCGCGGGCACCAGGGGGACACCGCCCCACGCCACGGCCAGGAACACCACGCCGAGCAGGGCCCCCAGGCACGAATTGGCGAGCAGCGCGGCGCGGAACTCGGGCCTGGCCGCCGCGGGGTCACCGTGGGTCGCGGCCATGCGGATGGCCAGCGCCCACGGCAACCCGGCGGTGAGGACGCCCGCGGCGAGCAGCAGGACGTTCTGGATGGCGCTGACCACGCCGAACGCGGACGGCACCAGCAGCCAGGCCAGGGCGAGCCCGAGCCCGTAGTTGATCAGCGCGGTGGCGGCGAACCGGGTGATGAGGATGACGCCGCCGGCCGCGGCCGAGCCTTCGGCCCGTACCCGGCTGCGCCCCCTGCCGGTGAGCAGGGCCCCGACCTTCAACGGCTTCCGTCCCCGCCGGTCGCCCCCTCCGCGACCAGGACCGGCGCCGGCGCCGGCCGCTCCGCATGACGTTCGGGCCCGGCACCCGCGCGTGCCGCCGCGCGCGGCGGCTCGGTCATGCACATGCCGGGGCGGGCGGCGTGCCCGTGCAGCCGGGTGTAGCGGCACTGCACGGCGTCCTGCATGACCTGCTCGTACGCCGCGACGCAGCGTTCCCAGGTGAGCGTCCCGGCCCGGCGCAGCGACGCGGCCTGCATGCTCGTCAGCCGGGCATGGTCGGTGGCCAGGCCGCGCAGCGCCGCCCGCAGGGCGCCCGGGTCGCCCGGCGGCACCACCAGGCCGGTCGGCGCGGCCACGTCACGCACACCGGGCAGGTCGGAAGCGACCGGGACACAGCCGGCCGCCATGCCCTCCAGCAGGGTCAGCCCGAAGGCCTCGGCGCGCGTCACCGAGGGCAGCACCACCACGTCGTGCCCCATATACTGCGCCCGCAGCTCCGCGTCCTGCAGACGGCCGGTGAACCGGGCATTGGCGGCGGAAAGCTGCCGCGCGAGCCGCTGGTAGCGCTCCAGCCCGGGACCGCCGCCGACGAGCGTGAGCTTGAGCCAGGGCTGTCCCGCCGCCGCGGCCAGCAGCGTCTCGACCCCCTTGTAGGGCCGCATCTGGCCCACGAACAGGACGCGCAGGCCGCCCGGGTCCGGGCGTTCGCCGCGCCGCGGGACGGGCACCGGCTCGTCCGCGCCCCAGGGAATCGTCTGGACCAGGGGCCCGTACCGCCGGTAGTGGCTGGATGCGTAGTGCTGGCTGCTGGTCACGATCCGGTCGGCGCGCAGCGCGAGCGATTCGTGCAGCTTGGTGTACCAGGACGACATCAGCGGGACGCTGTGCAGGTCGATGGCCGAGTGGTGGGTGTAGACGATGGCCGGCCGGGAGTGCGCCGGCAGCAGGCTGGCCAGGCGGAGGAAGACGTCGCTCACCATGGGCACCGGGCCGTGCAGGTTCACCACATCGAAGTACCGGAGCTTTCGGGCGACGAATGGCCAATAGGCGAGGAACGGCGACAGCCGCCACTCGCCCACCGCGAGGCGCCCGATCTCGGCGGCGGACAGGATCCGGACGCGATGCTGCAGGGCGGTCAGGCCGGTCGCCAGCCGGCGGACACAGGTCGAGATGCCGGAGATGACCGGCGGCGCCTCGGACGTCACGATCAGGATGTCCAGCGGCCGCCGGAGGAGACCGGGCTGGTCGGCGGCCGATTCCCCGGCCTGGCCGGTGATTGTCCGCCCGGACAGCGAGACCGGCGTGACATCGGGCAGCCCGGCCCGGGCTTTTGGCGATTCGCGGCAATACTCCACTATGGTCCCCCATGCCAATTGATCCCGCAAAGATCCCCATCCCACGGGAGGAAATTACTTCTATCACCGTTTAGCGCTTGCCGATCCTAGCATGAGAGCTCATCGCGGCGAGGGCTCGACCAGGATTAGTTATAACGGTTTATGCAGCCTCCAAATCATCCGGACCTATCTCCGTAAGTGCGCGTGGAACAGGCAAGACATTCCGTAATAAATGCGCCTTTCCTGTTCATGGTTTTACCGGCAGAATCTCACGAAGCCTAGCGAGCAGAGCCTCTTCCGAGAATGGCTTTGCAATGAGCTGCACACCCGGCTCAAGGATGCCCTTGGCACTCAGCAGTCCATGGGTATAGCCGGACATGAATAGCACGGGAACGCCGGGCTGTACGGCGCGGACTTTAGCGGCGAGTTCCTTTCCGTGCATGTGCGGCATGACCACGTCGGTGAGCAGCACGTCTATCCCGGCGGGCTGGGCCGCCAGCGCCCGCAGTGCCTCCGGGCCGTTCGCGGCGGCGACCACGCGGTAACCGTGGCTGGTCAGGATCCGGCTGATCACCTTCAGCAGGGCGGCCTCGTCTTCGACCAGCAGCACGGTCTCGCGCGCCGCATCCGCGGCCGCGTCCGGGGCGGGCCGCCCGGCCGGCCGGGCCGGGCCGGCGGGCACGTCTTCTGACACGGGCAGCAGCAGGGTCACCGTGGTCCCGATCCCGGGTTCGGAGTAGATCCGCGCGGTGCCGCCCGCCTGGGCGATGATGCCGTAGACGGCGGCCAGGCCCAGCCCGGCGCCGTCCGGCTTCGTGGTGAAGAACGGCTCGAACGCCCGGCCGGAGATCTCCCTGGACATGCCGGCGCCGGTGTCACTGACGCTCAGCCGCACGTACCGGCCGGAAGACGGCCCGCCGCGGGTCTTTGCGTCCGGCTCGCCCACCACCGTGTTGGCCGTTTCGATGGCGAGCGTCCCGCCGGAAGGCATCGCGTCCCGGGCGTTGACCGCCAGCTCGACCAGAACCTGCTCGATCTGGCCGGGATCGGCGCGCACCGCGGCCAGGCCGTCCATCTCGCCGACGGCGAGCTTGATGCCGGCCCCGAGCGTACAGGCGAGCAGAAGCCGGATGCCGGCGACCACCTCGCCGAGGTTCAGGGTGCGGGGCTGGGCGGGCGGGCGCCTGGCGAAGGCGAGCAGCTGCTCGGTCAGGGCCGTGGCTCGCCGCGCGGCGTGCCGGATCTCCTCCACGTCTTCCCGGATCGCCCGCCACCGCGCGGCCGGCTGCTCGCCGGCTATCTCCTGGCCGACGAACGACGCGTAGCTGGTGATGACGCTGAGCAGGTTGCTGACGTCGCGCGCGACCCCGCCGGCCAGCTGGCCCAGGCTTTCCAGCCGCCCGGACCGGCAGTTCCGCTGCTCCGGCTGGTCCGCCTCGGCCTGCATGCGGACCTGCTGCGGTCCGGCCAGCCCGGCCAGCCGGCCGGTGATATCCCGCACGGCGGCCAGGATGAGCGGCCCGCGCACGGTGTCGAGCACCGACAGGGATACCTCGGCGGGAAACGTCGTGCCGTCGCGCCGGCGCCCGGCGAACTGGGTTCCGGTGGCCATCGGCCGGCCTTGCGGGGCGCGGGCGTAACCCGCCCGGTGGCCGCGGTGGGCCTCGCGCGCGGCCTCCGGGACCAGCGTCTCGACCGGCTGGCCGGCCAGCTCGGCGCCGTCGTAGCCGAACAGCTGGGCCGCCCGGGAATTGACGAGCACGATCCGGCCATCCAGGCCGGCACACACCATCGCATCCGGGATCGCGTCCAGCAGGGCCGTGACGGCGTCATCGGTGAGCAGGCTCACAATCTCACCCCGCCACGGCCACTAATGCGCTGCCGCCGTCCGGATGCCGCGCGGCCACCACGGCGGCCTGGGACCGGCGCTCCAGGCCGAGCTTGCCGAGCAGGGATGCGACGTAGTTCTTCACGGTTTTCTCGGCCAGGTCCATGCGCGCCGCGATCTGCCGGTTGGTGAGCCCCTCGCCGATCAGCTCGAGCACCCGTTTCTCCTGGTCGGTCAGGACCGACAGCGGATCGAGCACGGACATCCGCTCGCGGAGCCGCTGCATGACGTGCTCCGCGGCATTGGAATCGAGCATGGACCGCCCCGCGGCCACGGCCCGGATCGCCCGGACCATCTCATCCGGCGGCGCCTGCTTGGTCAGGTAGCCCGCGGCGCCAGCCATGATCGCCCCGAGCAGTGCCTGGTCATCGGTGTGGGCGGTGAACATGAGGCAGGCCGTGCCGGGCAGGATGGAGCGAATCTCGCGGCAGGCCGACACGCCGTCCCGATCCGGCAGGCGCACGTCGAGGACGGCAACATGGGGCTGCAGCGCGGCGATCTGGCCGAGGGCCGACGCGGTCGTCTCGGCCTCCCCGACCACCTCGATATCCGGGTGGGCGGTCAGCAGGCGGGCGAGCCCCCGCCGCATCACTTCGTGATCGTCGAGGAGGAAGACGCGGATGGCGGGCTGCCCGGCCGCCCCGGCATCGTCGCTGTCCGCCATCGCCTGCCTCCTCCCCGCGCGGACGGGCCGTGGCCGGCTCGCGGACCTGCCCAGACACGATCCCGTCAGTTTCATGACCCAAAGTCATTATCATGATACTAAGAGTTACAAGTGTGCGGTACGGAGGGTGCCATGACGGCCAGCACGGCCTGCGTCCGGGTCCTGGTGGTGGACGACGTTCCCGAGCTCGGCCGCGCGATCCGCCGCCTGCTCAGCACCGGGGGTTATTCGGTCGACGTCGCGGTCAGCGCCGCCGAGGCGCGCGGCATGAGCCCGGCCGGCTACGACCTGCTGGTCATCGACGCCCAGCTGGGCGATGAGCGCGGCGCGGACCTGATCAGGGACATGCAGGCGGACGATGCCGGGATCGCCCGGCGCTGCCTGATGATCACGGGCGGCGACACCGGTTCGCTCCCCGCCGGGATCGCGCACCTGGCCAAGCCGTTCGAATCCGGGGAGCTGCTCGACGCGGTCCGCGCACTGTGCCCGGCACCGGCCAGCGTCCCGCACCAGGATCGCGCCGGGCCGCCCGCGGCGGAGACGGCGGGGGCGGCGGGGGCGGCGCCGGCCGCCCGGCCCGGTGCCGGCGGCGGTCCGGCGCGGGACGAGTCCGCCGAGGTAGCCATGGCAGCCGCGGCATCGGCGGGGGCACTGCTGGAGGCGTTGCGCCGGCTCCGCTGGCGCGAGCGGCTCGATTACGCCGACCGCCTGCACGACGGGCCCGTTCAGGACCTCGCCGCGGCGGGCCTCGGGCTGCGGCTGCTCTCCGGCGAGCTGACGGCCAGCCAGCGGGCGGAGGTCGAGACCGTGGCCGATCAGCTCGATGCGGCCGGCCGTGAGCTGCGCCAGCTGATGGCGAGGGCCGCGCCGCCGGCGCTCGGAGCGCCACTGGCGGCCGACACCATCCGCGACCGGACCGCGTGGCTGCTCGCCACGCCGGCCGTGGTGGACGTCGGCCCGGACCTGGCCGAGCTCGGCCCCGGGCCACGCGCCGTCCTCGCGGACGTCGCCGAGCTGGCCATCTTCCTGCTGCTGGCCAAGGGCCCCCCGGCCCAGGCGCGCGTCCGGGTCCGCGCCGAGGCGCAGTCCATCCAGGTCGAGGTGACCCTTGCCGGGCCCGGTGCGGCCGGCGGCGCGGCCACCGCGGCTCAGCTCGCCGGCGTGGCCGCGGCGCTCGGGGGTACCGCACGGTCGGCCAGCAACCCGGACGGCAGGCGGGCGGAGATCACGCTACCGGCGGCCGCCCTGGCCACCCTCCTCTAACCGAGGTCTAACCGGGTCTAACCACCCACGGCGGGATGCCAGCGCCAGGTGCTGCGGTCGCCGCCTTCCTCCGCGACCACGCGGTTCCGGATCGTGCCCACCCCGTCGATCGTGACCTCGATGACGCCGCCCGGTTCCAGCCAGACCGGCGGTTTGCGGGCAAAGCCCACGCCGCCCGGTGTCCCGGTGGCGATGACGTCACCGGGACGCAGCGTGGTGAAGGAGGAGAAGAACTCGACCGCGCTCGGGATGTCGACGATCATCTGCGACGTGCGCGCCGACTGCATGACCTGGCCGTTAAGCACGGTGGTAAGCGTCACATCGAGAATGTCGACCTCATCGGGGGTGACGATTTCCGGGCCGATCGGCATGCTGCCGTCGAAATTCTTGCCCGCCGTCCACTGGGACGCGGCGCGCTGCCAGTCGCGCGCGGACGCGTCGTTCAGCACGGTGAATCCCGCGATCGCGTCCATCGCCTTGCCGGCGGGGATGTACCGGCCGCCCGCGCCGATCACGATCCCGACCTCGCCCTCGTAGTCGAACCGGTCGGTGAGCGCCGGCCGCACCAGGTCCGCGTACGGCGCCAGGACCGTCTGCCCGCTGCGCATGAAGGCGTCCGGAAACGTGGGCATGGCGCGGCCGCCCTCGGCGACGTGCTCGCTGTAGTTCAGGCCCAGGCACAGGATCTGCCCGGGCGACGGGACCGCCGGGCCGAAGTCGGCCTCGCCGTATTCGCGGCCTTCCCCGGCGGAGGCCTGCCGCGCGGCCTCCCAGGCGGCCGCGCCGCCTTCCAGGAACGACCGGACGGACGCGAAGCCCGGGTTCCCGGTGGCCTCGGCGACGTCCACGTACCCGCTGCGGGCCCGGACGTGCAGGCGCGGCCCGGCCGGCGTCATGATGGTGGCGAGCCTCACGGCAGTGATCTCCTCTGGGCGAATGGGGCGGATTCCGGCTGCCTGTCGATCATAGATCCGCCGCTGGACCGCCTCACCAGCAGGAGCCGGAACCGCACCCGCCGCCGCTGAAGGAGGGGGTGGGGGCCGGCGCGGGGGCGCCCATCGAGCCGGAATCGCCGGCCGAGCCGCTGCCGGCGGAGCCGGAACTGCCCATGCCGGACGTCCCCGAGCCGGCCGCGCCGCCGGGCATCGGGCTGGCCGTGGGGCCCGTGGGGCCCGCGGGACTGGCCGGACTGCCGCCGTAATAAGCGGAGCCAGGCGAGGCCGAGGAAGGACCGCACGCCGCCAGCAGGAGGACCAGCCCCCCAGGCCACAACTGGCTAGGCCGGCAGCCGCCCATCCGCGTTTGCGCCTCAGTGTCTCTCCCTCACGTTGGCCGTCGCTCCCACACAAGCGGTTCACGCGAAGGGGATGGGCGCGGTTCACAGATCCTTAAAGGACTTCGCCCCTGGTCACCGATCCTTAAGAAGCCGGCCGGGGGGCTACTCCGCGATGCGCTGGCACAGCCACGCCAGGGACAGCGGATACCGGTAATCGACGCCCATGTGGCCGGCGTCGAAAAGCTCGAAGTGGATCGCGTCGCCGGGCACGCCGATATCCAGCAGCGTGGCGTAGAACGCCTCGGCCCCCAGGTCGAGGAACCATTCATCCCGGGTGCCGGCGTCGATCCAGAACGCGCGCACCGACCGCAGCGCCGCCGCGTGCTGCGGCGCCATCCGGACCGGATCCCAGTCCAGCCAGCGCTGCCACACGTCCGGCCGGATCTCCGCGGTCGCCGGATCGAACGGCAGGTCCACCGAGCCGTCCTTGTTGGCGGAGAAGCACGCCGCCACGCCGAGCAGCATGAGCAGGTCGTCGTCCTCGGGCTTGGTGAACGGCGTCCGGGACCGGAAGTCGTCCCACCAGCGCCAGATGTCCCGGTCGTAGCTCCGCAGGTGCCGGGCGGCCTTGCCGAACTCCGGGATGTAGGAGTGCTCGTACAGGGCGTCCCCGGAGTGCGTGGCCAGCGCGCCGAACAGGCCCGGCCGGATCATCGGCGTGATCATCGCGCCGAACCCCCCGCTGGATTTGCCCATGATCGCCCGGTGCGCGGCGGCCGCCCTGGTCCGGTAGCGCTCATCCACCCACGGCACCACCTCGTCGCACAGGTAGGAGTGGTACCGGCCGGTACCCGGGGAGTCGACGAACTGGCTGCCGCCGTACGCGGTCCAGGCGTCGACGTAGACGACGATCGCGGGCGGCGCCGCGCCGCGGGCGAACACCGCGTCGGCGGTCTCGGGGAACGGCTGCCGGAACGGCGACCGGTTCCGCCACATGGCCACGTGGCCGGTGTAGCCCTGGAGGACGTACACGGCCGGATAGCGGCGCTGCTGATCGGTGTCGTACCCCGGCGGCACGTAGACGAGCAGCGGGCGCTCGTGCGGATCGCCCAGCGGGTTGCCGCGGAGCAATTCGCTGGTGATCACGTGCTCGTCAATGCGTCCGGCCAGGCCGGCCGACCAGGGCAGCATTCCGTCTCCTTCCGGCGGTATCCCCCCGGCCAAGCATGCCGTATCCGGAAGGCGCTGCCGAACCGCGGCTACCGCAGCAGCGGCGCCAGATGTGCCTGCAGCGCGGCGGTGATCTGGCCCGGGGCCTGGTAGCTGGCCAGGTGGGCGGCGCCACGGACGACGACCAGCCGGGCCCCCGGGATCGCGCGTGCGATCTGCGCTCCGTGCCAGGGCGGGGTCGAGGGATCCTCGGCCGCCGCGATGACCAGCGTCGGCGCCGTGATGGCAGCGATCGCCGCGCGCTGATCCATCTCGCCGATCGCCTCGGCGCAGCCGGCGTACCCTTCCGGATCGGTTCCGGCGAGCATGGCGGCGACCGCCGCGACCGCGTCCGGGCACCGCCGGGCGTACGCGGGGGTGAACCAGCGCGCGATGACCTGGTCCACCAGCGCCGCCATGCCCTCGGACCGGGCGGTGGCGGCCCGCTGCGCCCACATCGACGCCGGCGGCAGGTACGCCGCCGTGCAGCACAGCCCGAGCTGGGTGATGCGCTCCGGCGCGTTCGCGGCCAGCCACATGCCGACCATGCCGCCGAGCGAGATCCCGCAGTAGGCGACCCGGTCGATGTCGCGCTCGTTGAGCAGGGTCAGCACGTCGGTGCCGAGTTCGGCGATCGAGTACGGGCCGGGCGGTGCCGGGGACTGCGCCCCGGGCGCCCCGTGGCCGCGCATCTCGAAGCGGAGCAGCTGGAACCGCCGGGCCAGCAGCGCCGCCTGCGGGTCCCACAGGCCCTGGCTGGTGCCGATCGACGTGCCGAGGGCGACCACGGGCGCGCCGTCCGGGCCCTCCAGGGTCGCGTGCAGCCGTTCAGACATCGAAAAAGACCGTCTCATGATCGCCTTGCAGATGGATGCCGAACCGGAGAACCTGGCCGCCGGTCCCGCCGCGCCGAGGAAACCGACGCACCTCGCGCCGGGCCGGCATCCCCCGGCGGGCTCGCTCGTCGTCATCCATGGCCGGCACGGCTCTGCACGGCCTGCTCGTGCGCGGCCAGGCTGGCGTCGACGAACGCCGCCGCCGAGCCCAGGTACTGCGCCGGGTCGAGCGCGGATTCGATCTGCTCCTGGGTGATGCCGGCCGCCTCCAGGCGCTCGGCGGACTGCGGCAGCCCGAGCAGCACGTCGCGCAGCGGCAGGCCGGCCGACACCGCCCGAGCGCCGGCCTCGGCGACCAGATCGTGCGCGGCGGCCGGGCCCAGCGCGTCCGCCAGCAGCGAGGTGACGTGCTCGGCGAGCGGCAGCCCCTTGGCCGCGGCCAGGTTCGCGCTCATCCGCGCCGCGTCCACGGTCAGCCCGCCGACCAGCTCGGCCGCCCAGGACGCCGCCGAGCCGGTCAGGCTGAGCAGGTCGGCCAGCGGTTCCCATTCCGCGTGCCAGGCGCCCGCGGCGCGCTGGTATTCCTGCTCGGCGGCGGCCGCGATCGTCGCGAGCAGCCCCGGGATCCGCTTGGTGCAGCCGAGGATGGCGACGGCGGCGACCGGGTTCTGTTTCTGCGGCATGGCCGAGGAGCCGCCGCGGCGGGGCGAGCCGCCGCCGGCGCCAGCCCCGTCACCGGCGGCCTCCCGGACCTCCGCGACCTCGGACTGGGCCAGCAGCGTCACATCGCGCGCGATCTTGCCGAGCACGGCGCCCGTGCCGGCCAGCGCCGCGGCCAGGTCGATGATCCGCAGCCGGCTGGTGTGCCACGGCAGCACCGGCAGCCGCAGGTCCAGTTCCTCGGCCAGCAGCGCGGCCACCCGCGATCCCGCGTCACCCAGTGACGCCAGGGTGCCCGCCGCCCCGCCGAACTGGACGGCCAGCCGGCCCGCGCGGACCCGCGCCAGGCCGGCCCGCGCGTCATCGAGTGCGGCCAGCCAGCCGGCCGCCGCCAGCCCGAACGTCACCGGGACGGCAGCCTGGAGAAGCGTACGGCCGCTCATGATGGTGGACCGGTGCTGGCCGGCCAGCCCGGCCGCGGCCTGCGCCGCGGCGGCCAGGTCGGCGTCGATGACGTCGACCGCCCGCGCGGCCAGCAGCATCGCGGCCGTGTCCACGATGTCCTGGCTGGTGGCGCCGTGGTGCACGGTCCCGGCAGCCGTCCGGGGGACCTGCCGGGCCAGCGCGCGGCTCAGCGCGGGGACCGGGTTGCCGGTGAGCGCGGCGAGCGCGCCCAGCTCGGCCACGTCGAAGTTGTCAGGGACGGCCGCCTCGGTTACCGCGGCGCCGGCGCCGGCGGGCGCGAGCCCGGCCCGCTCCAGCGCGCGGGCCAGCGCCGCCTCCACCTCCAGCATGGCGCGCAGCCACGCCTGGTCGCCCGCTTCGACGCCGCCGCGGCGGAACACGCCGCTGAACATCACACCGCGCCGCGCGTCCTGCTCAGACATGGTTTCCGCCTCCGTCCGGCCGCCCCCGCGCCCGCCGCAGCACCTCTCTCGCCCCGCCGACCACGATAGACGTATGGTCGAGGCCATGAACGCGCCTTTGTTTGCGGTGGGCGGGCCGGAACTCCCGCAGGAACGCCGCGTTGTCACCGAGATTCCCGGGCCGGCCTCCCGCGAGCTGCTCGGCCGCCGCCAGCGCAGCGTCGCGCGGGGCGTGAGCCACGTGCTGCCGGTGTTCATCACGGCGGCCGGGGGCGGTGTCCTGGTCGACGCGGACGGCAACTCACTCATCGACTTCGGCTCGGGCATCGCCGTGGTGTCGGCGGGCAACGCCGCGCCTGCTGTGGTGGAGCGGGTCAGCGAGCAGGCGGCGCGGTTCACGCACACCTGCTTCATGGTCACCCCGTACGAGGGGTACGTGGCGGTCTGCGAGGAGCTGGCCGCCCGCACCCCCGGCAGCCATGAGAAACGGTCCGCGCTGTTCAACTCGGGCGCGGAGGCGGTGGAGAACGCGGTGAAGATCGCCCGGCACGCCAGCGGGCGCCAGGCGGTCATCGCGTTCGACCACGCCTACCATGGGCGGACCAACCTCACGATGGCGCTGACCGCGAAGAACATGCCGTACAAGCAGGGGTTCGGCCCGTTCGCCGGGGAGATCTACCGGGCGCCGATGGCCTACCCGCTGCGCTGGCCCGGCGGCCCGGAGGCCTGCCGCGCGCAGGCCCTGGACGTCATCACCGGGATGATCCACGCCCAGGTCGGCGAGCAGAATGTGGCCGCCGTCCTCATCGAGCCGATCCAGGGCGAGGGCGGGTTCATCGTGCCGCCGCCGGGGTTCCTGGCCGGGCTGGCCGACTGGTGCCGCAGCAACGGCATCATCCTCATCGCGGACGAGATCCAGACCGGCTTCTGCCGCACCGGCCAGTGGTTCGCGTGCGAGCACGAGGGTGTCGTCCCGGACCTGATCACCACGGCCAAGGGGATCGCCGACGGGCTGCCGCTCGCGGCGGTCACCGGGCGCGCCGAGCTGATGGACGCCGTGCACGTGGGCGGGCTCGGCGGCACCTTCGGCGGCAACCCGGTGGCCTGCGCGGCCGCGCTCGGCACGATCGATACGATGGCGGCCGCGGACCTGGCCGGGCGGGCCCGCCACATCGGCGACGTCATGCTGCCCCGGCTGACCAAGCTGGCCGGGGCCAGCCCGTGCATCGGGGACGTCCGGGGCCGGGGCGCGATGATCGCGGTGGAGATCGTCAAGCCGGGCGGCACCGAACCCGACCCGGTGCTGGCCGGCACGGTCGCCAAGGCCTGCCACCTGGCCGGGCTGGTCGTGCTCACCTGCGGCACGTTCGGGAGCGTGCTGCGCTTCCTGCCGCCGCTGGTGATCGGCGACGCACTGCTGGAGGAAGGCCTGTCGATCCTGGAGGACGCCTTCGCCGCGCTCTAGACAGCGGCTCGCCGTCCACCGCGAGGTGGCCGGCGGGCTGGCCGAGCTCGTCCCCGGCACCAGCAGGCCGGGGTCCTGGTTCCTGTACCTCGCCGGGGCGCCGCAGTCTCAGGTGGACCTGGATGATCCGGCGTACGTGGAGTTCGAGTACATCCGGCGGATCGCGCACCTGGTGGACCTGGCCGCGCCCGCCGGCGCGCCGCTGCGCGTGCTGCACCTCGGCGGGGGCGCGCTGACCCTGCCGCGGTACGTGGCGGTGACCCGCCCCGGCTCCAGCCAGCTGGTGGCCGAATCCGACGCCGCGCTGATGGACCTGGTCCGGGAGCATCTGCCGCTGGGCCCGCGGGGGCCGCGGGGGCGGCTGCGGATCCGGATCGGCGACGCCCGGGAGGTCCTCGAATCCCTCCGTCCGGCCAGCTTCGACATGGTGATCAGCGACGTGTTCGGGGGGCCGCAGACGCCGGCGCACCTGACCACGGTGGAGTGCGCGCGGGCCGCGGCGCGGGCGCTGCGGCCGGGGGGCAGCTACGTGGTGAACGTGGCCGACGGCCCGCCGCTGGCGTACGCCAAGGAGCAGGTGTCCACGATCGCCGCGGTCTTCCCGTCGCGCTGCCTGACCTGAGTTTGGTCACTCAGTCTCGCTAGCGAAGATCGCGGCTTCCTGACCTGGAGTGATGTCGTCGGTGAAGGCGAGTTTCAGGCACTAATTGGTGTCCTAGGCTCGGTGCCGTGGCGTGGATTCGGCGTGTGAGGACGGCGTCCGGGGCGACGGCCGTGCAGATCGCCGAGTACGACTGCGGCCGGCGGAAGGTCGTGGCGCACGTGGGATCTGCCCACACCGAGGCCGAGCTGGGGATCCTGCTGGAGCGGGCGCGGAAGATGCTGGCCGACCCGGCCCAGGGCGCGTTTGACCTGGGAATCGAGCCTGCCGCGCCGCGGGCCCGGCTCGTGACGCGGGAGGCCAGCCCGGCACTGTTCGGCACGGAGCCTCCTGGCGAGACCCCGGCGGCCGCAGGGCCGGCACGGGTGGTGTCGACCGACTCGCGGCTCCTGTTCGAGGCGCTGGACGGCGTCTACGCCGGCCTGGGATTCGGCGCCCTGGGCGATGACGTGTTCCGGGACCTGGTCCTGGCCCGGGTCGTAGAGCCGACCTCGATCCTGGACACCGGGCGGGTCCTGGCCGAACTGGGCCGCAAGGCCGCCAGCGACAAGACCATGCGCCGCACGCTGGCCCGCTGCGCGGGACGCCGCTACCGGGACAAGATCGCCGAACTGTGCTTCGCGCATGCGCTGGCCAGCGGCGATATCTCCCTCGTCCTCTACGACGTGACAACGCTGTACTTCGAGGCGGAGCACGAGGACGCCCTGCGCAAGGTCGGCTACTCGAAAGAACGGCGGGTCGACCCGCAGGTCGTGGTCGGGCTGCTCGTCGACCGGCACGGTTTCCCCCTCGAGATTGGCTGCTTCGAGGGCAGCAAGGCGGAGAAGCTCACGATCCTGCCGGTGATCCGGCAGTTCCAGGCCCGGCACGGGATCGAGGCCATGGTCGTGGTCGCCGACGCCGGCATGCTGTCGGCCGCGAACCTGGCCGGCCTGGACGAGGCGGGGCTGGGGTTCATCGTCGGGTCGCGGGATACCAAGGCCCCCGTCGACCTGGAGTCGCACTTCCGCTGGCACGGCGACGCCTTCGCCGACGGGCAGGTCATCGACACCGTCACCCCGAAGACCGGGAAGAACAAGGACAACGACCCCGCCCTGCGGGCCGAGCCCGCCTGGGACCGGCAGGACCACCCCAAGTCCTGGCGGGCGGTCTGGGCGTTCTCCGCGAAGCGGTTCGCGCGGGACAACAGGACCCTCACCGCACAGGAGAACCGCGCCCGCGACGTCATCAGCGGCGCGAAGTCCGCCCGCACGCCCCGGTTCGTCAAGAACGCCGGCGGGACCCCGGCCCTGGACGAGAAGGCGCTCGCCCGCGCGAGGAAGCTGGCCGGGCTGAAGGGCTACGTCACGAACCTGCCGGTCTCCGTCATGCCTCCCGGCGAGGTCATCAGCCGCTACCACGACCTGTGGCACGTGGAGCAGTCCTTCCGCATGAGCAAGACCGATCTCGCGGCCCGGCCTATCTTCGTCCGCAAGCGCGATGCGATCGAGGCGCACCTGACCATCGTGTTCACCGCCCTGGCCGTCGCCCGCGCGACCCAGGACCGCACCGGCCTGGCCATCCGCAACGTGATCCGCCAGCTCCGCCCGCTGCGCTCGGCCAGCATCGCGGTCAACGGCGCCGTCCAGGCCTTTCCTCCAGCCGTCGCCCCCGAACAGCAGAAGATCCTCGACGACCTCAAGAAGGGGCGAGATCTCAGGCACTAAGGAAATGACCAAACTCAGGAGCTACGTGGTGAACGTGGCCGACGGCCCGCCGCTGGCGTACGCCAAGGAGCAGGTGTCCACGATCGCCGCGGTCTTCCCGTCGCGCTGCCTGATCGCCGAGCCCGCGGTGCTGCGCCGCCGCCGGTTCGGCAACCTGGTGCTGGCCGGCAGCGGCCAGGAGTTCGCCGCCAGGGAACTGGGCCGCCGGGTGGCGGCGGACCCGTTCCCGGCTCGGCTGGCGTCCGGTGCGGACCTGGTGCGATTCGCGGCCGGGGCGCGGCCGTCCACCGACGCCACCGCGCGGCCCTCCCCGCTGCCGCCGCGGGCGGCGTTCGACCGGGCGGCGGACTCGTCCGGCCCGGCCGGCCCGGCCTGACGGCCGCAGCGGCGGCGCATCCGGGCCACCGCGTCGATGATCACGCCGATGAGATCGGCAGAAGCAGCGCGGCCGAGTCCATGTTCGCCGCGCTGAGCCGGCGCGGTCTGCCAGAAGACCAGGGCGGCACGTCCTACGTGGAGATCGGCGCGCTGCCCGGCCCGGTGGCGGCGCTGCCTGCCGCGGCGGGCATTTGCGTGCTCCCCCAGCGTCCGGCCTGCGGTTCCGCTAATCTGCTGGACCTGGGTGAGATCGGTGGAGGTGCGGACTCTGGCCACACGGGACCATGGCGTGACGTCAGCGTAGGAGTGTGCATGGAGATGCCGGCCGCCGGCTGGTACGAGGATCCCGTGGCCGCGGGAGGCCCGCTGCGCTGGTGGGACGGGACGCAGTGGACGGAGCACACCGCCCCGGCGGCCCGCCCGCCCCGGCCCGCCACCGAGAACGCGCCCCACGCCCTGGCCGGGTCCGTCCCGCTCCTGCCCGCCCCGGTCGATCCGCCCGCGCCGCGCACGCCGCCCGCGCCGCCCGCACCCCCTGCGCCGTCGGGCGATCCGTCCCTCACCGACTGGTTCGACAGCATCCCGTTCCCCGTGGTGGGCCGCGGCGAGATGGCGGTCCCCGACCCCGCAACCCGGCCCGCCGGGCTCGAGCCGCAGCGGGCCGCCGAGAACTCCACCCGCGTCCTGGAGCGGGCCGCGTCGGGGGCGCTGGCCGGGTTCGGCTGGGAGCACAGCGCGCCGGTCACCGGGGCGGACACGCCGCTGCTGGAACGCGGCGAGCCGGCCGGGATGCTACGGCGCAACCGGACCCGGCTGATGTGGGGCGTGGCGCTCGGCGCGGCCCTGGCCATGCTGATCACCGGCGTTCTGGTCGCGGTGTTCGGCTCCGCCCCGGCGCCCAGGACCACGCCGGCCGCCGCGGGCCACCCGTCCGCGGCGGGCACGCCGTCCCCGGAGGCCACGGCGACGCCGGCCACGACGGCCGGGCCGGCCGCGGCCGCCGCGACCGGCACCCCGGTGACCGACGCCGCGTCCGGCCTGTCGTACGCGCTGCTCGCCGCGCCGTGGACGGCGGGCTGCCCCGCGACGATGAACAACGCGGTGTTCACCTGGACAGCCGGGGAAAGCGCGGTCGCCGGGACGGTGCCCCCGGCGGGCGGCGCACCCTGGTACGGAAGCGCGTGTTCCGGCCTGCTCGGCCCGCAGTACGCCTACACCAGCGTCGCCGACCTGCCGCAGACGGCAATGAACCTGGCCAGCGCGTTCGACCCGGCCTACTTCGGCGCGCTGCCGCATGCCCGCACCACCGAGCAGAACAACCCGCTGCAGATCAGCGGGAACCCGGGATGGATCGTGGAGTTCGCCATGACCTACCCGGCCGCGGCCAGCCAGGGCCTGCCGTGGCAGACTCAGCTGGGCGCGGTGGTGGTCGTGGACCGGGGCGCGGGGCAGCCGCCCGCCG
>Ga0335078_10003274_pt1 | contig 24158 bp, 23 predicted proteins | sample Lox_Sample_32_FD_206711 | JGI IMG/M metagenome (GOLD analysis project Ga0335078, IMG submission 206711) | Soil microbial communities from Loxahatchee National Wildlife Refuge, Florida, United States - Lox_Sample_3.2 | ecosystem: Environmental > Terrestrial > Soil > Wetlands | place: USA... | reverse complement strand
TGGCCTGCGACGCTGCCCCAGGCGCGGACGCACTCTTGGGACTGGTGTGGCTGGCACTGGCGTCCACGATGGTCCGCGCGTTGTTGTAGTCGCTCAGAATTTCCCGTTGGCATCGGTGAATCGGCCGATGAGATCGTCCATTTGTGACACCCGAAAGCCGGCACTTAATTCAATGCCACGCCGCGGCGGATGTAGGTGGGAATGTCGAGGTCTTCGCCCTTGTGAATTGTCGGTTCGCTCTTGTCGAACCGGCCCTTGGAAATAATCGCCAGCGGCAACTGCGTTTGCAGCATCTTGGAACCCGGCTTCCGCCCGCGCCCGCCGCGCCGCGACATCATCTGCTCGCGCTCGTCCAGGTTGAGCGACGGCACCACCGTAGCGGCGTGAGGCGCCGTCCGGGCCGTCGCCCCACGTGAAAGCGTTTGTTCCGGCAAACCGCCGGGTGTCTCGCTTCGGGTAACAGCATTCTTCGCCGCAATGACCGTGACACACAGCCGGTTTTTCAACGTTTCGTCCACCGCCGCGCCCATAATGATTTGCGCCTGTTCGCACTGGCGGTTGATTTGTTCCATCACGCGGTTCACTTCGGCCATCGTCAAGTCCTTGCCGCCCATCAGGCTGACCAGTACCGCGTCGGCTTCGGCCAGCGCGCGGCCTTCGTCCAGCAGTGGATGTGCGAGCAGTCTTTCCACAACCTCGCGTGACCGCGCCACTCCGGAGGCTTCGATGGACGCGAAAACGCTTTCTGAATGGCGGTCATGAACCAGCGCGCGCAAATCGTCAAAGTGAATTTGTATCAGACCGCGCCGGGTGAGCAACCGCCATACGCCGCGGACACTTTCCAGAAGCAACTCGCCGGTGATGCGGAACGTGTCGAGCACACTGGTATTCTCGTCAATCAACTTGAACGTCTTCTGGTTCGGCAGGCAGATGACGCCGTCGGCCACGGTCCGGAGTTCGCCAAGCCCCTGTTCCGCCTGTTGCTGGCGGCGATTGCCTTCGCACGCGAACGGCAACGTCACAAACGCAAGCACGAGCGCGCCGGTTTCCTTCGCGGCGCGGGCGAGCACGGAACTGATGCCACTGCCGGCGCCGCCGCCCAGACCGGCCAAAATGAAAACGACTGTCGCCCCTTCACAGGCGATCCTGAGCGTGGAAAACTGTTCTTCGGCCAGCGCCCGGCCGCGTTCGGGATCGCCGCCCGTGCCCAGCCCGCGCAATAATTTCGTCTCAAGCTGGATTTTCACCGGCACGGCGGACGCCGCCAGCGATGGCCCGTCCGTGTCAATCACCACGAACGATGCGCCCGTAAATTCCCCGCCCATCAGCAGGTCGAGCAATTGAACACCCGCGCCGCCCACACCAAAGATTTTAACGGCCGCCTTTTGTGTTGGTTTGAGGGCTGCTGTGTGAGATTCGGATTTGGCTTTCATGGCGGGTTTTCGGTTCAGGGCCGCTGTAAAAATCTTCCCAGCGCGCCTTTGATCCCCTGCGCCAGCGACGGTTTGGTTTCGCGTTTGCGGGCCTTGAACGAGCCGAACTTCGCGAGGCCGATGCCGGTGACAAATTCCGGCTGGCCCAGCGCGGATTTCAGGCCACTGACAGAATTGGTCTGGCCAAGCGACACGGGCATTTGCAGAATCGGTTCGGCGAGTTGGGCGATGTGCGGCACGCGCGCCCCGCCGCCGCACAGAAAAACCCCCGCGCGCAAATAATCGAGCAGGCCGAGCTGGTCCAAGTCCTGCGCCACGAGCTGGAAAATCTCCTCCAGCCGCAACGACATGATGCGGCGCAAATGCTCGATATTGACGGTCTTGAGCGGCAGGCCGAGTTCGTTGGTGATGGTAACGGTCTGGCCTTTGGCCGTATCGTCCACCAACGCCGAGCCATGCTCCAGTTTGAGTTTCTCCGCGCGGCTTAACGGGACTTTCAGCCCGTAAGCCAGGTCGTTGGAAACGTGGTCGCCCCCCACTGCCAGAACGCCGGTGTGTTTGATGACGCCGTCGGTGTAAACCACGTAATCGGTCGTGCCGCCGCCGATGTCAATGACCAGCGCGCCGAGTTCTTTTTGCTCGTTGGTCAACAAGGCGAGCGACGAGGCGAGGCCGTTGAAGACGATTTCATCCACTTCGAGCTGCATGCCTTTGACGAGGCGGATGACATTCTGGAGCCGGTTCGTGTTGCCGTGGACAACGTGCATGTCCACTTCAAGGCGCGAGCCCAGCATACCCACCGGGTTGGTCACGCCGTCCTGCCCATCCACGAAGAAATGCTGGCGGATAGCGTGAATGACGCTGTTTTCGGTCGGCAAATTGATGGCCTTGGCATTCTTGACCACGTCCTGCACATCGTCGTCGGTGATTTCGCGGTCGGCGGAAACGACCGGGTGCACGCCGCGGTTGTTGAAGCCGCGGATGTGGCCGCCGGTGACGCCGAGATAGACACTGCGGATTTCCACGTCCGCCATCTGCTCGGCTTCGACGATGGCATTGCGCACGTCCTCCTCGGCCTGTTGCGTGTCCACCAGTTCGCCTTTGCGCACGCCGCGCGAGCGCGCCTGGCCGAGGCCAATGATGTTGAGTGCGCCATCGGCATTCTGTTCGCCGGCCACGGCGCAGACTTTGGATGTGCCGATTTCAAGTCCAACGATGATATTCGAGGTGTCAAACATTATTTTTCAGGGCGCGCGCAGGTCTGGCCACCGGTCTGGGTGCGGGAACCGGGACGCCGGCGTCCATCCAACGCGCAGGGATATTGTCGGGCACCGCCAGGTTGAGCGAGGCGATGGCCTTGTTCATGCGTTGTCCCACGTCATAAATTGCCCGCCAGCGGCGCAATTGTCGCGGGAAATCGCTCGAACCGAAAGTAATTTCACTGCCCTCCGTCGTCGTAACGACCAGAACTTCCGGCGCGGAAACGTCAATGCGCTGCAAATCCACCAGACCCGCCATCGGCGAACTGTTGAAGGCCGTAATCAATTGCAACGCCGCCTGCGCCTGCGGCGAATCCATGCGCCGTCCCGGCTGCAATTGAAAGACGTTCAAACCAAGGATAACCGGCAATTGATCCTTCACCTGGGTCAGCGGCATGACGCACAAGCGCGGATCCAGCGGCTGCATCACATATCCGTCCGCATCGAGCTCGAACACCGTGACCACGATTTTGCCCGAGGCGTCGGCGATGGGCACGTTCACTTGCGCCACCGGCTCACGTTCGTTCACCCGGATACGCAACGTGCGCGGCAGAATGCGCTCGACCGACACCGAATCAATCAGGGAAACGAGTTCGAGATTGCGTTTGACCGTCGCCAGGTCGAGCGCCAGCAGGTTGTCGCCGGTTTTCACACCGGCCCAGCGGCGCAATTGGTCAGGTAAAATCACGCCATCCGTCTGCACCTCAACATGCCGGATGGCGAACTCGGGATTTTCATACACGAAATAGTCGAGCGCCCATTCACCCGCCCGCCAGAACAAATACAGGCCGAAGACCGTGCCGAACAGGAGGCCGAACGCCATTGCCGCCAGCCGCGTGCGTGTCGCGCGCATCTGGCCCGAACGTAACTTCACGTCGAGCACGTGCCCGCGGCTCAATCGCCGGTTTTTCTTTTCACGCCGGAACCACATGGGTCAATTTTGCATTCCGCTGTTCACTTGTTTAACTGATTTAGCGGGTTACTTCTCCCAGCGCATTGTTAAATCAGTTAAATGGGTTAAATGGTCATTGCTGCCTGCGCCCGTCCCAACGCCAATTCCACCATGCGCTGGCACAGCTGTGCGTAACTCAATCCTGCCGCTGCCGCCGCCTTGGGCAACAGGCTCGTCTCCGTCATGCCCGGCTGCGTGTTCACTTCCAGCACAACCGGCTGTCCGTCCGCACGTACCATCACATCCACCCGTGCGTAATCGCGGCCGCCGACCGCCCGGAACGCGCCAAGCGCGGCCTCCTGAATGCGTTTTGTCGTCGCCGTGTCAAAGTCCGCCGGACAAAAATACTCGGTGCGACCCGTCGTGTATTTGTTCCGATAATCGTAGCCGCCAACTTTGGGCCGGACTTCCACCACCGGCAGCGGCTTGTCGTCCAGAATGGCCACCGTCGTCTCGCGCCCGATGATTTTCTCTTCAACCAGGACCTCGGAATCAAATTTTAACGCCTCGGCCAGCGCCCGTTGCCAGTCCTCGACGTGCTCCACAAACTGGAGGCCGACGCTGGATCCCTGTCGCACCGGTTTCACCACCAGCGGCGGCTGCCAGCCTTTCGGCCAGGGAGTTTCTGGTGAACTCGCAACCAGGAATTTCGCCGTAGGCACTCCTTTCGCGAGGCAACATTGCTTGGTCAATACCTTGTCAAACGAGATGCGGCTCGACTCGGCGTCGCAGCCGGTGTAAGGCACGCCGAGTTTTTCGAGCTGCCGCTGCACCGTGCCGTCTTCGCCATATGTTCCGTGGAGTGGCGCCAGGCACACGACGTCGGTTTCCGGCGGCAAAATCCAGTCCGGTGTTTTGGGATCAATTTCGAAAACCGTATGGCCGAGTGAACGCAACGCCTTCACGACACCCGCGCCGGAACGCAGCGACACCTCGCGTTCGGCGCTTGGCCCGCCCAACATGACCGTGATGTTCAATTTACGATTCATTCCCCGCCAATGACTTCAACCTCGGTCCGCAACTCAATGCCCCGTGCTTCTTTCACGCGCCGTTTCAAAAGCGCAATCAATGCCAACACGTCGCCCGCCGTTGCGTTGCCCTCGTTCACGATGAAATTCCCGTGCCGGGCGGAAACCACCGCGCCGCCGACGCGCGTGCCTTTCAATCCCAATTCATCAATCAATTTGCCCGCCGGGATTTCCATGGGGTTTTTGAACATGCACCCGGCACTCGGCGCTGCGGGTTGCGAAGTCCAGCGTTTCCGGCCGAACGCGGTCATCCGTTGCAGGATGGATTCCTGCGAATCCGGCCGGCCTTTGAAGACCGCACACAGCGCGACGTGATTTTTCAAGGTGGCACAGCCGCGATATTCCACGGACATTTCCCGCGGCATCAACTCGCGGACCTGGCCGTCAAAATCCATCAACCGGACGGATTCGACGATATCAAACGTCGCGCCACCCATCGCCCCGGCGTTCATGCGCAAAGCGCCGCCGACGCTGCCCGGAATGCCCTCGAAAAATTCCAGGCCGCTCAGGCCATGACCCCTCGCTTCAACCGCAACGGTTTTCAATCTGGCGCCCGCTCCGCAGACCAAACATTCGCCTAAGATGTCAATGCGGCTGAAATTCGCGTGCGACAAACAAATGACCACACCACGAAAGCCGCCGTCGCGCACGAGCAGGTTCGAACCGCGCCCCATCACAAAAAACGGCACGCCCTGCCCGCGGCAACATTTCACGATCGCCACCAAATCCTCTTCCGAGGCCGGCTCCACATAGACGTCCGCCGGTCCGCCGATGCGGAGCGTGGTGTGTTTCGCCAATGGCTCGTTGCGGCGAATAATCGTCGCGGGCGAAGCAATGCGTTCCGCCAGGGCGTCGGCGATTTGCACTCCGGCTTTCATCGGTTGTTCCAAAATAGCGCTCATGCGGCGGAAAAATGTTCTTGTTCCGGCTGGTTGGGGCGCGATGACGGCAACCCGGTTCTGGGCGACGGGACAGTTTTTGCCCGCAAACTGAAGCTTGAACTCCAACACGCGTTTAAAATGTTATCGGCAATTTGTTCCGCCGCCTTTGGCGAATGCCATTGCGCCAGTGCGGCGCGCATCTGGGCGAGCGCGACTTCGTTCTCAACCAGTTCCGCCACCGCCGCCGCGACATTTTCCGGGGTGGCGCTCTTTTGTTCGAACAAACGCGCCGCTCCGGTCGCTTCAAATGCGCGGGCGTTATAGAACTGGTGATTGTCCGCCGCCGCCGGGAACGGCACCAGCAGTGCCGGCAACCGCAGCGCGGCCAGTTCCGCCAGCGACGAAGCACCGGCACGGCTCACGACTGCCGTCGCCGCACCCAATGCCTGATCCATTTCGGCCAGAAACGGCTTTACCACGGCCTTCATTCCGCGCGCGGCGTAGGCCGATTTGACTCTTTCAAAATCCTTGGCGCCGGTCAGATGCAACCATTGCCAGTTGTTCTTCGCGAGCAACGGCAGGGCCGACATAATCATTTCGTTCAAGCCGCTGGCACCCTGACTGCCGCCGACCACCAGCACAGTCGGACAATCGGGTTCAAGTCCGAGGGCAAGCCGGCGGTGCGGAAGTTCGGTCTCGACGGAGCCTCGCGCCGCCAAAAACTGCTGGCGCACTGGTGTGCCGGTGGGCGTGATTTTGCGCGCTTTTAATCGTGCAGCGGCCTCGGGGAATCCGATGAAGGCCTCATCCACAAACCGCGCGAGCAGCCGGTTGGCGCGTCCGGGAATAGTATTGGATTCGTGCAGAAAGGTTTTTGCGCCGGATTTTCTCGCGGCGAGAATCGGTGGCGCGGCAGTGAACCCGCCCATGGCCAACACGGCGTCGGGTTTGCGCCGGCGGAAGATTATCCGCGCGGCAAAGAACGATCTCCAGAAATTGCCGACAAAGGACAAGTAATTGCGCTTTTGCAGCGCGACCGCCGGCAACGTGACGATTTCCATGCCGCGCGCGGACCTGACAGCCTGCTGGTCCACTTCTTTTGGCGAAACGAGCAACGCAACGCCGCAGCCACGTTGCGTGAGCCGCTCCGCCACCGCGAGGCCCGGAAAGAGATGCCCGCCCGTTCCGCCGCAGGCGATGGCGACGAAAGGCGTATTGGTTCCAGGTTCAGTCATGTAGCAGGAACAGATCTGCGCCGCGCAAAGGGATTTTTGGCCGCGCGTACGGGTGAAAATTCATCGGCCTCGACGGAGGCGGCAGCGAGCGCCGTGCGCGAACGCGCGCACCGCGCGACGCTGAACAGGATGCCGACGCACGTGAGCATGGCGAGCAGGTTGGAACCTCCATAACTGATGAACGGTAACGGCAGGCCTTTGTTCGGCAGCGCGCTGGTGACCACGCCGATGTTGATGGCCGCTTGGAGACCGATCAGGAAGGTGATGCCTGCTGCGAGCAAAAAACCGAAAGTATTGCCGGCGTTCAGCGCAATGTAAAACCCGCAAACCACAACGACAAGAAAGGCCAGGACGACCAGCAGGGTCGCCACCAGACCCAGTTCCTCGCCGATGTTGGCAAAAATAAAATCAGTGTGGATTTCAGGCAAATAACCAAATTTGCGGAGCCCGTTGCCAAGGCCCACGCCAAACCAACCACCGGAACCCAGCCCAATCATGGCCTGCTGCGCCTGGAGCGCCGCGCCTTCCAGATGTTGCTCCGGATGAAGCCACGCAAAAATGCGACCCATCCGCATCGGATCATGGAGAATGGAAACCGCGATGCCCGCCGCACCGAGCAGGGCGGGCATCAGAAGATGTTTCCACCGAACCCCCGCCATGAGCAGCATTGCGCCGCTGACGGCCGCCAGGAGAATCGTGGTGCCGCGGTCCGGTTCAACAAATATCAGGCCGAGCACCAGCGCGATAAGCACTCCGGAAAGGACGACTCCGCGTTTCCAGTTTTGCATCTGCCGCTGGTAACGATCACCATACCACGCCAGCATGATGATGAGGGCGAGTTTGGCAAATTCGGACGGCTGGATGGTAAGGCCGGCCCTGATCCAACGATGCGCGCCGTGGCTGGCATGGCCAACCCGCGGCACGAAGACCAGTGCGAGCAGAATGAGGGCCAGGATGAAAAGCGGCCAGGCGAGTTTTTTGAGCAGTTGATAGTCGAGGGCGGTCGCCGTCACGCAAAGCACGAACCCGGCGGCGCACCAGATGAGCTGCGTTACGAGGTCGTGTGCGCCGACCTGCGTCATACTCGAGCTGTAGAGCATCACCAGCCCCAGCGCCAGCAGGGCGGCGACACAAAACGCCAAAGTTGTGACGGCGACTTTCACTACAACACTTCAAAAAATGCCAGCCGCATTCAGCCTGCGCTTACTGCTGGGGCGCAGCACCCGGCACGGGGGCCGGAGCCGGTGCGGGCGCCGGTGTCGTTTCCGATGTCGGTGCGGGAGCCGGTGCTGCTGTTTCCGTCTTTGCCGGAATTTTCAGCTTCTGACCGACTTTGATCTGTGTCGTGGTCAGGTTGTTTTCAGATTCAATCGCTTTGACAGTGGTACCGTGCGTTCTGGCAATTTTGGTCAAAGTGTCGCCGGACTTGACGGTGTACATTTCCTCGCCACCGGTTGTCCCGGCCATTCCGGCTGCTGCCGAAGCGGCTGCATTGCCGGTTGGCGCCGGGATCGAGAGTTTTTGCCCGATGTGTAATTTGGTCGGCTCGACACCCGGGTTCGCCGCTTCCAATGCCTTGAGGCCCACGCCGTTTTTCCTCGCGATCTTTCCAAGCGTGTCGCCCTGGACCACGACATATTCAGTCGCGGCGCCTTCCGGGGCCGGCGTGGGCGTGGCGATGGGCGGCGGTGCGGGAGGCGGATTTGTCTCTGCCACGGGCGGCATATTCGTATCCACCGCTGGCGGCATATTCGTGTCCACCGGCGGTGGTTGGTTTCCCGCTTCAGTCTGTTCACGTTTGCAGCCCTGCATGAGCAAGGCTGTCAAACCGAGCACATTGATGGCGACCACGCAAAACACGGCGACTTTTACCCGTGAGCGGGTCTTGTTTTTTTGCTCCAACAGGGAGCCTTGGGGAACAAACGGATTCGGATTATTCATCGGCTTGGCGCTGATTGCGTCCTTTCATTGAGGTTGGGTTGAGTTTCTGGCCGCGACATTTTCCCTCTAAAAATTTCGCGGCTTTTCAAAAGCAGTTTATTCATGAATCTGACGTGCACGGCACGGCGGCGGCGGTTTCGAAATTGGCCGACTCCCGGATTTGCGCGTGAAAATACATACGCACCACCGCCCGACGCGCATTTAGCCGTTGCCGCTGTTCGTTTTAGCAACAAGCCCATGCCCGCGCAAGGGGCAAAGCGCGTTTGCGCCGTTCTTAAAACTTGTTTCTCTGCCGGCTCTAACTTTGTCCTATGTGCTGTCATCATCTTAGTTTCAATGTGCTCAACGCGATGAGGGCGAAGAGCACGCACAAAATGTAAAAGCGCATCACTACCTGCGACTCGTACCACCCTTTTTTCTCGAAGTGATGGTGTAGCGGCGCCATCAAGAAAATCCGCCGGCCCGTGCCGTAACGCATCCGCGTAAAGCGAAACCAGCCGGTCTGAAGCAGCACCGAAACCGCCTCCAACACGAACACCCCGCCGGCAATCACCAGCACGAACGGCTGGTGAATGAGGACCGCGACGATGCCCAGCGAGCCGCCGATGGCCAACGACCCGGTGTCGCCCATGAATACCTGCGCGGGGTGGCAGTTGAACCATAAAAAGCCAAGTCCCGCACCCAGGAGCGCCGCGCAAAACACGGTTAATTCGCCCGCACCATTCACGTAAGGAATCTGCAGGTAGGTGGCCGCCTTGATATTGCCGGCCAGATAAGTGAACACCAGAAATACGAACGCCACCATCAACGAACAGCCGATCGCCAGTCCGTCGAGGCCATCCGTCAGATTTACGGCGTTCGAGGCACCGACAATCGCGAGCACCACAATCAGGATACCGAGCCAGGCAGCGTGTTTCGCCACCGGATATTTGTAAAACGGCACTGTGATTTCCGTGACGAGCCGGCTGGTCGAGGGTGTCTCCCACAAATAAACACCGATGAACAAACTCACCGCCATTTGCGCCCACAACTTCACGCGTGGCGGCGTGCCGCCTCCACTCTGCTGGATGATCTTGGCGTAGTCGTCGTAAAACCCCAGACCCGCCAGCACCACGACCGAGAGCAGGGTCAACAACACCAGTTTGTTGTCCAATTGCGTCCATAACAGCGTCGAAAAAAACAACACCGTGACAATCAGGATGCCACCCATCGTCGGCGTGCCCTTTTTGCTCAGGACGCGCGCCGCCAGTCCGCCCGCCTCCTCGGCTTTGTCGGCGTAATCCTGACCGAATTTCTGTTGCCTGAGCCATTGGATGATTCCCGGGCCCAGCCACCAGCTTAACACCAGGGCCGTGATGGCGGCGCCGGCGCTGCGCACCGTGATGTAATGAAACAGTCGCAACGCCGATAGATGGTCCGCCCATGGCGTCCCTTTCGCCCAATCGAGCAATTGCTGGCTTATTAAATAAAACATTTGTCTGTCTCACGACTTTGCGGGTCTTAATGTTTCGGCGATGCGTTCCAGCCGCACCGCCCGTGATGCCTTCAACAAAACGATGTCGCCCGTTTTCAAAAAACTTCTTACCGCCTTCACCGCCGCTTCGACATCGGCAAACTCAATCACGCGGGCCAGTCCGGCGTCGCGCGCTGCGCGTGCCGTGACCGGCGCCATTTTGCCGACGGCGAACAATTGTCCGATGCCCAATTCTGCCGCGCGCCTTCCGACTTCCGCGTGGGCCGCCTCACTGTGCGCGCCGAGCTCATTCATGTCGCCCAGCACGGCCACCCGCCGGCCTTGCAGCGGCAGATCACAGAGCGTCTCGAGCGCCGCCAGCGCCGAGTCGGCGTTGGCATTATAGGTGTCGTCCAGCACGCGCACGCCGCCTGCTTCCCAAAACTGCAACCGCATCTTCGGCGGTTTGCACCCGGCCAGGCCGTCCCGCGCCGCGGAACGGCCCAGGCCCAGTTCCTCACTGACCGCGATTGCCAACAAGGCATTGGTCACCTGATGCCGGCCGAGCAAATGAATGCGGTACTCGCCCTTCCAGGCGATTTTTGGCGCATCCACGCGGAACGTCACGCCATTTTTATCGGGACGAATACCCTTCGCCCGCCAGTCGTTCCGGCTACCAAGGCCAACCCGCACAACGCCCGCGTGTGTGCGCCGGACAATTTGCTCCGTCCATTCATTGTCGCCGTTGACAAAGAGCCTGCCGTCCGCCGGCAACAATTCTGCGAGCCAACCTTCTTCCCGCGCGACCCCTGCGACGTCGCCAAAAAACTCCAGGTGCTCGCGCCCGATGTTCGTGATCACGCCGTATTTTGGTTGGATCATTTTCACGAGCGGCGCCAGTTCGCCCGGATGGTTCGTACCCGCTTCGAGCACGGCCGCCCGGCGCGATTTGTCCAGCCGTAACAGTGTCAGCGGCACGCCGATGTCGTTGTTGAAGCTTGCTTCGCTCCAGAGCGTCGTCAGCTCCTGCCGGAGCGTTGCGGCAATCAACTCTTTCACGGTAGTCTTACCGTTTGAGCCACCGACACAAACCACGGGCAAATCAAACTGGCTTCGATAGGCCGCGGCGAATTTGCCGAGCATTTCGCGCGTATCGTCCACCTCCAGCACCGCGCATGGCGGCATGGGCTCGGGAATTTTTCTTCGTTCCACGACGACTGCGGCAACGCCTTTGGCCGCGACTTCGCTCAAATAGTCGTGGCCATCGAAGCGTTCGCCCCGGATAGCGACAAAAAGGTCGCCCGCCTGCGCCAGGCGCGAATCAATGCACGCTCGCTGAACGAATGTGTCTGCCGACCCGCGCCTGAGTTTGGCGGCGCAGGCTTGGGCAACAAATTTCAAAGAGCAGGGTTCCACGTTAAATATTCGGCTGACTATGGGGCCGTTGAATCGGCCGACCGCCGCGGACCTCCCACGGCCACGAGTGGCGACGAACCCCCTGGCCCCGGTGTCTTGTCCGGCGGAATGTTCAAATAACTCGCGCAACGTTCCGCGATGTCCCGAAAGACCGGGCCGCAAACCTGTCCACCGTAATATCCTTCCTTCGGCTCATCCATCACCACGGAAATGCAGAGTTGGGGATTATCCGCGGGGAAAAAACCGACGAACGACGCGAAGTATTTGCCCCGTTCATAACCGTCCGGCCCGACTTTTTGGGCCGTGCCGGTCTTGCCGGCCACGGTGTAATCTTTCATGGCCGCACCCGGGGCGGTGCCTTCAGGAGAAACGACCGTTTTGAGTGCTTCGATCATCAGTTTGTCGGTGGCATCGCTGATGACCTGTCGCACGCGTTGCGGTGTATATTGTTCCACCACGTTTCCATTGCGATCTGTAAGGCGGTTTACGAGCATCGGTCGCATGAGCCAGCCATCGTTCGCGATGGCACCCATGGCCATGAGCATTTGCAGCCGTGTCACTGCCACGCCCTGTCCCATCGGAATTTGCGCGATGGAGACTTTGCTCCACCTGGTCACGGGATACAAAATCCCGCTGACTTCGCCCGGCAACGGGATGCCCGTGCGCTGGCCAAAGCCGTACTTCGTCGCATAATCATAAAGCCGGTTTGCGCCGAGGCGGATGCCGATTTTGGCCGCGCCGATGTTCGAGGATTTTGTGATGATGCTTTCGGTCGTCAATATCCCGAACGGTTCGTGATCATGCAGCACACGCCCCCCATAGGCAAAATGTCCTTCCTCGCAATTGAACGTGTCGCTCAAATGCACAACGCCATCGTTCAATGCCCCGGACACCACCACAATTTTGAAAGTCGAACCCGGTTCCATCAAATCGGCGATGACACGGTCACGGCGGGCATCGGCGGTCGCTGCGCCGGGATTGTTGGGATCAAAATTCGGCAGCGTTGCCATCGCCAGGATTTCGCCTGTGCCCGGACGAATAACGATGCCGGTAATACTGATGGGCGTGTGTTTTTGCATGGCGTCGGCCAGCGCGGTTTCAACGATGTGCTGAATCACCGCGTCCAGGGTGAGCACCACCGTGAGACCGTCACGGGCCTGCACATCCTGGTCGCGTAACGCCACCAACTCATGCCGTTGCCGATCCATTTCCGTCACCCGCCAACCCGCCGCACCGCTCAACGCGGAGTTCATGACCAATTCGACGCCTTCGCGACCGGAAATTTGCGAAACATTGACGCCGTCCAAAGTCACGTCGTCGGAACTCACGAAACCGAGGACCTGGGCCGCCAGCGGACCGTTGGGATATACGCGCAACTGATCCGCCTCGGCAAAAATCGCGTTCTTGCGCAAGTTGCGGAAAAAAGCGCGGTTGGTCCTGGACAACTTGCTTTCATCCACGCCAAACGAAAGATTGCTCATCGCCATTTGAATCTTTTGCCAGGTTTCATCGGAAACATTTTTTTGGAGACGGACGTAATAAAGTCCGTTGGTAACCGTTTCGCCCTTTTCATTTTTCGAAACCCGGGGAAACAGACGTTGATAAAGGGCGGTTTCGCTTATACCCAGCAACGGCGCAAGGGCACGCGCGACCACCGCCTGTTGGTTACCCATCAAGGAAGGATTGGCGCAAACCGTTTTCACGGAAATGCACGTGGCCAACAGGTTGCCGCTGATGTCCAAAATGTTGCCCCGGCCTGGCACCTTCAGGAAATCGCGCTCGGTGTTCAGCTCCGCCATCCTGGCCAATTCGTCATGCCGCAATACTTGTAAATCCACGAGCCGGTAACCCAGTCCGGCGAACGCCGCGCCCAGTACCAGCAACAGCAGCAAGGCGCGTCGCAGTTGCAGTTTGTTACTCATTTTCAAAACGGCCGGCCGCCCGCGGCGATCGGTTCCTCACCCGACGGCGTCACGGGCGGCGGCCAAATTCACGCGTCATTGAGTTGTCGCGCCAGTCCGGCGCACGGCCAGCCGGCCGGATGCATTTTCGTTTGCCAACGGCACCGGCGCCGGTTCGGGCAGTCGCCAGATTTGCGCCGGCTGCGCGGGACTTAGGCCGAGGTTCAACTCCCGCGCCCGCCGGTCCAACATCGGCGGCGAACGCAGCATCGCGAGTTGGTCGGTGAGTTTCTGGTTTGCTTCCAGCAATTGTCTCAGGCGGGCTTCCCGCTGACCTTTTTGCTGGCCGAGTTGGTAAATCTGGCTTTTTTGCCAGACATAACCAACCGCCGAACCCGCAATCAACAGGCACAAAAATGACGCCTTCAATGCCGGCCCAAACCGGATCACCGCTGATTGACTTCTTCGATTTTTCATCGTCTAAATTCTTTCCATCACCCGCAGTTGCGCGCTGCGGCAGCGCGGATTTTCCATGATTTCCGCCTTCCCCGGCTTGATGGCCTTGCGCGTCACCCATTTCATGTCCGGCACGCGCGATTCGCGCAGTTCCGGGACGTCCAATTCTCCGGCAAACGTGTAATCCCGTGATCGTGCACGTCCAAAATCCTTCACCACCCGGTCCTCGAGCGAATGAAACGAGATGACCGCCAGGCGTCCGCCGGGCTTCAATATTTTTACCGCCGCGTCCAATCCCCGTTTCAAAGAACCTATCTCGTCATTGACCGCGATCCGCAGCGACTGGAAAATTTTCGTGGCCGGGTGCGCTTTCTTTCCGCGGCGCGGCGAAATTCGTTCAATCCAATCCGCCAATTGCCGGGTCGTCTCAAATTTTTGATACTCCCGGCGGTGCGCCAGCGCCCTGGCCAAACGCCGCGCGTCCCCCTCGCCGCCCAGTTCTGCAAAAACCTTCGCCAGTTCATCGGCGCTTGCGCCGTTTACCAGATCCGCCGCCGTCAGCGATTGCCGCGTGTCCATCCGCATGTCCAGCGGCCCGTCGTGCTGGAAGCTGAACCCGCGTTCGGCACAGTCCAGTTGCCGCGAACTGACACCCAAATCCAGCAGCACGCCGTCGCAACTCGCCGCCGGCACCCAGTCGGCCAGATCCGCGAAATTGCCGCGACGGATTTCAAATCGCCCGGCAAATTCCGCCAGCCGCGCTCCAGCCGCGTCAACCCCGTCGCCATCGCGATCGCATCCAAACAGCCATCCAGTCGGCGAACTCGCGGCCAAGATAATCGCCGCGTGGCCACCGCCGCCGATCGTCCCGTCGGCGTAATGTCCGCCCGGCCGTGGGTTCAGCGCGTTCAACACCTCCGCCGCCATCACCGGTTTGTGAACGATATCTGGCACTGCGCATCGGCTTTCCTGACTAACCGGTTTTCATTCTCAAAAACCGTGTTCCCAACAATCCCCACCCTTTTTTCTCCGGCTCTCGGCCTGCCTTCTCCACATCGCCTGCCGGGCGGGATTTGAGCGGGACCACCTCGATATCAACATCGCTGAGGTCGTTCCGCAAAACCTTTACCGAGTCCAATGAAAGTTCCGCCTGCACGGCAGTATTCGCATTCTTTCCCCGTGCCGCCGCGAACGCGGCGCTCGACACGAATGGGTTCAACCGGCTCATCCAGTTCATCGGGCGGCCTGATTTGGTGAGCAGCCGGGTCGGTTTGTTTACAGTCATCGTTTGCTTGCTGGCCGCGCGCGGCGCCGGAGAAAACGTCGGCAGCTTCTGGGTTTTAGCTGCAACGACGGTGATTGGTGTTTTGACCGGCGCAGCGGCAGCCTCTTCCGGTGGGGTTGCCCCATCGGGCTGGTTCGCAGACGCAAATGGAACTTTCGGCGAACCAAATTTAGGAAGATAAATTTGTTTGTTGGCTCGATATGGACTTTGTCCTCGGCGCCTCAGCGCCAAACTTTTTCCAGCAGCCAGCAATGTGCCCAGTTTCATAATTATTCCATCAGTCTGAAGGCGTCGGGCGCCAACGCGGCGTCGGCAGCCTGAACCTTTTCGTAACGTTCCGGATTCCAAATCTCAAAGCGGTCAAGCAACCCCACCAGCATCGCTTCGTTCTTGAGCCCTGCCTCACGCGCCATCTCATCCGGCAGACAAATGCGTCCGGCTTTGTCCACTGTGGCCTGCGCCGAACCGCTTCCGATAATGCGCTTCAAAACCACTTTCTTAGGATCGCTGTTCGGCATCTCATCAATGGATTGCATCAGTTTGGCCATTTGCGCCGGCGGCAATACTCGCACGCACGGGCCAACCCCCTCCCGTGGCCAAAGAATGAGTGTTAGTTCCAAATCCGCTTTTTGCGGTCGCCATTTGGCGGGAATTTGCACGCGCCGCTTGTCATCCACGCCATGCCGAAAGCGTGAATTGTAGTAAGTCGGTTCTTTGGTTGTCGTATTGCCCATTTGTTCACCGTGGGAACAGCGAACGGCCTTTTTCCCCACGACGCCCCATTATTACCCATTTTACCCCACAGCGTCAACAAAAAATTTTCATGTTTTTTTCGATTTATTCAGGAGTTATTCACAATCCCGAATCCAAGCCAAAAGCCCTGAATTTGAATCTCATTGCCTGTCAACTTGCATCTTCAAACCCGAAACTTGAAACTCGCCGGGATGCAAACCGCCGACTTCGATTTCAGATTGCCGCCGGAATTGATTGCGCAACAGCCAGCATTCCGGCGTGATGCCTCGCGGCTGTTGGTTTTGCACCGGGACAGCGGGTTGCTCGACCATTGCCGATTTCGCGATCTGTTGGAATTTCTTCGTGCCGACGATGTGCTGGTTATGAATAACTCGCGTGTCATCCCCGCGCGGCTGCGCGGCGCAAATGCCCGCACCGGAGGCCGCTTTGAAATCCTGCTGGTCGAAGAGAATTCTGCCAACGACTGGTGGGCAATGCTGCGCCCTGCCGCACGCGCACGGGTCGGACTACGAATTGCCCTTCACGATCCGAAAGGCAATCCGGCCGTTATCGGGGCAGAGGTTATCGAAACGAATGACGAAGGCTACTGGCGGCTGCAATTCTCCGGCACCCCTGACATCGGAAATGAGCTCGAATGGCTCGGGGAAACTCCACTGCCTCCGTACATCCATCGCAGCCGCGAACTGCCGGAGGATCGGGAACATTATCAGACGGTGTTCGCCGAGATTGGCGGTTCGGTGGCCGCGCCGACGGCAGGATTGCATTTTACCCCGGGCTTGCTGAAGCAAATCTGTGAGCGCGGCGCGCGTGTTTGCTTTGTCACATTGCACGTCGGTCCCGGCACTTTTCTGCCGGTCAAAACCGAAACCCTCGCCGCGCACAAAATGCATACAGAACGATTTGCGGTCGGTGAACAAACGGCGCGCATGGTAAACGAAGCCAAAAGTTCGGGACGGCGGGTGATTGCTGTCGGCACGACGACCGTGCGTGTGCTCGAAAGCACCGCAGTGCGGAACCGCGGGAAAATCGTTGTAAATGCAAGGAAAACGGACATTTTCATTCACCCGCCGTTCCGGTTTCAAATCGTGGATGCGCTGTTGACCAACTTTCATCTCCCTCGCTCCACGTTGTTGATGCTCGTGAGCGCGTTCGCCGCTCCGGGCGCAACCACCGGTCGTGAGATGGTTTTGGCAGCCTATGGGGAAGCCATCCGGGAGCGTTATCGTTTCTTCAGTTACGGCGACGCGATGTTATTGATATGAGTTCAAGGTTCAAAATTCGGAAATCAAAGTTGCCGCTTGTGCTGGTGAACATGGCCATGACAGCAGATGGCAAAATTGCAACAGCGAACCGCGCGGTCTCGTCCTTCGGCAGTGCCCGCGACCGCGCGCATCTGTTTGAACTGCGCGCCACAGTGGACGCAGTCATGGCGGGCGCGCGTACGGTCAATTCGGCTCCCATTAATCTGGGACCCGGACCGGTTAGATTCAGACGGTTACGGCTCCGCCGCGGATTAACCGAATACAATTTGCGCGTCATTGTGAGCGGCAGCGGTTTGGTCAATCCGCAGGCGGAAATTTTCAGACAACGTTTCTCGCCGGTCATCGTGTTCACCACAAGGCGCGCGACAGCGGCCAGATTGCGTCAATTGCGGGTGGTGGCGGATGCCGTAAAGGTTTTCGGGAAACGCAAGATCAATTTTCGCGCGGCATTGCAGTGGTTGCACGAGCAATGGGGCGTCAAACGCCTGCTGTGCGAAGGAGGCGGTGAGTTGAATGCCGCCCTCTTTCGCGCCGGGTTGGTGGACGAACTGCATCTGACAGTTTGTCCGATGATTTTTGGCGGTCGGGAGGCGCCGACCATTGCGGATGGCAGCGGTATTCGCCGCCTGACCCAAGCGACGCAGTTGCGATTCGGGTCATTCAAACACATTGGCAATGAGATATTTGCCGTATTCACCAGGACGGGAAATCGGAGTAATCAACGAGATATTCACAACCCATGAGAATCTTTGTTTCCGAATCGTAACGCTATCCGATCGGCCATTCCGCCGAGTCAGCGGTGCTCGCACTGGTGCTCGTTGATTTGTTTCCGGCCCAGCGTGACACCATCATTGCTGAAGCGCGTACCATGGGCTGGCACAGCGTTGAAATTGCCAAGCATCATCCAACGGTTATTTACGTTGGGGGCGTACTCGCGCAGGCCATCGTCCACCAAATGAAGAAGAGCGATGAATTTCAAAAGGACTTCGCCAAAGCCAAAGCCGAAATTGCCGCCGCCGAAGCCACTGTAGAAAATTAGGTTGGCCTGTTCTTGCACGCCACTTTTGCCTCCATCCACCGCGCAAACAGCCAGAGCAAATCGCTCAATCGATTCAGATAAACCACAATCTCCGCGTTTCGCAGCCCGCCGGATTCTTTCAAAGCGCACACGCGCCGCTCCGCGCGCCGACAAATCGTCCGGGCCATGTCCAGCGTGGCGGAACTTTCTGTCGCTCCCGGCGTCGCCCAGCCTTTGAAACCAAGGTTTTGCGCTTCAATTTCCCGGATGAGTGCGTCCAGTCTCGTCGTCATGTTCGGTGCGACGAGTGAGTAACCGTCCTTGACATAGCGCTCCAAATCCTCCGGCTCAACGCATAGCTCGCCCATCAGGATTATCAGATCCTTTTGAATCGCGAGCAGATTTTCGCGGATGAAATCGTGTTCCGCCGTCGCGCGCGCCAGCCCGAGTGCGGCGTTGAGTTCGTCCACCGTGCCGTAAGTTTCGACGCGCGGATGGGATTTAGGCATGCGGCGGCCATACATGAGCGCCGTTGTGCCATCATCGCCGGTCTTGGTTGCAATGCTCACTCCACCAGCTAATCCGCTAAATCCACGCTTGCCAAGCAGAACTTCACGGCAACTCTCCGAAACTCCCAACGCCGCCGTCCATGGCCAGCACGGAGTCATCCGTGATTTTCCGGCGCAGAGCGAAGCCGGTTGCCGCTCTGGCCGCGGGTCAGACCATGACCACTCGAATTCAAATTCTACCAAGTCGCTTGTTTAATTTTGCCGCCGCGTCGCGCTTGAGTAGGTCGATAAACCCGCAGACAAATTCCACGATGTCTTCCGTTTCATTCTTGACCAGCGGGGTCAGGTCCATTCCGAAAATCAGTTGAGTCGCCGTATCCGTCGCGTGCGATTCGAAGAACGTCGCGTTCGCGGCGCGCCGGCCCAACGTGGCGAGGTCATAGCGCTTGCCGCCGGCGATCTGGGAATCGAAAACCCCGTTCAGCGCCGCCGCCAGATGGTCGCGACCGCTTACGTCCATCAACACTTTTTCCGAGTCCGGCAGCCAGTCCAGATTGCGCCAGACTTCGCAGCCGATGACCCGTTCCGGACGCCGGTTGCGCGGCAATTCGCGCATTGCCTGCAACGCCGTGATGACCACCCCGATATGCGTGTCATGCTTGTCCGCCGGGTTGTGCGTATAAACAATCTGCGGTCGGGTGGCGGCAAGAATTTTCTTCAAATCATTTTTGAGCGCCGTGTCCGTCGCGCTTTTGACTGCGCTGCTCGAATAATCCAGTTGAATCATCACGCCGTAACGGCCGACCGCCGCCGCCGTGTTTTGCTCGCGCCGCCGCACCGCCATCATCTGCGCGTCGGTGAATTTCTCATAGTCACCGGTTCGCGCGCTGCCGGAGCCGTTGGTGCAGGTGACGCCGCCGAACCACTTTTCAGCGCTGGCGTAACATTCTCGAATGCCTTGGAAGGCCATGAACTCCAAATCATCCTGATGGGCGCCGATGCCCAGATGCGTGATGCGTTTGAGTGCGGCCGCCACAGGCGTTCCGTCCGGCACAAAAATCTCGGTCGTGGAATTATGAAGTTTCATAAGGTGTTTTTTTGGTTGCTGGTTATTATGCGTCACAGAAGCGAGCCGCGAGAGGCCACACTTCTGATGACGGTGGAAATCTGCCTGCACCTGCGCAGAGGCCCAGACGATCACAGGAGCGATACCCCACGTCGCCGGAACAAATTGCCCGGCGCACGTTGGCGACGTCGTCCGGATTCAACGCCGGCCATTCGGGACTGATGGCAGGCGGTGATGGAATGGGAACGATTTTCTTCGTCATGGCGGCCATTCATTTTTTGATTGCCGGCAGGCTCGCAGCGGCCACGGCTTGGCCGACTCGCCGACTCCTTTCGTCGGGAACGTGCAACTGGATTTTGTCCGCCACTTCTGGAAATTCCACCTTCAACAATTCGCGCGCCTTGCTGAGAACGATGTCTCCTCCCCTGCCGTTCGTGAGGCGACCAAGGACGAGCAGATGCGTAAAATTGAAAAAGTCGGCGTAGTGCGGAATTGTGTAACCCAAATAAACTCCGATGGTTTCGTAGATTTTGGCCGCCCGCGCATCGCCATTGGCCATGAGGTTTTGGACTGCTTTGAGACGCTCAGGCAGGCCCATCTCCTTCGGCAACTTAATTTTGGCCGCTGGCAAGAGCTTATTGACCGCCTGCTGCGAAAAATAAAGCGCCCCGACACCCCGGTCGCCCGACCATTCGTCAACGGCGGCTTTCGGATTATAATCCACCGGGGCAAAGGCCAGTTCACTCAACCAGCCGGTCATACCTCCCTTGGCATTGATGAAACCGGCGGCTTCGCTCGAACCCATCGCAATGCCCAACATCCCATTGGCCTTAAGCGACATCGCCCCGGCCAGCGCTGTCACGTCGCCGTCATTGGCTACTTCCAGCGGCACCTTCCATTCGTCACGGAGGCGCAGAAAAATGTTTTTGGCGGCGTCAAATTTTTCCGGCGGCACGGCGCGGAACAGCGACGCCACCATGATTTTGTTGTCCACAATCACACCCGCCGAGCTGCCGCCAATGGCGTCCACGCGCGGCAAATGGGCCGCGGCTTTCTTCAATCCGCCATTCAAATGTTCGTAGTGATAGCTCGGATCGGTCTGGTCCTTGGGATTCCACGGAAATTCGTCGCTGAAGACTACTTCGCCGTCCTTGACGGCGGCGACTTTGTAATCGCTCGCACCCAGATCAAACCCGATCCGGCAGCCCTCAAGATGACCGCCGCTTATGGCGGTTGTTTCCTCTTCAGCGGGAACAGGCTCCGGTTCCGTGATGATGGTTTCAAACGGGTGTTCGTAAACACGGCTCATCAATTGCACGTCAAAACTTCGCTGGCCTGTTTTGGAATAATTGAGAGCAATTGGTTCACCAACTTCTTTTGACCCGCTGACGTAGATTCGCCAGCCACCGCGTGCCCAGAGCAGAAACTTCACCAGCCGTTCGACATAACGCAGCGTGTCGGCGTCAACGGCAGATTTTACAACTGTCGCGTAACGCGAAATTAATCCGTTTTCACGTTCCAAGCCAATGACGAGTGGTTCGGATTTGCCGGAAGCTTTCGCGGCGGCAACGTAACGGCGGTTGAACAACACTGCCGGTCGAAAATCAGGGTCGAGTGGGGGTATGAATCGAAATTTATTCATCAGGCGATTGCGGAGGTTGAAGGTTTGATTTTGTCGTTCCCACGTTGTGGCGAATGATATTCATGTCAGAATTTTACAGCAAACGGCCGGTGGCGGAGACCGCTGGAGGGCCGTGGATTTGGGGATGCGCAATCAGACCTAACCGTTCACGGTGACGGGGTTGATGTTTACCGTTCCTTACCATGACCCTGCGCGAAAACAAAACTTCCACCGCGACGATATTCTTTCCCGGCTCCAGGCGGCCCGGAATTTCCAGGTTGGAAATGCGGAACGCGGCGCGTGTTTCATCCACCGTGGCGATGCGCGCGCCATTCAGCCAGACATTGGCGCAATAATTGACGCCCTCAAAAATCAAGCCGGCGCGCCTGCCCGCTTGGCTGGGAGTCGCCTCAAACTCCTCACGGAACCACCAAGCGCTGCTGAATTGCGTGGTCGAGACTACCGTCCTGTCTCCGTCGCTGGTTGTGGTTACAATGCTCACGGCGACCAGCTAATCCGCTAAATCCGCGCTTGCCAAGCAGAACTTCATAATGAGTGTAAGGCGGGAGTGGTACGGCTTGGTGGCCACAGCGGTCTGTGACCGCCGAAACGGCACCCGCAACGCGCCCTGACAGCGAAAAAGTTTGAAACCATGCGCACTCACCGCAAGATAGGAATTTACTTTTCCACCGTGACCCGGTTTACTCAGCAGGCCAACAATTTTAATCCTTGATTGAAACAACAACGTGAGCAACAGGCAGAGCATCTATATCGGCACGGACAGCGGAGCAACCACCTCGAAAGTTGCGGGTATCTGGGCCGACGGTACCAACATTTCCACACAACTTCTTCAACGGCCCACCAACTCTCAAAAAGGTCCGGAAGCGGTCGTTCATGGCTGGGTCGAGGCCATCAACGATTTCCTGGCACAAAACAAACTGACTTGGGACCAAGTGCTCGGCGTGGGCCTGGCCAGCCCCGGGCCCTTCCGCCGCTACGGCGTGCTTGATCATTCACCCAACCTGCCGGCCAGTTTCGAGGGTTGGGACGTCCACACGGCCTACAGCAACGCGCTGGCCGCCCAAGCCGGGCGGGCTATTCCGGTGACCGTTGGAAATGACGGCAATTACGGCGGCGTAGCGGAGGCTCAACATCTGCGCGGCACCGGCACCGGTTCCGTGCTCATGCTCGCCCCCGGCTCCGGCTTGGGCTGCGCCTATGTAGATCGCAACGGTCGGCCGCTCGATGGTGACACCTTGGCCGGAATGGAAGCCGCGCACATGCCCGCGCCGCTGCACCTCTTGAACATAAAACCTTTTCCGTGCGGTTGTGGCAGGAGCTGGGGCTGTATCGAAGTTTACACCACCATCTCCGGTCTGCCGCATCTTCTGGCCGAAAAGCTGCCCAAGTATCCCAACCACGACCTGGCCAAATCCCCGGCCTCTCCAAAGGAAAAGGCACTGGCCCTGCGTGGTTTGGCTCAGAAAGGCGATCCCTTGGCCGTCGAAATTTTTGATTTTCAGGCCCGGGCTTTGGGCCTGCACGTGGCCAATCTCGCCATGGCCCTCGACCCGCATTTTGTCGTCATCGGCGGCGGCTTGATGGATCCGGAAGCCACCACAGAGGAATTTCGTGCCCGTTATCTGCGGATCATCCGTGAGACAGCCCACCCGTACCTCTGGCCGGCGCAGCGGTCACGGATAACCATTGTCCCGGCGGCATTGGGCGACCTCTCCCAAGCCATCGGGGCCGCCCTGGTTGCCCTCTACCGGAGCCGGTCCTGATTGGCCTTTTTAATCCGGTTGAGACATGCGCGCAGTCCCTTCGCGATTGATGCGAACGGCCTTGCCTTTACAAACGGTTCAGGATGCATCGTCCGGCGGGGTTAACAGCGGAAACGACCGCGACTGATGATGAGAAACACCATCCCGCCCAATATGGATAGAGAAACCGAACTCGGCTCGGGGGCTGGAACGATGAACAGATTTGCCGAAGAAAAGTTGTAATTATTAGGGAAGTTGGCGGTCAATAGATTATATTTGGTATCCAACGGCGAACCGTCGCTGTTGGTGCCACCGGGAACGAGGCTGCTCAAATCAATTCCCACCAAATCCTGATACAAAGAAGAGGCTGAACCCAGTTGAATGCCGACACCGTACATTTCGGAGCCGGCGTTTTCCAGGCACAGTCCCGGAAAATTCGTGACCACTCCCATCAAGGTCGCTTGCCCGTTGACCGTGCTGATCTGAAACAGGTCTGTATTGTTGGCACTGACTCCGCCATCGGTGTCATAAAGATTGCCATCAGCGGCGAAGCGAATGTTTTGTCCCGAGTTACCAATGGCGCTGTTGTTGAAGTTACCGACCAGGGAGGCCAGACCATTGAGCGGGTCAATGGTGTAAAGCGCGCCCTGGGTCGCACCGTAAAGCGTTCCATTGGACGCGATTGCGAGGGACTCAATGCCGCTGACACTGAATGCAACGCTGGTCAATATGGCGCCATTGTTTGTGTTCAAAGTCACCAAAGAAGTTGAATTGACGATGCCAAAGAGCTGGCCATTGGGAGAAGCGGCAATGTCATTGAACAGCGTTGATCCTTCGGTGCCCAATTGTGTGAACCCCCCGGTTAACAGGTTGATGATTCCAAAACGATTGTTGCTCTGATTGAACTGCATCGCATAAGCCGTCTG
>Ga0335078_10003273_pt1 | contig 24158 bp, 24 predicted proteins | sample Lox_Sample_32_FD_206711 | JGI IMG/M metagenome (GOLD analysis project Ga0335078, IMG submission 206711) | Soil microbial communities from Loxahatchee National Wildlife Refuge, Florida, United States - Lox_Sample_3.2 | ecosystem: Environmental > Terrestrial > Soil > Wetlands | place: USA... | reverse complement strand
TGGCGTTTCGCTTCTGCGGCAGCGTCGACGACGTGCCGTGGTCTCCGCCCTCGCCCTCGCTGACCTCGGCGATCTCAGGTTGGGCGAGCAGCGTGACATCGCGCGCCATCTTGCCGAGGACGCCGACCGTCATCGCCAGCGCGGCCGCCAGCTCCGCCGGGCGGGTGCGATCGGTGTGCCACGGCATCACCGGCTCGGCGAGTCCGAGGCGCTCGGCGAGACGGCTTGCAACGTCGACACCGTCGTGCTGCAACGCTGCGAGCGTGCCGGCCGCGCCGCCCAGCTGGATCGCCAGGCGTTCGGACCGCACATGCGAGAGCAGCGCACGCGCCTCGTCGACAGCCACGAGCCAGGCGGCCGCCTTGAGGCCGAACGTCGTGGGAAGCGCCTGCTGCAACAGGGTTCGCGCTGTCATCACCGTCGCCCCGTGCTCCTCCGACAGCGCGGCGCATGCATCGCCGATCGTCGCCAGCTCGTCGAGGATCACCGCGAGCGCTCGGTGGCTGATCAGCGACAGCGCGGTGTCGATGATGTCCTGGCTGGTCGCTCCGAGGTGGACGTACGCCTGTGCATCCGCGGAGACGGCGTCGATGAGGTCGCGCACCAGGGGAGCAGCGGGATTGCCGGCGGCGACGGAGCGGCGCGCGATGTCCACCGCGTCGAACAGCGCCACGTCACACGCGGCCGCGATCTCCGCCGCAGCTGCCGCCGGCACCAGTCCGGCGTCGGCTTCGGACTCGGCGAGTGCTGCTTCGACGTCGAGCATCGCCTGGAGCAGCTGCTGGTCGCTGACCAGCGCATCGACTGCAGGACTCCCGAAGAGCTGCTCCAGGAGCCGCTCAGCGGTCGAAGAAGACCGTTTCATTCGCGCCCTGCAGGTGGATGTCGAAGCGGAGACCGCTGCCTTCGCGCCCGGCGACGAGCGTCGCGCGATCGTGGGTTGAGAGCGCGCGCAGCACCGGGTCGCTTGCGTTGGCCTTCTCTTCGTCGGGAAAGTACATCCGCGTCACCAACCGGCTCAGCAATCCGCGCGCGAACACCGACACATCGAGGTGCGGGGCTTCGGGCGGCGGGGTGACGCCGGCGTGCTTCGCGGGTTTCACGGTGACGATCGCGAAGTGCCCCTCGTCGTCCGTGGCACACCGTCCAGTTCCCTCGGCCTGCCATGTCTCCACGATCGCGTCCGGGACCGGCATCCCGCCGCCATCGAGCACCTGGCCGGTGACACGGATCGCACCCGGCGTCCCTTCGGGAACGGCATGGCTTCCGACGCTCGTGCTCAGACCGATGGCGAAGAAGGGACCCACCGTCTGTGACGGCGTCAGCGGCAGGTTCATGCTGCCGGGTCCTCGTGCTGCGGGGTGGCATCCGGCCCGGACATCACGATGTTCCACTCGTAGCCGAGCGACCACTCGGGTTGCGTGAGCTCGAGCGACCAGCGTGCGATGAGCCGATCTCGCGCCTCGGGATCGGGCACCGAGTTGAACACGGGATCGAACGCCAGGAGGGGATCCCCCGGGAAGTACATCTGCGTGATCAGCCGCTGCGCGAATGCCGCCGTGATCACTGAGAAGTGGACATGGGAGGGGCGCCATGCGTTGGGATGGTTGCGCCACGGGTACGCGCCCGGTTTGATGGTCACGAACCGGTAGTTCCCGTCCGCATCGGTTCGGCAGCGTCCGGCGCCGCTGAAATTGGGATCGAGCGGCGCGGCATGCTGGTCGACGTCGTGGGCGTACCGCCCCGCGGCGTTGGCCTGCCAGATCTCGACGAGCGCCCCCGGGAGCGGAACTCCGCGCTCATCGCGGACCCATCCGCTGATCGTGATCCGCTCGCCGAGCGGCTCACCGGAGTGCTGGCGCGTGAGGTCGCTGTCGGAGGGTCCGATGACGAGATCCCCGAGCAGCGGTCCGGTCACCTCCGACAGCCGCCCGGGGAGCGGTCGCAGCGGCCGCTTCGGCGCCCGAAGCTCGCTCGACCGGTATGCGGGGGAGTCGTTGGGCGGATCGACCGCCCGTCGCGAGCCCGCCACTCAGGCTTCCAGCACGACGGCGAGTCCCTGACCCACGCCGATGCAGATCGCGGCCAGCCCGTAGCCGCCGCCACGCCGGTGAAGTTCGTGCGCGAGCGACCCGATGATGCGCGCACCGGAGCACCCGATCGGATGGCCGATGGCGATGGCCCCGCCGTTGGGGTTCACCTTGGCAGGATCGAGCTCCGGCCAGTCATGCAGGCAGGCGAGCGATTGAGCGGCGAAGGCCTCGTTGAGCTCGACGACCGCCAGGTCGTCCCACCCGATCCCCGCACGCCGGAGCGCCTGGTGGGCCGCCTCGACCGGGCCGATCCCGTACATCGGCGGTTCGACCGCGCTCACCCCGCGCGCGACGATACGCGCGAGCGGTTCACGTCCCGCGCGGCGCGCGCCGTCTGTGTCGGCGAGCAACAGCGCCGCGGCTCCATCGTTGAGTGGGGAGGCATTGCCTGCGGTGACCGTGCCGTCGGGCCGGAACGCCGGGCGCAGCGCGGCGAGCGCCTCGATGGACGTATCGGCTCGGATGGTCTCGTCACGCTCGAGCGCCACGCCGTCAAGCGGGACGACCTCACCCGCGTAGCGGCACGCGTCCCATGCGGCCGCCGCGAGGCGGTGGCTGCGCAGTGCGAAGGCATCCTGCGCTTCGCGGCTGATCCGGTAGAGGCCCGCGAGCAGCTCAGCGCCCTCTCCGAGCGACTGCGTCCACTCGGATGGCATGCGCGGGTTGACCATGCGCCACCCGAGCGTGGTGGAGAAGAGCGTCTCGTTCGATCGCGGGTATCCCCTCTCCGGCTTGAGCATCACCCAGGGCGCGCGGCTCATCGACTCGACTCCGCCGGCGATGCAGACGGAGTGATCACCGACGGCGATCGCCCGACTCGCGGCGATGACGGCCTCGAGTCCCGAGCCGCACAGACGGTTCACCGTGCTCGCCGGGACCGCCGGCGGCACACCCGCGAGCAGCAGCGCCATGCGAGCGACGTTGCGGTTGTCCTCGCCGGCGCCGTTGCCGTCGCCGAAGACGACGTCGCCGATCTCTGCGGGATCGAGCCCCGGGCTGCGCTGCACCAGCGCGCGGATCACATGCGCCGCGAGGTCGTCGGGTCGCTGTCCCGCGAGCGCGCCACCGTGACGGCCGATCGGCGTGCGCACCGCGTCGAGAATGAAGACCGCTTCAGTCACATCATCCCTATGGTGGCCTCGAGACGGCGCAGCACGCGGAGCTCCAGCTCCGAGGGCGGAGCGGTGACGGCGAGCTCGGGCGATACCGCGAGCTGCCAGCCGGTGACGGCGCGCGCCTGCTCGGGGGTTGCGCCCGGGTGCACGCTGACCAGGGTCAGCTCGAATGTCGTGGGGTCGGGAGTGAGGATGCCGAGGTCGGTGATGACCACGCGCGGCCCGGCCCCCGTCAGCCCAAGGCGCTGCCGATCGCCGGGACCGTGGCCGAAGCCGACGGAGGTCACGAAGTCGACGCGGTCGACGAATGTCCGCACCGTCTGACGGAGCACCACCACGACCTCACGGCACGAAGCAGCGATCTCGGGTGCGCCGCCGGCGCCCGGGAGCCGCACGGCCGGATGACGGTAGTCGCTGCCGATCACGGTGGTGTTGATATTGGCGAAGCGATCGATCTGCGCGGCGCTGAGGAAGCCGACATCGATCCTCCCCGGCTGGAGCCAGTAGTTGAAGACCTCCGGAACGCTCACCACGGTATCGGCGGTGTCAGCCAGGATGCCGTCGCCGATCGACAGCGGCAGGCGGTCCGGCTTGGCGCCCAGCGTGCCGGACTCGTAGATGAGCACGACGCCGGGGGCGTGTGTCGCGCGCGCGAGGTTGGCGGCCGTGCTCGGCAGTCCGATCCCGACAAAGCAGACCGCACCGTCGTGCAGCTGCCGCGCCGCCGCGACGGTCATCATCTCGTCCGCGGTGTATGCACCGGTCACGCCGACGGCTCGCCGTGCAGGACGTTGGCCTCCATCCAGCGCCGGAATGTCTCGCGATCCCTGCTGATCGCGTCCCACTCCGTGTAGAAGGTGTTGTCGCGCAACGAGTATCCCTGGGCATACGAGGGATGGGCTCCGCCCGGCACGACCGCGACGTAGCTGGTCGCGAACGAGGGAAGGATCACCTCCTGCGGCTGCGGCTCGAGGCGCTCGACGATCTCCTCCACCGTGATGAGCGATCGCTTCGCTGCGAGCACCGCCTCCTTCTGCACACCGATGATTCCCCACATCTGCACGTTGCCCCTGGTGTCGGCGCGCTGCGCGTGGATGATCGTCGCGTCAGGTGTGAGCGACGGCACGGCCGTCAGCACCTCACCGGTGAACGGGCACGTGATGGGACGGATGGTGTCGGTCTGCGCGGGGAGATCGGTGCCCACGTACCCGCGCAACACCGCGAAGGGCAATCCGCTGGCACCTGCGAGGTACCGGTTGGCCATACCCGCATGGCTGTGCTCCTCCAACTCGAGCGGTGACGGCCAGGCATTCTCGACCGCATCACGAAAGCGGTGCAGCGAGCCGACCCCGGGATTGCCACCCCACGAGAAGATGAGCTTGGCGGCGCACCCCATCCCGATCATCTGGTCGTAGACGAGATCCGGCGTCATCCGGACGAGGGTGAGATCCCGCCGCCCCTGACGGATGATCTCGTGCCCGGCGGCGAAGGGGATGAGATGCGTGAACCCCTCCATGACGAGCGTGTCGCCGTCGTGCACCACCGCGGCGACGCCATCGGTCAAGGAGACGATCTCACCCATTCCGAGCTGTCTCTAGGTTCGTATACCGCACAGGTGTCCTCGCTTCGATGGTAAAGGATCCGCCGACTGGGCTGTTGCCCCTCCATGTTCCAATGTGGTACGTTCATGTGGAGAACTGAAGTTCGCTATGCGAACACTTTACCATCGCGAAGGTACGGGGTGCGAGCCATGTCTCAAGGGGACAACCTCGTCGTCGGAGCCGGCGAGCGATCCATCGTCGACGTCCTCCTTGCCGGGCGTCAGGTCTCCCGGCGAGACGTCCTCAAGGCGATCGGCGCGGGCTCGGTCTCGATGGTCGCCGGGGGGTTGCTCGAAGCGTGCGGCCAGCTCGGCAACACCGGCGGGAGCACGACCGCCGGCACCATCAAGATCGGATACGTCAGCCCGCTCACGGGCCCGGCCGCGGGATTCGGAGAGCCGGATCCGTATGTCATCTCGCTGGCGAAGAAGGCGTTCGCGAGCGGCCTCACCATCGGCGGCAAGCACTACACCGTCGAGATCCTGAATGAGGACAGCCAGTCGGGACCTCGCGCCGCCCAGGCCGCCAACGACCTGATCAACAGCTCGAACGTCGACCTCCTGCTGACCACCTCGGCGCCTGAAACCGTGAACCCCGTGTCGGATGCGGCAGAGGCGGCGGGCGTGCCGTGCATCTCGACGGTGGTTCCATGGGAAGCCTGGTACTTCGGCCGCCAGGCGAACCCGGCGTCACCCGTTCCCTTCAAGTGGACGTTTCATTTCGCGTTCGGCGTCGCCCAATTCGCGAGCGCATACGAGCACCTGTGGCCGCAGGTGCCCACCAACAAGGTCGTCGGTGTCATGTGGCCCAACGATGCGGACGGCAATGCCATCCGCATGGCGCTCGGACCGATGCTGAAGTCGGCGGGCTACACGATCGTCGACCCGGGCGCGTACGCCGACGGCACCAACGACTACACGGCGCAGATCTCGCTGTTCAAGAGCAAGAACTGCGAGATCTTCAACACCTTCCCGATCCCGCCCGACTTCGTGACCTTCTGGCAGCAGGCGGCACAGCAGGGCTACGTGCCGAAGATCGCGCAGATCGCCAAGACCGGACTCTTCCCGTCGCAGGTCGAGGCGCTGGGATCGCTCGGGCCGGGGCTCGCCAGCGGCGTGTACTGGGCGCCCACGTGGCCGTACTCTTCATCGCTCACCGGTGTCACTTCGGCGCAACTGGCGACGGGGTACGAGCACAGCGCGAACAAAGAGTGGAATCAGCAATTGGGCGCCAGCCTCGCGCTCTTCGACGTTGGCGCAGCCGCGCTCAAGGCAAGTGGAGACCCCAAGAACAAGCAGGCGGTGGCCACGGCGATGAAGACGCTCGCCGTCGACACACCGCTCGGCCACCTCGCGTGGGGCTCGGGTCCCAACCCCAACGTGGTGGCGACGCCGATCATCGGAGGCCAGTGGGTCGCGACACCCGGCGGTCCGTACGCCATCGACTTCGTGATCTGCGAGAACTCGAGCGATTCCAACGTTCCCGTGGCGTCAAAGCTGACCCCCTACAGCTGAGCGGCGGGCGCGTATCGTCGTGCCGTTGTCCACACCGCTCCTCGAGGCCGACGGCGTCGCGCGGCGATTCGGTGCGCTGCTCGTGCTCGATGGGGTGGACTTTCAGCTCGCCACGGGCGAGGCGGTCGGTGTCGTCGGCCCCAACGGTGCGGGGAAGACGACCCTGCTCAGCATCCTCGCCGGATCGCTACGCCCGACCTCGGGGCGCGTGCGATACCAGGGCGTCGACGTGACCGGCGTGCGCGCCGACCGTCGGTGTCGCCTCGGCATCGCGCGAACGCACCAGGTTCCCCGCCCGTTTGTGGGAATGACCGTGTTCGAGAACGTGCTGGTGGGGGCGATGCTCGGCGCCGGTCATCGTCGTGCCGGCGCATACGAACGAACCGTCGACGTTCTTGCGACGTGCGGGCTCATCGATCTCGCGAATCGCCGCGCCGCTGACCTCGGTTTGCTCGATCGCAAACGGCTCGAGCTGGCACGGGCGCTGGCGACGAACCCGCACGTACTCTTCCTCGACGAGATCGGTGGGGGGCTCACCGACGGCGAGGCACTGGAGCTGGTGCACACCATCAAGCAGTTCCGTGAGCGCGGCATCGCCGTCATCTGGATCGAGCACATCGTCCATGTGCTGATCCAGGCCATCGATCGCCTCGTCTGCCTCGACGCGGGCCGGATCATCGCCGACGGTCCCCCCAGGGAGGTGCTCGCCGATGCCGCGGTCATCGATGCGTACCTCGGTGCAGCCGCACCGTGAGCCTGCTCGAGGTGCGCTCGATCGACGCGCAGTTCGGACTCCTGAAGGCAGTACGCCGGGTCTCGCTCACCGTCGAGGCAGGCGAGACACGAGCGCTCATCGGCGCCAACGGCGCGGGCAAGACGACACTGCTGCGCACCATCGCCGGCGCCCATCGACCCACCGGCGGGAGCATCGTCTTCGATGGCACCGACGTCACCCGCGTCCCCGTGCACAGGCGAGTCGAGATGGGAATAGCGCTCGTCCCCGAAGGGCGGCGCCTCTTTCCGGGCCTCTCGGTCGAGGAGAACCTCAGTGTCGCCGGCGGGCATCGACGCGGCGGCTACTGGACGGTGGAGCGCGTCCTCGAGCTGTTTCCCATCCTCCAGGAGCGGCGGCGGCACCGTGCCGCGACGCTCTCGGGTGGGGAGCAGCAGGCCACTGCCATCGGACGTGCGCTCATGTGCAACCCACGCCTCATCCTGCTCGATGAGGTGTCGCTCGGGCTCGCCCCGCGAGCGGTTGCCGGGGTGTACGAGTCGCTGCGAACCCTCGTCAGCGGTGGGACGACTGTCGTGCTCGTCGAACAGGATCTGAGCCGTGCGCTCAGCGTCGCGTCGCGCGTCACCTGCCTGCTGCATGGTGAGGTCGTGCTCGAGGGCGTCGCCTCCGAGCTCACTCGCGAGCAGGTCATCGCGGCGTACTTCGGCACGTACGGCGCCACCGCTGTCGGAGCGACCTCGTGACCTGGATCAACGTGCTGCTGCAAGGAGTGCTGCTCGGCGGCTTCTACGCGCTGCTCGCGTGCGGGCTGTCCCTGATGTTCGGGGTCATGCGGATCATCAACCTGGCCCACGGCGACATCGCGGTGGTCGGCGCCTATCTCGTCTGGGTGATCGTCAACCAGACCTCAATATCCCCCTTTCTTGCGGCGTTGATCGTGCTGCCGGTGATGTGGATCGCCGGATACGCGATGTACGTGCTCCTCCTCGAGCGCAGCCGGCGCGCCGGGCAGCTCGTGCCGTTGCTGACCACCTTCGGCCTCGCGATCGTCATCGAGAACGTCCTGCTCCAGGTGTTCTCGCCCGATGTGCACTCGCTGGGAAGCACCGCTGGAGGGCTCGCCACCGCGAGCGCGACGTTCGGCGGCGTGTCGATCTCCGCGCTGGGCTCACTCACGTTCGGGACCGCGGTCATCGTGCTTGCCGCGCTGCAGCTGTTCCTGTCGCGCACCAACGCGGGGCGCGAGATGCGCGCCACCGCGCAGGATCCGGACGCCGCGCAGCTGGTGGGTATCAACGCTCGCGCGGTCTATGCCCGCGCAACGGCGATCGCGGTCGCGATCGCTGCACTCGGCGGCATCTTCCTCGCCATCCGCTCGACCTTCGATCCCTCGACGGGGCCGACCCAGCTGATCTTCGCGTTCGAGGCGGTGGTCATCGGTGGCTTCGGCTCGCCATGGGGGACGCTGCTCGGCGGCGTCGTGCTCGGCGTGGCGCAGGTGGTCGGTGAACAGATCAACCCGCAGTACGCAATCCTGTTCGGCCACCTCGTCTTTCTCGCCGTGCTCGCCTCGCCGAGGGGCGGGATCCTCGCCCGACGCGCAGGTGAGGCGTGATCCACACGCGCAGCGCGCAGCTCGCCGGTGGATTCCACGTGCAGCGCTGGACACGCCTGTCGGTGGGGTCGGGTGTCGCGACGCTCGCTCTCATCGCGTTCCTCGTCATCGTGCCCTTCCTCTTCGGGGCCGACGTGACTCAGCAGCTGACCACCCTGCTCATCCTCGTGATTCTCGCGGTGATGTGGAACGCGCTCGCCGGCTACGGCGGCCTGATCTCCGTCGGACAGCAGGCGTTCATCGGCCTCGGCGCGTACGGGACGATCTTCCTCACGCAGCACGGCATCACGCCCTACCTCGCGATGATCGTCGCGGGCCTGATCGCGGGCGTGATCGCGTTGCCCACGTCGTTGATCATGCTGCGGTTGCGCGGCGGTCAGTTCGCCATCGGGATGTGGGTGGTGGCCGAGGTGTTCGGCATCCTCGTCTCGCTCGACTCCAGCCTCGGTGGCGGCACCGGCATCTCGCTCAACGGTCTGGACCAGTACGCGCCGGGATACCGCCAGGCGTACACCTTCTGGCTGACGCTGGCATGCGCGACACTGCTGCTGGGTCTCGTGTTCCTCCTGCTGCGGCGAAGGATCGGCGCGTCGCTGCAGGCGGTGCGCGACGACGAGGACGCGGCCGCATCGCTCGGAGTCAACGTCGTGCGCTCCAAGCGCGTGCTCTTCGTCGTGGCCGCGGCGGGCTGCGGCATCGCCGGAGCGCTCTACCTCGCCAACACCCTGTTCATACAGACCCCGTCGGTGTTCGGCGTGCAATGGACGGCGTACATGCTCTTCATGGTGCTGGTCGGCGGTCTCGGCACCTTCGAGGGACCGATCCTCGGCGCGATCATCTTCTATCTCATCCAGACGCAGTTCGGCGACAGCGGCGCCTGGTACTTCGTCGGTCTCGGAGGAGTCGCCATCGCGTTCGCGCTCTTCCTTCCCAATGGCATCTGGGGCGCGATCGACCGCCGGTTGCACCTCCGGCTGCTCCCCGTCGGCTACACGCTCCGGACGGCGGCGGCACCTCCCCCGGCAGTTGCTGGCGATGCGGCAGGGAAACCGCCACCACTCGCAATGGAGGATCAACCATGACCATGCAGACAGTGGACGGCGGTGTGCCCGCGTGCCTCCACCTCATCGGTGGCGAATGGGTGAGCGCAGCGGACGCTCGTACGTTCGAGGACGTCGACCCGTTCACCGGGAGCACCGTCGCACGCGCAGCCGCGGGCTCGCGTGACGACGCTCGGCGTGCAATCGATGCGGCCGCGGCCGCGTTCCCCGCGTGGTCGCGCACGCCGGCAGCTGAACGCCAGCGGATCTTCCTGAGGGCTGCCGACATCCTCGAGGCCCGGCGCGATGAGGTGGTTGGCTGGCTGGCGCGCGAGACGGGATGCAGCTTCGGGTTCGGCATGTTCCAGATGGGGTTCGTGCCCGGGCTGCTGCGTCAGGGGGCGGGCGCGGCATACGCCCCGGTCGGTCAGGTGCTGCCGTCTGACCTGCCGGGGGCGACGGCGATGGCCGTACGCAGGCCGGTCGGCGTCGTCGGAGCCATCGCACCCTGGAATGCGGCATTGATCCTCTCCGCGCGATCGATCTGCGCACCGCTCGTCTTCGGCAACACCGTGGTCCTCAAGCCGTCCGAGGAGTCGCCCTACATCGGCGGCGCCATCTGGGGCGAGATCTTCGGTGAGGCGGGCCTGCCCGCGGGCGTGCTGAACGTCGTCACCCACGCACCCGGGGAAGCCGGGCCGATCGGCGACGAGCTGGTGGAGAACCCGAAGGTTCGGCGCATCAACTTCACGGGGTCGACCGCGACAGGCCGCCGGCTCGCGGAGGCCGCCGGTCGCCATCTCAAGCGGGTCGTCCTGGAGCTCGGCGGTCAGAACCCACTGATCGTGCTCGACGACGCCGACGTCGATTACGCGGTCGACGCGGCCGCGTTCGGCGCATTCCTGCATCAGGGTCAGATCTGCATGTCGGCGCGCCGCATCATCGTCGAGCGTCCCGTCGCCGACGCGTTCATCGAGGGGTTGACGCGGAAGACCGCCGGGCTCAAGGTCGGCGACCCGAAGGAGATGGACACCATCATCGGACCGCTGATCAACCCCGGCGCGATCGCCACCGTGCGGCGTCGTGTGGCCGGCGCAACAGCCGGGGGCGCGCGCGTGCTCGCCGGCGGGGAGGCCGTGGGTCCTTGCTTCCAGGCGACGCTGGTGACCGACGTCCCCGCCGGCTCGGAGCTTGCCACCACGGAGACGTTCGGACCGGTCGCGACGGTCGAGGTCGTCGACGGCGACGATGAGGCTGTGGCTCGAGCGAATGCAACGACCTACGGGCTCTCGTCCGGCATCATCACCTCCGACCCCGAGCGTGGTATGGCGCTCGCCGAGCGTCTCGAGGCGGGCATCGTGCACGTCAACGATCAGCCGGTGCACGACGAGCCGCAGATGCCGTTCGGCGGCGTCAAGGACAGCGGGTGGGGGCGGTTCGGGGGCACGTATGCGATGGACGAGTTCACCGAGTTGCGCTGGATCACCGTCCAGAGCGGCCGCCGGCAGTTCCCGTTCTAGCCACCCCTGAACGGCATTCGATGTAGGGTCAACTGACTATGCGCACCCAGGTCGGCATCGTCGGCGCCGGACCAGCCGGGCTCATGCTGGCGCATCTGCTCAGCCTCCAGGGAATCGAGTCGATCGTCATCGAGAGCCACAAGCGCGTGTACGTCGAACATCGGGTCCGCGCGGGCGTCCTCGAGCAGGGCAGCGCTGATCTGCTCGACGCGACGGGCGCCGGCGAGCGAATGCGCAGCGAAGGGCTGATACATCACGGGATCGTGCTGCGCTTTCGAGGCGAGGATCATCGCATCGACTTCGGTGCCCTGACGGGTGGCCGTGGGATCACCGTGTACGGCCAGCAGGAGATCGTCAAGGACCTCATCGCGATCCGGCTCAGCGCGGGCCACCCGATACTGTTCGAGGTCAGCGACGTGCATCTCCACGACATCAAGAGCGACCATCCCTGGATCAGCTTCCTGCTGGGTGGCGCGAGCACTCGAATCGATTGCGCGGTCATCGTGGGTTGCGACGGCTTTCATGGCGTGTCGCGCGAGAGCGTTCCGAAGAAGCAGCGCACGACGTATGAGCGTGAGTACCCGTTCGCGTGGCTGGGCATCCTCGCCGACGTCGCGCCCTCATCCGAGGAGCTCATCTACTGTCACCACGAACGCGGTTTCGCGCTGCTCAGCATGCGCTCGCCGTCGGTGAGCCGCCTGTATCTCCAGGTCAAGGCCGAGGAGCGGATCGGCGACTGGCCCGACGCGCGCATCTGGGAGGAGTTGGGCACGCGACTCGCCTCGCACGGATGGGCGCTTCGGGACGGGCCGATCACCGAGAAAGGGATCTCGTCGATCCGCAGCTTCGTCGTGGAACCCATGCGGTTCGGCCGCCTCTTCCTGGCGGGCGATGCGGCACACATCGTGCCGCCCACGGGCGCCAAGGGGATGAATCTTGCGATTCGAGACGTGAGCGTCCTCGCCGAGGCGCTCACGGTCTGGTTCAGCACCGGCGACAGCAGCTTGATGGATTCGTACACCGCACATTGCCTCCGCCGGGTCTGGCGTGCACAGCACTTCGCGTGGTGGATGACCTCGATGCTCCATCGCTTTCCGGACAGCGACGCGTCGCAGGTGCAGCTCCAGCTCGCGCAGCTCGACTACACGGTCAACTCGGCTGCCGCAGCGCAGAGCCTCGCCGAGAACTACGTCGGGTACGAGTGGGGCCCGGGGTGACCGCGAGCGACGAAGCTCCGGGTGAGCTGACGGCGCGAGTCCTCGAAAGCCTGACGGCGTGTGCGAACCCACGGCTGCGAGCGGTGCTCAGCAGCGTCGTCCGCCACGTTCACGAGTGCGCGGTCGAGAACGCGCTCACCGAGGCGGATCTGATGGAGGGTATCCGCTTCCTCACCGAGGTCGGCCACCACTGCACCGATCGGCGTCAGGAATTCATCCTCCTCTCCGACACGCTCGGGCTGTCGATGCTCGTCGATCTCATCAACCATGGAACCGTATCGAACGCGACCGAATCGACGGTGCTCGGGCCGTTCTATGTACCGGGCGCACCGTGGCGAGCCGATGGCGATCCGATCACCGATGATCTCGGCGACGAGCCCCTGATCGTGACCGGACGCGTCACCGGCACGAAGGGGCAGCCACTGGGCGGCGCCATCGTCGACGTCTGGCAGAACGCGCCCAACCGCCTCTACGCCGTGCAGGACGACGCGCAGGATCCCGACAACCTGCGAGGTCGATTCCGCACCGGCACCGACGGCAGGTTCTCCTTCCGGACCACGCGACCCGTCGACTACTCGATCCCTGATGACGGGCCGGTCGGCCGCATGCTGCGCGCGACGGGCCGTCATCCATGGCGGCCGGCGCACATCCACCTGATCGTGTCCGCGGACGGGTTCGTGCCGGTGACGACGCACATGTTCGACGCGGCGAGCGCATATCTCGATTCGGACGTCGTCTTCGGCGTGAAGCGCTCGTTGGTCCACACGTTCACCCGGCACGATCCCACGGGCGAGCCGAGCCCCGAAGGCATTCCCGGCGCGTGGTACACGGCCGAGGTCGACATCGTCCTGCAACCGGCGGCAGCCGCTGCGCCCACGGGGGCCTAACCGGCCGGCCCCGCGTCTCCCTCCATCTGCTCCTGCACCCTGCGCATGCCCCGCAACCAGCGCTCCGGGTCATCGGTCTTGCGTTGCATCCACGTGCGCGCGATCGGGTCCGAGATCACGAGGAAGCGTTCGTCATGAATCGCGTCGACGACCGATCGGGCGACGTCCTCCGGCTCCTTGATCGGCCCGGCGACCATGGACGCGAACGCCGGGCCCGAGGCCCCGAGCATCGGTGTCCGCACGCCGAGTGGGGCGATCAGCGACACGCGGATCCCGCGATGGTGATACGTGACGGAGAGCCACTCCGCGAGGCCGACCACCGCGTGCTTGGTTGTGGCGTACACGACGTTGCCGTGGCTCGTGAGGATCCCCGCCATCGACGCGGTGTGCACGAGGTAGCCGGAGCCGCGCGCGAGCATCCCGGGAAGGACCGCGCGCACCGCGTGCACGTGCGCCATCACATTGATCGACCACTGTTCGTTCCACACGCGCGGCTCCGACGAGAGGATGTCGCCGCCGGTCGCGATGCCCGCGTTGTTGAAGCAGACATCGACCGGTCCGAGGCGCCGCTCCACCTCAGCGACCATCCGGTTGACCGCGGACTCGTCGCTGACGTCGCACTCGATCGCGATGCCGTCGATCTCCGCGGCGACCGCCTCGCTCCCGGGTCCGTCGCGATCGACCACCACAACCCGCGCGCCCGCGACGGCGAATGCGCGGCATGAGGCGGCGCCGATCCCTCCGGCGCCGCCGGTGATCACGGCGACCTTCCCGTTCAGGTCGATGGCGCGGCCTCCTCGAGCCAACGAAGCGCCGCTTCGGCACTTCGATCGGGCGGGAACACGGGGTAGATGACGTGCTCGATCATCCCGTCGTGGATGAACAGCGTCAGGCGCTTGATGAGCGTCATCCCGCGAAACGAGAACACCGGCAGGTCGAGCGCATCGACCATCTCGAGGTGCTCGTCGGAAAGGACGTCGAATGGGACGTGGAGGCGCTCGACCATCTCGCGCTGATATGCCGTGGTCTGCGTGCTCAATCCGAACACCTCGGCGCCGACTGCGCGAAACGAGTCGTGGTGGTCGCGGAACCCGCAGGTCTGCGGCGTGCAGCCTCGCGCGCCCGGGATCTCGTTCCATCCGGGTGGCGGATCGAGCCCCGCTTCACCGGTTCGGGGGTAGCAATAGACGACGACCCACCCGCGCACGTCGGCCAACCTGACAGTGCGACCGCTCGTCGATTCGAGCGCGACCGGCGGGATGCGCACGCCGGCAAGGTGGGAACATGCACCGTCGTCCACGGGGACCGGAAGGCCTGCTGGCAGCGTGTGGATGTCGTCACGCGGAGCCACCGGGCTACGCCAGCTCGTGGTCGAGCTGCAGCGAGTGGGCGCCGTCCTCCGCGATGTCGATCCGACCGGTGCCCGTGATCCCGGCCATCTCGCCGGTCCCCGAGCCCGGCGAGATGATCCACAGGCCCCAGATCACAAACGCGGCGGTGGTGTGCGGCACGCGCGCAGTCTACGTGGCCGCAACCGCACCTAGTGGCGGACTTCCTCGGGCGTCTCGTACCACCGGAGGCGCTCGCCGACGCGGCTGCGGAGGCGCCACGCGCGCGACTTCGGTGCATTCTCGATCGCCTGCTGCAGTGCGCCGATCTGGGCTCCCACGTCGTGAGCGACACCGGCGAGCGGCTCCGCCGCCCACAGCTCCGCGACCTTCTGCGCGTTCCGCTCGAAGGTGTGGCAGAACCCCCAGTCCCTGCCGAGCACCGAACGCAGCCTCGGGAGGCTGATGCCCTCGATATCCGCGTCGTCCTCGGTGAGCGCGTGGTCGGCGAGCAGGCACAGGGTGTCGCCCAGGTCCTTGCGGTTGATCTCCCAGACCTGGAGCTTGCTGAGCAGGATGTCCGCAAGCGTGGCTGTCGGCGATGGCCCGTCGAGGCGCCCGCGAAGGTCGAGCTTGTGCGACATCACCAGCTCGTCGATGACGACGTCGATCGACCACCGGCCGGCGGGCTCCTGGTAGTAGAGGCGGGTCGCGCCGTGCAGGCCGTTGAAGAACTGATCAGGCAGGTAGCCCTGTGTCGCCAGCAGCGCCTTGAACTTCAGGTTCGAAGCGCTGCTCACCGCGAAGTCCATGTCCTGGTACGACCGCGCGAATGGTCCTGTGCGGACGCTCGGACAGCGCAGCCACACCGCGAGCCCGCCGATCAGCCGCGCGCCCCAACCCAGCTCCACGCACGCGGCCGCGAGCCGGCGCGCCTCCTCGCGCACATCGTCGAGGATCAGCGTCCCGTCTTCAGGCATCAGCGAGCGCCACGCAGCATCCGGACATGGTAAGGGCGGCCGGTGGATTCCACCGGCCGCCCTCGTGCCAAGGGGGGATTGGGTTCACTCCGGCGGGAGTTCCTTGTACACGAACTTGATGTTGATGCCCTGCGACGACCGGATCAGTCGCGGGACGTAATAGAGAAGGCAGCCGCCGACGATCAGACCGGCCAGCCACGCCGGTATCCACCACCAGTCGTCGCGGTTGCCGTTCATGACCGACAGCGGGTTGATGAACGAGACCGCGATGAGGCCCATGAATATCAGGATCGACAGGGTCCCCACGATGTAGAGCACCGGAATCCCGAGGAATTTGACGTTTGCGGGTGACGATTGATACAGGTCGGGCCGCCGCGTCGGCAGAGCGACCGCGGCGAGGCCGACGATGATCACCGCCAGACAGCCGGCGAGCACGATCAATCCGAGCACCAGCTGGAACTGGTTCCCGTACACGCTCCAGATGACGAAAGCGGCGATGATGGCGTTGGTGAGCAGGATCGCGTTGACCGGCGAGTGCGTCCGCTCGTTCACGTTGGCGAGGCTCTCAGGCATGAGCCGATCGAAGGACCACGCAAAGAACGACCTGATCGGCATGAAGGTGTTCGCGATCATCGACGGCAACGACCAGAACAGGAAGGAGCCCATGATCACGATCGTGAGCACCGGGGTGTTGAACACGAGCGCCGCGAGGAAGGGGTAGAACGGACCGGAGGGAATGCCGTACGCCGCGTTGGGGCTGACGTTCAGCGCGTAGACGAAGTTGTACCCGGCGATGCGGAACAGGACGAGCACGCCGATGATCAGCAGCACGGTGTCCCAGCCGAGTGCTCCGAACATGACCGAGAGCTGGCGGCGCCGGTTCGACGCGCTCTTCAGCTCCCCGGACATGTACACCGACCAGAAGTTCCACATCATGAAGCCCTGAATCGAGAAGAGCGTCGGGAGCGTGGCGCTCCAGTCGCCGAAGTTGGGTGCCGCGTTGGCCGCCCCGGCCTTCGCGATGACGTCCTGCACCGTCCCACCGCCGAAGCTCTTGTTCAGCGCGTCGAAATGCGCGAAGAAGTCGGTCTGGCTGCCGATGAGGAGCACGAAGAATGCGACCAGCGTCCCCACCATCGCGATCAGGAACGAGTAGTTCTGCCAGCGGAAGGTCGCCTTGGTGCCCCGGATGAGAATCAGCGTCTGCAGCGCCACCATGAACAGTGAGGCGCCGAGGATCCAGCTGTTGTTGGTCTGGAATGACGTGCCCCAGCTGATCAGGGTGCTGTTGCTGGCGAACGTTCCGAGCGCGACCAGCACCGGGCCGAGCGCAAGCAGCGAGAAGAACTTCGCGAAGAAGGCGGCGCCGAGCAGGCCGCCCATGATCATGCAGAGGTTGGATATCAGCGCCAGCGGTGGCGTGAGCACCCTGCTGACCCAGACGTAATCCCCGCCGACTCTCGGCATGCTCGCCCCGAGCAGCGCGAACATGATGAGGACGGGGATGTTGATGAGCGCGACGAGGATCAGGACCCCGACGACATCCGCACCTGGAAACGCGACGAGCGCGAAGAAGATCGAGTACGCGATCGTCGAGCCCACGGGCGCCGAGATGACCGCATTGAAGATCGTGGCATCGACCGCCGACGCCGAACGAACCAGTCCAGTGCTGTTGCGGACGAAGAGCCTGCTCGCGGTTGCCATGGCGACCCTCCGGCGGCTCGACCGCCACGAAACTTGACATGCGCGTCGAAAGCAGCCAGAGTTTGAACACAATCGAACACCAGTGTCAAGAGGGCCTCGGACATGGAGGGACACCCTCCGGTCACGACCTGAACAGGAGGCGCACAGGTACCGACCGTGTTAGCCGTTGAACGTCGCCTGAAGGTGCTCGAACGTGTCGCCGAGGATCAGGCGATCGAGGTCAGCACGCTGGCGCGCGATTTTCAGGTATCGGAGATGACCATCCGCCGCGACCTGCGGCGCCTCGAACGCGACGGGTTCGTCCGCCGGACGTACGGCGGCGCGACGACACACCTCGTCCGCACGTTCGAGGTCGGAGCCAACGCTCGCACGCTGCGTCACGCGAAGGAGAAACGCGCGATCGCCAAGCGCGCCGCCGAGCTCACGGTCGGGGTCCGCGCGATGTTCCTCGGCATCGGCACCACGGTCGAGCACTTCGCTCGCCTGCTGCCGGCGCGTGAGGACCTGATGGTGATCACGCCATCACTGGCGGTCGCGAGCCTGCTGGGCACCCGCAGCGTTCGAGTGATCATCGCCGGCGGGCTCGTCCGCCAGGACGAGCTGACGTGCATCGGCGCCACCGCCGTGGAGAGCGTGCGCCGGTACAACACCGACACGGCGGTCATCGGCGCCGCCGGGCTCTCGGCGAAGCGTGGTGTCACCGAGCTGGACGACCGTGACGCCGACGTGATCCGCGGCGCCCTCGAGCGCACCGAGCGGATCATCGTCATCGCCGACGGATCGAAGTTCGGTGCGGTCGCGATGAGCACCGTGGTGCCGATCGAGCAGGTGTCGATCGTGGTGACCGATTCGAGCGCCGACCCGGAGGAGATCCAGCGCCTCGAGCAGGCCGGTGTGGAGGTGGCGGTCGCCGGTCCCGACATCACGACCGCGCGCGCGACCCGCAACGGCAACGGCAGCCTCGGTCCCGTCACGGCAAGGGGGCCGGGGTGACCCTCCTTCGCCGCCTGTTTGGCGTCGACAAGCCGATCATCGCGATGCTCCATCTCCCGGCGCTGCCGGGGCGCCCCCGTCACGATCGTGCGGCGGGCATGCCGGTCATCGTCGAGACCGTTGTGCGGGACCTCGAGGCACTCCAGGACGCCGGGGTCGACGCGTTTCTCTTCTGCAACGAGGCGGACCTGCCGTATCAGATGGCGGTGGGCCCGGAGATCGCCGCGGCGATGGCGGCGGTGATCGGCGAGGTTCGTGCTCGCATCGCAAGGCCGTTCGGTATCGACATCGTCTGGGATCCCATGGCGAGCCTCGCGGTCGCTCGCGCGACCGGCGCCTCCTTCGTTCGCGAGGTGTTCACCGGCGCGTTCGAGAGCGACCTCGGCATCATGCGCCCGGATTTCGGCGCCATCGCCGCCTACCGGGAGCACATCGGCGCCGGTTCCGTCGCCCTCTTCACCAACATCACCCCCGAGTTCGCGAGCACCGTCGGCACGCGGTCGATCGCGGAGCGCGCTCGCAGCGCCGCATACCTCGGCGTCGATGCCATCCTGATCAGCGGCCAGCTCACCGGGACCGCCACGGATGTGGATGCGTTGCGGGAAGCCAAGGCGGCCGTTCCCGACATGCCCGTGCTCGCCAACACCGGGGTTCGTGAGGAGACCGTCGACCAGATCCTCGCCATCGCCGACGGCGTGTTCGTCGGCACCAGCCTGAAACGCGACGGCATCACATGGAACGCCGTCGATCCGGAACGGGCGGGACGTTTCATGAGCGCGGTGCAGCGCGCACGCGAAGCGGTCGCGGTCTGAGCATGTCCAAGACGAGGATCTACTTCGTCAGTGACCTGCACGGATCCAGCGTGTGCTTCCGGAAGTTCATCAACGCCGCCCGCGTCTACGAGGCGAATGTCCTCATCCTCGGTGGCGATGTCGCCGGCAAGGCGATCCAGTCGATCGTGCGCGCCCCGGGCGGTCGCTGGCGGTGCCGGTTCGTCGGCACGGATTACGACGTCACGGAAGGCCCTGAGCTGACCGCGCTCGAGAAGCTCATCGCCGACCACGGGTACTACCCGTACCGGGCCGACCCGGGAGAGCTCGAGGCAAAGGAGGCGAACGGCGGCCTGGACGCGCTCTTCCTCGAGCTCATGCGCGCGCGGCTCACCGAGTGGCTCGATCTTGCCGACGCGCGGCTGCGCCCGCAGGGCATCCCTCTCTATCTCATGCTCGGCAACGACGACCCGCAGGAGCTCGATGCCCTGCTCGACTCCGCCCCATGGGGCGTGCACGACGAGGGGAAGGTGGTCTGGCTCGACGACGAGCACGAGATGATCAGCCTCGGGTACTCGAACGTCACGCCCTGGCACACGTACCGTGAGGAAACCGAGGATCAGTTGAAGGCGTCGATCGACGCGATGGTCCCCGGGCTGCAACACCCCGAGCGCGCGGTGTTCAACCTGCACGCGCCGCCGTACGGCACCCAGCTCGACGAGGCGCCGCTGCTCGACGCGAACCTGCAGGTGCAGGCGACGCTCGGCCAGGTTCGCATGGTGGCCGTGGGGAGCACCGCGGTCCGCGACGCCGAGGTCGCATATCAGCCCCTGCTCGGGCTGCACGGGCACATCCATGAGTCGTCCGGCATCCGCCGGATCGGCCGCACCGTGGTCATCAACCCGGGGAGCGACTATTCGACCGGGGCCCTGAACGGCGCCCTCCTCACGCTCGACGGCGACAAGGTCAAGGCGCAACAGCTGGTTCGCGGCTAGGCCGGCGTGGCAAAGCAAGGCGCCGAGGCACTCGTGTCCATCGACGTTGGCACGTCGGGCGCGCGGGCAACCGCGTTCGACACCGCAGGAATGCGGTTGCTCGAGGTCCGGCGCTCGTACCCGACCCGAACCCCGCGCGACGGTTGGGCGGAGCAGGACGCGAACGACTGGCGTGACCGGTCGCTCGACGCGCTGGGAACGCTGATCGCGGAGCTCGGTCCGCGGTGTCCGATCAGGGCGATCGGGCTGACGGGCCAATGCCCGTCAGTGGTGCCCGTCGACCGCGACGGTAAACCGCTGCGTCCCGGCCTCATCTACCGGGACAACCGCGCGGTCGCCGAGGCCGATCAGCTGCGTGCCGGGTTCGGCGACACCAACCTGCACACCCTCACGGGGCACGTGCCCGCAGCGTTCCATGTCGCCGCGAAGATCCTCTGGATCCGGTCGCACGAACCCGGGATCTTCAGGGCGACCCACCACTTCCTCGAGCCGACGGAGCTGCTGGCGCTGACTCTCACGGGCGATGCCGTCACCGACTGGACGATGGCGGCCGCGAGCGCGCTGCTCGACCTTCGCCGGCGTCGCTGGTCGTCCGAGCTGGTGGGGGCGGTCGGGCTCGACTCGATGCAGTTGCCGGTGCCGCATCCCTCATGGAGCGTCGTGGGCGAGCTGCGCGCGTCACTGGTCCGGCGGTTCGGCCTGCCGCGGTCGATCCCCATCGTCGCCGGTGCGGGCGACAGCATCGCGTGCGCGTTCGGCGCGGGCGTTGTCGCCGCGGGACCGGCGAGCGAGATGGCGGGCAGCTCGACCTGCCTCAACACGGTGGTCAGGAGGCCGACCCAGGATCTCGCGATCACCCACTATCCCAGCGCCGTCGGTCGCACCGGCTATGTCACCGAGGTCGGGATCAACACGGCCGGCGGAGCCGTCGACTGGGTCGCCGCCCTCATGTACGGCGGGCGCTCAGGGCGGGCGCGCAGCGCGGACTTCGACCGCCTCGATCACGACGCCGCGGACGTGCCACCCGGGGCGGACGGTCTGCTCTTCATCCCCGTGCTCGGGGACGGGGAGCGCGACGACCCCTCGCTGCGTGGGGCGGCCATCGGGCTCTCGGCGCGGCATGATCGGAAGGCGTGGGCGAGAGCGACGCTCGAGGGTGTCGCGTTTGCGATACGCGCGCACCTCGAGGCGCTCGGCCGGGCGAGCACGCCGGTCACCGAGCTTCGCGTCTCTGGCGGGGCCGCCTCGCTGGGGACCTGGAACCGGATCAAAGCCGACGTTCTCGGCATCCCGGTCACCCGCGTTCCCGGTGACGCCGCCGCCGCCGGCGTCGCGATGCTCGCCGGCCTCGGCGTCGGCGTATATGCGGACGCTGCGACCGCGGTGGAGAACGCGGCTCGGGCAGACCAACCCGTGGAGCCGGTTCCTGCCAATCACGACCGATACAACGATGTCTACGAGCATTATCGGGAGGTCGTCGCCTCAACCACGCTGCGACCGGACTCGATGGCCATGGCTCCGTCGTGGCCACCGCTCCGGCGCGCGGGAGGGGAGTCGTGATCGTGAACCTCGGCATCAACACGTGTTTCGCGCTCAAGCGCTGGCCACGGCCCGCCGACTGGGCGTCGGTGGTGCGCAACGACCTCGGACTTGACCTTGTCGAGCTGTCCTTCGACCTCATCGAGGGCCTCGAGACCTTCGCCGGGCGTCGCGAGGCGATCGAGCGCACCCGTGCCGCCCTCGACGCCAACGGCCTGACAGCCCATGCCACCTTCACCGGCCTGTCGGCGTACTCGCTCGACCTGCTCATGCACCCCGACGCAGCGCGTCGCGAGGCGGCGATGACCTGGTACCGGGGGATGGTGGACCTGACCGCCGCCCTCGGTGCTTCGGCCACCGGCGGCCACGTCGGCACGATGAGCGTTCCCGACTGGTCCGATCCCGAGCGGCGGGCCGAGCGCTGGAGGGGCTTGAAGCGCGATCTTTCGGCGATTGCGGGCCACGCGCGCTCGGCCGGTCTCGAGTACCTGCTCATCGAGAACCTCGTCGCGGTCCGCGAACCGTCGACGATGGCGCAGCTCGAAGACCTCATCACCGACGGCGATGACGATCACGTCCCCTGGCGGCTGTGTCTCGATGTCGGCCATCAGTGCGTCCCCGGCACCGAGGGCGACGAGCGCGACCCGTACGCCTGGGTGCGTGCGTTCGGAGGCCGCCTCGCCGAAGTGCAGCTGCAGCAGTCGGACGGCATCGCCGACCACCACTGGCCCTTCAGCGCGGAGCGCAACGCCACCGGGCGCATCCACCCCGAGCAGGTGCTTGAAACGCTCGCGTCCGCCGGCGCCGGCAACGTGGACCTCATTTTCGAGATCATTCCCGGCTGGGAGGATCCGGACGAACGCGTGCTCAATGACCTGGTCGTCTCCGTCGAGCTTTGGCGAGCGGCGATCCGCGCCGGCGGCATGGGGGCCTAGCCACAGTGCCTGTCGTGCAGGGGAACGGCATCGAGATCCACTACCGGATCAGCGGCGACGGCGCCGAGACTCTGGTGCTCGTCAACGGGGTCGGCGACGACCTCGAGGGGTGGTCCATGCAGGTCGGCGACTTCGTCGCGGCGGGCTACCGGGTGGTCACCTTCGACAATCGCGGCTCCGGCCGCTCGAGCCACCCGCCGGGGGCGTACACGAGCCGGATGATGGCCGCGGACATCAAGGCGCTGGCCGACGGGCTCGGTCTCGCACCGTTCCATCTTGCCGGCGTCTCGCTCGGCGGCCTCATCGCTCAGGAATACGCGCTCGCCCATCCAGGCGACCTTCGCTCCGTCGTGCTTGCCAACACCTATGCGACGCCCGACGCGTACACGCGCGCGGCGTTCGATGTCTGGGGACGGATCGCCGAGGAGGCGAGCATGCCGCTGATGATGCGCCAGCAGGCGCCATGGGTTTTCAGCCCCGACTTCTACAGCGGTCAGCCGGCGCGGCTCGCCACCATCCTCGACGAGATGGTCCGCAGCACGCAGCCCGCCTCCTCGTTCCGCGCACAGATCTCGGCACTGCTCACCCACGATTGCGCCGGCCGCGTCGGCGCGCTCCGCACCCCGGCACTCGTCATCGCGGCGGCCGACGACATCATCATCCGGCCGTCGCTGTCCCGCCGTCTCCTCGAGGCGCTGCCGGACGCCACATGGGTTGTCGTTCCCGGCGGCCACGCGGCCTTCCTCGAAGACCCCGGTCCATGGAATCACGCCGTTCTCGAGTTCATCGACCAGCACCGCGCCCCGGTGCCCTGAGGAGACCGAAATGACCATGTCGCTTGCGCAGCGATTCGGCACCCCCAAGCCGGTCATCGCGATGCTGCACTTCCCCGCGCTGCCCGGACGCCCGCGGCACGACCGCGAGCAGGGGCGCGCGCATCTGGTCGACGTGGTCGGTCACGACCTCGAGACCCTCCAGGCGGCCGGCGTCGACGGCGTGCTCTTCTGCAACGAGGCTGACATCCCGTATCAGCTCGCCGTGGGCCCGGAGATCCCGGCTGCGATGGCGGCGGTCATCGGCGAGCTGCGCTCGTCGGTCCGCGTGCCGTTCGGCGTCAACATCCTCTGGGATGCCAAGGCGAGCCTCGCGGTCGCGCGCGCGACCGGCGCCAGCTTCATCCGCGAGGTCCTGACGGGCGTGTACGAGAGCGACCTCGGCATGATCGCCCCGTCGATCGGCGACCTTGCCGGCTACCGCACGGCGATCGGCGCCGACGGCGTCGCGCTCTTCGACAACATCTCACCGGAGTTCAGCAGCGCGATCGGCTCGCGCGGGATCGCCGAGCGAGCCCGTGGCGCCGCATTCCTCGGCGTCGACGCCATCCTGATCTCCGGCCCGGCGGCGGGCGTCCCGTTTGCCATGAGCGACCTGCGCACCGCGAAGGATGCGGTGCCGGACGTCCCTGTTCTGGCCAACACCGGCGTCAACGCGGAGCGCCTCGGCGAGATCCTCGCCGCTGCCGACGGCGTCATCGTGGGCACGAGCCTCAAGGTCGGCGGGATCACGTGGGGTCAGG
>Ga0335078_10003272_pt1 | contig 24165 bp, 22 predicted proteins | sample Lox_Sample_32_FD_206711 | JGI IMG/M metagenome (GOLD analysis project Ga0335078, IMG submission 206711) | Soil microbial communities from Loxahatchee National Wildlife Refuge, Florida, United States - Lox_Sample_3.2 | ecosystem: Environmental > Terrestrial > Soil > Wetlands | place: USA... | reverse complement strand
TCGTCGATTTCCGCGCGTCCGAGTACGGTGAAAACCGCTTCCGGCTGCTTCTTCCCCTTCACTTGAATGAGGTCGATTTCCATAGTGGCGAATTTTTCGCGCGCCTTTTCCGCGGTACGCGAGCCGATGACCAGCGAAAGGCGGTAATCCTTGGTGCGCGACTCCAGGCGGGAAGCGACGTTGACGGTGTCGCCGAGCACCGAATAATTGAAGCGGAAGTCCGAGCCCATATTGCCAACCACACACGGGCCGGTGTTGAGCCCGATACCGACGCGTAGCGGCATGTAAACACCGCCGGTGGCTTCGGCCTCGCGTTTGAGTTCGACGTTTAGTGTCTCGGCACGCGTCAGCATTTCCAGCGCCGCATCGCAGGCGTTAGCCTCGTGCTCGGTGTCGTCCACCGGCGCGTTCCAGAACGCCATGATGGCGTCGCCGATATATTTGTCGATGGTGCCTTTGCGCTCGATGATGGCATTGGTCAGCGGCGTGAGGAAGCGATTCATCAGGTGGGTGAGGCCTTGGGGATCATCCTTGTAATGCTCGGAAATAGTGGTGAAGCCGCGTACGTCGGAGAACAGGATAGTCATCCGCCGTTCCTCGCCGCCGAGGACAAGTTTTTCCGGCGTTCTGGCGAGTTGCTCGACCAGCTGCGGCGAAAGATAAAAGCCGAAAGCCGAACGGATTTGCTGGCGCTGCTGCTGCTCGCGGAAATAATTGAAGAAGGTAAGCACGAGATAGATGAGCCAGCAGGACATCAGCGGGTAGGTGAAGTCGATGAGCAGATTGTGAGCAACGAAGAAATACCACGACATGCCGATGAGTCCGGCAATCAAGAGAGCTCCCAGCGCGACTACAATCGACGCGGGCAATAGCGGTGCAGCAACGATGATCGCCAGCCCCAACACAATCGCCGTTAGGAGCTCGGCGCCGATCGCGTAGTTGGGACGGGAAAGCAACGAATTAGTCAAAACGCTTTCGAGAATTTGCGCATGGATCTCGACGCCCGGCATTGTCGGTTCGACCGGGGTGGTCTTGACGTCAAGCAGACCGATGGCGGAAGTGCCGATCAGCACCAGCCGTCCGCGCAAGCGATCGGCGGGCGTACGTCCGTGCAACAGGTCGGTTGCCGATACATATCGCTGCGGATCGTGCTTGTTGAAGTGAACCCAGAATTGGCCGTTGAGGTCGGTCGGAACTTCGAGGCCCGGTACCGCTGCCGCGCGCACGCCGGCTTCGTCGGTTCGTACAAGAATCGCGCCGCTGTTGGTGACAACCCGCAACATGTCCATCGTCAGCGTCGGCACCAGCATTCCCTGAGCGTTCATCACCACCGGCACACGGCGGATGATGCCGTCACGTTCCGGGTTGATTGAGAAGAGCCCGCGCCCGGCCGCGGCCTGTTCGATGGGCAGGATGTTGCGAAGCAGGCCGGGAAAAGTGACCAGGAAGGGACGCGGATCTGGCCCGAGAACGGCGAATCCGGTTTGCAGCGCGTTCTCCGCCTGCGTCACCGGTGCCGGTGTCGGAGCTCCGGCTTGGCCGACGACCACGCGCGCGTGCCGGATCGCATCGGCAAAGATATCGTCATTGCTGGCGAGCCCGTCGAGTTTTGCCCGGGTCTCCGCGTCCAGACCGCGGAAGCTTTTTTCGGCAACCGCCGGCGACATACGGTCAGGTTCCGGAAACACGATGTCGAAACCAATCGCGGCGGCGCCCATTCGCGCGATTTCCGAAACCAGATCGGCGAGCACGGTGCGCGGCCAGGGCCACTGGCCGATTTCTTTTTGGCTCTTTTCATCCAAGTCGACGATGACGACCGGTCGCGCCGTCTGTTCGCGCGGGCGCAGGGCCTGAAAAAGATCGAAGGTACGCAACCTCGCCTCTTCCAGCGGGCGTGGGTCGGCTATGCGTAACGGCACCAGCGCAAATAGCAGCAGCGTGCACACCGCTCGTGCCAGACCGAATTGCCGCGCCCAGCGAGCGATCAGCCTCATGTCAATCAGTTCCGCTCCGGCAGGCTTCGCTTATAGCAGGCCGGCCGCCCGCGGCGAAAGCAAACGCCCCGCTGTCATGCAGCTATTTCGGCTCTAGGCGGATTCGCTCCGCACCTTGCCGTCCCGGCAATCGCCGCTCACTTCTCCCGGAAAGCGCGCATGAGCTGGTCGTGCAATGGTTTTATCAGATAGGACAGCATGGTTCGCTGTCCCGTTTGGATGAAGGCTTCGGCCGGCATTCCCGGCGTGAGCTTCACGTAGCCGAGGCGGGCAATTTCCTCGGGCGTCATTGCGATCCGCACGACATAGTAGGTCTGACCGGTGCGCTGATCGGTGCTGGTATCGGCGGCAACGCGCGCTACGGTGCCGTTGATCTCTGGTGTGGTGCGGATGTCAAACGCGGAGAAGCGCAGCAGGACCGGCTGGCCGAATTGGACCTTGTCGATGTCTTTAGGATCGACCTTCGCTTCGACCAGAAGATTGTCCGTCTCCGGAACGATGAGCATGATCGGGTCGCCGGCGGCGATGACGCCGCCGACGGTGTTGGCCGTCGACTGAAAGACAACGCCGTCCTGCGGCGCGCGGATATCGGTGCGCTTGAGCTGATCCTCGGCCGCGACCTTCCGCTCGACATATTCGCCGATTTTACCGTCGATTTCGCGCAGCTCCTTGGCGACGTCGCTGGACAAGTCCTGATCGACTTGCAGCACCTGCAATTCGATCTCGGCAATCTTGCCCTTGGTCTGAGCGGCGGAAGCAACGAGCTGCCCCCGCTCGCCCTGCAGCCGCGCCGTTTCGCGTTCCAGCGCGGTCAGCTTGTCGAGTGGAATGAGGTTCTTCTTCCACAGTTCGCGCATGCCGGCGAGCTCTTGCTCGATCAGCTCCGTCTCCTTCGTCTTGGCGTCCTGTTGCGCGACGAGCCCGCGGATCTCTTCCTGCAACTGAGTGATCCGCTGCCGCAACTGTTGCTTCTGCCCGAGCCGCGCGGCACGCCGCAGCTCGAACAGCTTGCGTTCGCTCGCCAGCGCCTCTTGCACGTCGGCATCGCCGGTCTTGTCCGCCAGCTCTTTGGGTGTGGCGACCGTGTCGGCGCCGTCACGCTCCGCCGCCAGCCGCGCTTTGCGCGCGTAGAGTTCGATTAATCCCTTCCGGACAATCGCCAGGTTAGCGCGGGTTACAGTTTCGTCGAGGCGCACAAGAATATCGCCGGCCTTGACGTGATCGCCGTCGCGCACGCGCACCTCGCCGACTACGCCCCCCGTCGGGTGCTGCACCTTCTTCACGTTGGAATCAACGACGACCGAACCCGGCGCGATTAGCGCACCGGAAATCTCCGCCGTTGACGCCCAGCCGCCGAGGCCGACGGCGAGGAATGCAACGACAACACACCCGATGATGACGTGGCGGCGTATGGAAGAGCGGGCACTAAGTATCTCGGTACTCACGCGGCGCCTTCCTTATCCGGCACGACTTTCAGGGCGCGCGGCGCTGCTGCGCCCAGCTGCATGGCGCGGTTGAGGACTTCTTCTTTCGGTCCAAATTGCTGCTGGCGGCCTTTGCCCATTACCAGAATATAATCGACGCCGGCAACGGCGCTCGGGCGGTGTGCAACGACGATGGCAATGCCGCCACGGGCGCGAATGCCCATAATCGCCCGGGTCAGCGCCTCGTCGCCTTCAGCGTCGAGATTGGAATTCGGCTCATCGAGCACGACGAGGAAAGGATCGCCGTAAAGCGCGCGCGCAAGCGCGATGCGCTGCGCCTGGCCGGCCGATAGCCCGCTGTTGTTGTCGCCCACATGGGTCTCGTAACCGTCGGGCAGATTGACGATGAGATCGTGAACGCCGGCGGCCTGCGCGGCTGCGAGTACCGCCTCGGCGTTTGGCGGATCTTCGAACCGGGCTATGTTTTGCGCGACGTTGCCCGGAAACAACTCGACGTCCTGCGGCAGATAACCGACGTGGCGGCCGAGCGCCTCGGGAGACCATTGGTCGATGCCGGCGCCGTCGAGGCGCACGCTGCCGCGCACAGGAGTCCACACCCCCACCAGCATGCGCGCCAACGATGATTTACCCGATGCCGTCGGGCCGATCACGCCAAGCGCCTTGCCGGCTGCGAGGGAAAAGTTCACGTCCTGGCAAACGATCTTCTGTTCGCCGGGAGGGGCAACCGCCGCGTTCTGCACCAAAAGCGCTTTCTCGGGCGGCTGCAGCGCCATCGGCTCGGCCCGCGCCGGCATGTTGCCAAGGAGCTGCGACAGCCTGTGCCAGCTTTGCCGCGCGGCGACGAAGCCGCGCCAATTGGCGATCGCCAGGTCGACGGGGGCAAGCGCACGTGCCCCGAGGATTGAGCCGGCGATGATAATGCCGGCGGTGGATTCCTGATGGATCACCAGCCAAGCCCCGACCGCAAGGATGGTCGATTGCAGCAGCAGCCGCAAAACCTTTGAAAGCGAGCCAAGTCCGCCCACCACATCGCTGGCGCTGCCGCTCGAAGCCACATAATTGCGATTAAGCTCGCTCCAGCGCTTGGCAATGCGTCCGACCATGCCCATGGCGGTAATTGCTTCGGCGTTGCGCCGGCTTGAGTCCATTAGCGCATTGCGCGCAGCGGCGAGTTGAGTGGCGCGGCCGGTGGGTCGTCGCGTTCTTAGCTCGGTCACAACGGTAATGGCGACGAGAATGATCGCACCGGTAAGCGCGGTGAGCCCGATATAGGGGTGAAACAGGAAGCAGATCGCGAGATAAACCGGCATCCATGGCAAATCGAACAAGGCAACCGGTCCGATGCCGGACAAAAACCCTCGAACCGTATCCAGATCGCGGATCGGCTGGGTGCCACCACTTTTGCTGCCGATTTTCAGAGGTAGTCGGACAATGACTTCGTAGACGCGCAGGCTCATCGCTTCGTCCAAGCTACGGCCAACGCGCACCAGGATCCGGCTGCGGATAGCGTCAATAAATCCCTGCGCGGCGTAAAGGCCTGCCACGAGAACCAACAGGGCCACCAGGGTGGGTACGGAGCGGCTCGGCAGCACCCGGTCATAAATTTCGAGCATGAACAATGCGCCAGAAAGCATCAGTACGTTGCTCATGCCGCTGAATAATGCGACGGCGAGAAACGCCCGCCGGCACGCGGCCAGCGCCGCGCCGAGTTCGGAGGCTGCAAAATTCGACCCCGACGGCCGTGCGAGCTGTGTCATCGCAGAGTACCTAGCGCCGAACCAGAGTTGATATTATGACCCGGCTCACCCGTGGCCATCCATCGCCCCGATTATCATAGCGTGGTTTCCGCCCAAACGGGATGCCGGCCGGGCGCCATTTTGCCTCGCAAGCGCCTCGTCGATGCGGCCTGACGTGAAATCTAATCAGAAAGGCCTAATAAAGAAGTAAGGCCATTTCTCGACGCCGGCCCCCAGTAGGTTGCTTGTCATGAAAAAAGCGTGCGCGCCCGCGCACCAAACCCCCAGGGGCTGGCGCCGAGGCGCATCGCAAACTCTTTTGCTGATAGTTTTAGGAACGGGAATCGAGCGAAAGCCCGATGCTGAACGCTTTTTGCCGCGTCGCGCCTTCGGTCCTTCTCAGCTTCTTGGCAATCCTTGCCGCGGCGGTCTTCTTTTTAGCCATGCTCTTTAATTCACGCACCTCGGTCGCAGTCCACGCGCGCCGTTTCTTTGACTTCTTAGCCATAAATCCTCCCTTTCAGGAAAGGCAACAACATCTCTTTAACAGAGGCGAAAGAAACACAACAGATCAGTTTGATGGCTCATCAGTAGCGCAGTGTTTGATCCGAAACAACACTCGCACATGGGTGGGACGGGTTACAATTGGTATTGTTAGATAGTTCTTAGCAACCTCTTGCTCGCTAGGCAAATCGAACTTTCAGAGATTGCGGCGTCTTGTTGATAGTCGAGAATGGTAGCGCGGCTCATGCAAATTTAAAACCGACACCGAGTGCTCCTCATCGCAGCGCGGAACGGCTGGCGGAGGGCTAAAATCAATCGGCGCCTCTTCCCCACTTATCCTTCGGCCCGCCACAAGGCCGCCTGCCAGTAGTTCTCCGTTCGAATTCCGGCGCCGCTCCGGGCCTTGCAGCCTTCTTTCGCCCTTCCTAACTTTCGAGTGAGCTACGGAACGGGGACGCCGTCATGGACGAACTCAAACTCGTTGCCCTTGATAAGGACGACATCGAAGTCGTCTCGGCGCACGTGCAGGACGGCCTTGTCAAGGTCGCCGATATCCGTTGGCAGCCGCGCGAGCACCGGTTCATTATGGCGCTCGACCGCTTCGATTGGATGAATGCGGTCGAAACCAACGGCGCCGAAGGTACGCATCCTCCAGACTATCGCCGGTGCCGCACTGCTTTGCGTTTTGAGCGGGTCAAGTCTTGCCAGTGCCGAGGCCTAGATCAGGCGAACAAAGATGCAACGCTCAATCTCTTAGCTATCGAGTTCGCTGAGCGCGACGCGCCGGCCGGCAGCGTGTTGCTGACCTTCTCTGGCGGCGGCGCCATTCGTCTTGAGGTCGAATGCTTGGAAGCCGAGCTCGCCGATCTGGGTGAGGCATACACGGCGGTGATCTGCCCTGATCACTTCGCCAACATAAAAACCGCCTAGCCGCCGGCGATTAAAGTCAAGCCGGCACCGGCCGCCGCAGCGGCGGCACCGCAAAGATCTTCATCAACCCAGCAATGATGGCGAGGGTCGCCCCATAGACAATGAGTTGCATCGCCGTCGGCTGGTCGACATAGCCGATGAGCGTGTGCAACGCCCGCCCCAACCAGCTGTCGTCCCGCAAAATCCATGATGTATCCCATACCGGCTGATCAAATGCCGTAAGGATGTTCGCCTGCTGCAGGAATGCGATCGCCTGCGCGGCCAAGCCCGCCGCAAGCAACGCGATCAACGTGCTGGTGACGGCGAACAGATACCGGGTCGGAATGGCAACAAGACCGAAATACGTCAGAAGACAGACGAATGTGCCAAGGAGCAGCCCGATCGCACTTCCGACCAGCATGCCGCTGCCGCCGCCTCCCGCCGCGGCCACGCCGTAAAGGAACAGCACGACTTCCGAGCCTTCCCGCAACACGGCGATGGCCACCACCAGCGACAACGCCGCAAGCGACTTTGAACCGGCGACCACCGCTTGGCCGGCCGCACGTATCTCCGCCGCCAGCTCACGCCCATGGCGCGCCATCCAAACGTTGTGCCAGGTGAGCATGAGCACCGCAAAGCTCAGGATGCTGGCGTTAAACACTTCCTGGCCGCTTCCGCCGAACAGTGCTGATAGCCGGCTGGTGAAGAGTGCGACGGCGCAAGCCCCGATAACGCCAGCGGCGACGCCGCCAGCGATCCAGGCGGTCCTGCCGGCAACGCCTGAAGTGACCGCCATAACGATGCCGACAATCAAGCCGGCCTCGAAGACTTCGCGAAAAACGATCACAAGCGAAGCAAGCACGAACACCTCACAAGATGGCGGTCACGATGCACGCGCGGTCTTCCCGGCAAAGCTCGATTAAGAACGGCAGCACGGCGGACATCGATTTAAACCTTGCGGCACGAAAGTGCGGGACAATCGGCACCGCACATAAGCGCAATATGCGAGCAATTGGTGAACGGCGGCGGTTTTGTCAATCGAAGAAGCCGATATTAGAATTGTTATAAGAAGAAAGACCTGATACTGCGCTGCCGTCCGCGAACAGAACAGGACGTGGCGCACCGCCCAAAAGCGGTGATGAAAGCTTTGTTATGGCCATCCGCCTCGATACTCGCGCCGCCGATTTTGCGCAAAGATTTCGCCGCTTTCTCGGGATCAAGCGCGAGGCAGCGGCCGACGTCGAAGCATCCGTGCGCGCAGTTGTCGCCGACGTCGCCGCACGCGGCGACGGTGCCCTTCAGGACTACACGGCGAAGTTCGATGGGTTCGATCTTGCCGCCACCGGGCTGCGGGTCGACGAACAGGAGATAGCCGCCGCTTTAGCCGCGTGCGAGCGTCCACTGCTCCACGCACTTGAGTTTGCGCGCATTCGCATTGAGGCATTTCACCGCCGGCAGTTGCCGAAGGACGACGGTTTTACCGACGCAATCGGCGTCGAGCTCGGCACGCGCTGGACCGCGATTGAAGCGGTCGGGCTCTACGTACCGGGCGGCTCAGCCGCCTATCCATCGTCGGTTCTGATGAATGCAGTGCCGGCAAAGGTTGCCGGAGTGCCGCGTCTGGTCATGGCGGCGCCGGCGACCGGTGGCGTAATGCCGGCGTCGGTATTGGCGGCGGCAAAGCTTTGCGGAGTCGACGAGATTTACCGGGTTGGCGGCGCGCAGGCGATCGCGGCGCTCGCTTACGGCACCGCCAGCATCGCCGCGGTCGCGAAAATCATCGGGCCGGGCAACGCCTATGTTGCGGCGGCCAAGCGCGCCGTGTTCGGAAAAGTCGGCATCGACATGGTTGCCGGACCGTCCGAGGTACTAATACTCGCCGATCACAGCGCCAACGCAGAATGGATTGCCGCGGATTTGTTGGCGCAGGCGGAGCACGACGAAAGCGCGCAGGCGATGCTTCTAACCGACGATGCGCAGCTTGCGGCGGCGGTCGAGCGCGCGGTTGAAGCCCAACTGGCGCTGCTGACGCGCGACAAGATTGCTGGCGCTTCTTGGCGCGACTTTGGTGCGATTTTTTTGGTGCGTGATTTCGACGAGGCGATCCCGCTCGTCGACGCGATAGCGCCGGAGCATCTGGAGATCGCGGCGGAAGGTGGCGATGCGCTGGCGCGCCGCATTCGTAATGCCGGCGCCATATTCATCGGCCCGCATACGCCGGAAGCGATCGGCGACTACGTCGCCGGATCTAATCACGTGCTGCCGACGGCGCGCTCCGCGCGCTTCTCGTCCGGACTTGGTGTGCTCGACTTCATGAAGCGCAGTTCGCTGCTCAAATGCGGTCCCGATCAAATACGCGCGCTGGCCGAGGCCGCCATCACGCTCGCCACCGCGGAGGGGCTCGATGCGCATGCCCGTTCGATCGCCATCCGGCTCAACCGTTGATGCCGCGCTCAGGCCGCGACGCAAAGGCGACAGGCCGCCTGGTGGCGGTAACACTTGACGAGTCGTCGATCGGACGTGCGAGCCGCGACGTGGAACATGAGCGCGCGATTGCGATCTATGATCTCATCGAAGAGAATTCGTTCCGGCCGACCGGCCACGAGGGCGGGCCTTTCGCACTGAACTTGAAGATCGACGGCAATCGCCTGGTCTTCGACATTCGGCTCGCCGACGGCCAGCCGGTGATCGCCCATCTTCTTTCGCTGGCGCCCTTCCGGCGCATCGTGAAGGATTATTTCACAGTGTGCGACAGTTACTATGCGGCGATCCGCGGATCGACGCCCGATCGCATCGAAGCTCTCGACATGGCCCGCCGCGCACTGCATGACGAGGGCTCGCAAATTCTGATGGAGCGTCTCAAGCGGAAGGTCGAGCTCGATTTCGATACGGCGCGCCGGCTCTTTACGCTGGTCACCGTGCTGCATTGGAAGGGGTCATGAGCGGCAATGCCGGTCTCCACCAATCGGCCCCCCGCGCAACCGTTGGCCGTGCTGTTCGCTTGCGGGCTAAACGCCATCCGCTCGCCGATGGCCGCGGCAATGCTCCGCCAAATGTTAGGCCGCTCGATCTATGTCGGCTCCGCGGGCGTGCGCAAAGGCGAACTCGATCCATTCGCGGTCGCGGTCATGGCGGAAATCGGGCTCGATATTTCGCGCCACAAGCCGCTCACCTTCGAGGAGCTCGACGATTGGGAGGGGCTCAATTTCGATCTTATCGTGACGCTCGCGCCGGAGGCGCATCATCGGGCGCTGGAAATCACCCGCGCCAGCGCGGTGGACGTCGAATACTGGCCGACGCCCGATCCAAGCGTCGTGGAAGGCAGCCGTGAGCAGCGGCTCGATGCTTACCGTCAAGTGCGCGACCAGCTCTGGGCGCACATCCGCGAACGCTTTGCAGGCCAGCGTTCCGGCAACGAGTGATGTAGCTTCGTTGGTTGCCAGGCGCGGCAGTTGTGGAATGGCGCGTCATCCGCTAGGTTCCGCGCCAATTTTGGCCGTGTGTTTGTTGGGGGCGGCCGGCGTCAGCAAATCTCCAGGTAACGAATGGCGAAGGAAGAGCTGTTGGAATTTCCGGGTGTTGTGACGGAGCTGCTTCCGAACGCCACCTTCCGAGTTAAGCTCGAGAACGACCACGAAATTATCGCGCACACCGCAGGTCGCATGCGTAAGAATCGCATCCGCGTGCTCGCAGGCGATAAAGTGTTGGTAGAGATGACGCCTTATGATTTGACTAAGGGCCGGATCACGTACCGGTTCAAATGATCGGTCGCCCGAAATTCGTACTTGCTTCCGGCTCGCCACGCCGACTCGCCCTCGTCAATCAAGCCGGCATCGAGCCGGACGTGCTGCGACCGACCGAGATCGACGAGACCCCGAAACGTGGCGAACTACCTCGCGCCTGCGCGACACGGCTGGCGCGGGCCAAAGCCGAGGCCGCACTGGCCACGGTGCGGCTCGATGAAGAGCTCAAGGGCGCCTTCATTCTCGCCGCCGACACCGTGGTCGCCGTGGGACGGCGCATTCTGCCCAAGGCGGAATTGCTTGATGAGGCGGCGCAATGCTTGCGCCTTCTCTCCGGCCGCAACCATCGCGTCCATACTGCTGTTTGCTTGGTGACGCCGAAGGGAACGTTTCGGCAGCGCCACGTGGAGACGCGGGTGCGCTTCAAGCGGCTGTCGGAGGAGGACATCGAGGCGTATCTCGCGTCCGGCGAATGGCGCGGCAAGGCCGGCGGCTACGCAGCGCAAGGCATCGCCGGCACTTTCATTGTCAAAATCGTCGGCTCGTATTCCAACGTGGTCGGCTTGCCGCTCTACGAGACCCTGACGCTGCTGGGCGGTGAGGGCTATCCTATCCATTTCGGCTGGCTGAACGCTTTGTGAGCCGGGGAGGAACCGCTGGCGTCGTTCGACCTGCGTCCCAATATGTGGACCATGAATAATTCCCGGCGGCTCGCCTGTCCGATTTGCGGCAAACCCGTCGCAGCAGAGTTCCGCCCGTTTTGCTCGCGGCGCTGCGCGGACGTCGACCTTAATCGCTGGCTCTCCGGCGTCTACGCGGTTCCCGTGACTGAAGACGAGGAAGAAGACGAACGGCGCGGCGAAGGCGGCGGAGCCGGTGAAACGGCGCACTAACGCGCCGCTGCCGTCCATTCTGGACAGCCGGAAACCCAGCCTCTATAACGCGCCGCGCTCGCGTTCATGCTTGGATGGCGTTCGACGAATGCCTTCATCGTGGGCCCAGGTAGCTCAGTTGGTAGAGCACTGCACTGAAAATGCAGGTGTCGGTGGTTCAATTCCGCCCCTGGGCACCACTCGCTTTCGATCGCTTCAGCCGATGCGACTTTGATGAAACTCACACCAGGTCCCGCTAGGGCGCCTTGGCGTGCGCCGCATGATCGTGCGCGGCGCGGTCGCGCCATCGCTTCATCGCGGCAAACAGCGGCATTCGCTCAAGCGGCTTCTCCGCGCCGGAAAACTCCCGGTAAAGTGCCGCGACGTTGATGATCATCCGTTCCGGATCGAGCCACGGCGCGAAACGATCGAGGCTTATTTTCTGCGCCGCTATTTCGAACGGTATCCCGTTGTCGAAATGCCGGCGCGCTTCGGCTGCAATGTATTCGAAATACGACTTCAATTCGCGGACCGCCGGTTTCTCCGAAATCGGCCCGTGGCCGGGAACGATCACGTCGACATCGAGACTCAATATGTAGTCGCAGGCCTTGATCCAGTTGCCGATCGGGCCCTCCCAGATGACCGGGTGGCCGCCGACAAACAAAAGATCGCCGGTGTAGAGAACGCGGTCGCCAGGCACATGCACCAGAACGTCGCCCCGGGTATGCGCCGGGCCGAGATGCGTCAGCACCAACCGCTTGTCGCCGACCGTTAGCTGCATGGTTTGGTCGAACACTGTCGTCGGCGGCGTATCGACCAGTCCGCGCCAATCGAATTTGCTGCCCATTGCTTCATGGAAGAACGCGCCGCCGTCGCCCGCGTTTTTCCACGACGCCGAAATCTTCAGAAAATGCGATGGCGACCACTCGGCATATTCGTCGGCGCAGGCGCGACAGGCGATGATCTCGGCACCCTCGACGAGCTGATTGCCAAAAGTGTGGTCGCCGTTGGCATGAGTGTTGACGAGCTTGCCGATCCGGCGCGCGGCGGGCACGGCGTCGCGCATGGCGGTCAGCATTTGCGCAGTCAGCGGCAGATCGAACAGGGTGTCGACCAACAGCGTCTGATCGTCGCTTGCAATGAGGCCCGCGTTACTCCAGCCCCAGGACCCGTCCGGCTGCAAATAGGCGAAGCAGCCGCGGCCAAGGTCATGCAAACCTTTGGTGTACTGCCACTTGCTCATCGGCTTTAGGCCGCCTGTTCCCGACCCGTGGCCGCCAGGAGTCGGATGACTTCGTTGGTGCTTGCGACATCGCCGAAGACGCGGAGGATGGACGCCAGGGTCGCATTGTGTTCGGCGTCGCTCAATGCCGCATTGGCGTCTGACACGAAGACGAGCCGATAGTTGAGCATCATGGCGTCGCGCGCCGAAGATTCGCAGCAGACATTGGTGAGCGTGCCGACGATAATTACGGTATCGATACCCGCTTCGCGCAGCACCCGATCGATGTCCGAGGATCCTTGGATGAAGGCGCTGTAGCGTCTCTTCACCACGATCGCGTCCTCGGGCCGTACCTCGAGGTCGGCATGAAGCTCGAAACCGTGGGCGCCAGGAGTGAGTTCGGCAAGCGTCGCCCGTCGCGGGTCGCCGTCGAAAAATACCCGCCAGGCTTCGCTTTGCCCTTCCAGACACATTTTGACCCAAACGACTTTGCCGCCGGCGGCGCGGGTCGCTGCTGCGAGCTTATTCACATTGGGTACGATTTCGCGCGCCGCGGGCACTTCGACGGGCATACCGGGCAGCATGAACACGTTTTGCAAGTCAATGACCACCAGCGCCGTTTTTGCGCCGAGGAGGCGGTCATAGCGGTTGAGCCGGCCGCGCTGCGCTTTGACTTGGGCGATGATGCTCTCCGGTATGGACACATTGTGCACGGCTTCCTCCTCGTCGAAACGGCAATCGCACCGGCCGTTCGGATCTTGATTCATAGCATCGGCCCGCGCCGGACTCTATGGCCGCTTTGGCTCGCGGCTCTTCCCGCGCTCATTCGCTGGTTGCGGGACGTTCGGCACCGTTGTGCTAGGTATAGCGGCAGGGGAGGAAGTGATGACGAAGCAAATGCAAGACAAAGTGTGTGTGATAACTGGGGGTGCGGGCAGCATCGGCGCCGCTTCAGCCAAGCTTCTTGTCGATGAGGGCGCAAAGGTGCTGCTGGTCGATTTGGACGAGGGGCCTCTAAAGAAGGCCGCCGCGGCAATCGGCGGCGGCGAGGTTGTCGGCTGGTGCATGGCCGACGTGACCAAATCGGATCAAGTCAAAAATGCTGTCACAACGGCGGTAAGCCGCTTTGGCAAAATCGATCTTCTCTTCAGCAATGCCGGCAATTTCGGTGTGGTCGCGCCAATAGTTGAATATCCCGAAAACATTTTCGATTCGGTCATCGCGGTCCATGTGAAAGGCGCATTTCTGTTCGCCAAGCATGCGCTGCCGCAAATGAATGACGGCGGCTCGATCATCATCACTTCAAGCGTCGCCGCGGTCAGAGGCGACCCGGGCGTCTGCGCCTATATCACCGCCAAACATGCGCAGATCGGGCTGATGCGGGTTCTGGCGAAAGAGGCAGCGGCCCGCAAGATTCGCGTCAACTCGCTTCATCCCGGACCGGTCGACAACGATTTCCAATTGAACGTGGAAAAGAAGCTTGGTGCCGCGATCGGCCGCGACGGCACTCAGTTCTTCAACGAAATCATTCCGCTGCATCGCCATGTCCGCGCCGACGAGGTGGCACGTTCGGTGCTCTTTCTCGCCTCTGAGGCTTCGAGCTTTACGACCGGTAGTCTGTTGATGGTTGACGGGGGTCTGAGCGCGTGACGTTTGTTAACGAGTCGTAAACGCAGACGCGCTTAGGTAGCAGCGGGTAGTATTTTCAGCCGGGCACCACAGCACGATGGTTGGCGTCGTTAGGCGATTGACGCGATTGCTGAGAAATCGCGGATTGAGCGGCGGCGGTCTTTTGGCGCTGACGCTCAACAACATGACTCAAGGGGTGGTGCTGTTCGAGCTTGGCGGTCGCCTCGTCGTTTGCAACGATCAATATCTGCGCATGTACGGACTGTCTCCCGACGTTATTGGTCCGGGGACGCACCTCGTTGACATCGTCAGGGAAAGGTTCGAGACCGGAAGTCTGCAACGCGATCCTGCGGAGTATTGCACCGAGCTGATGAAGAACATGGCCGCCGGCAAGATCGTGCGCTTCGTTTCGGAAACGTCGGACGGGCGGGCGATCTCGGTCGTCAATCGGGCTATTCCGGGCTCCAACTATTGGGTCGGAACACACGACGACATCACTGAGCAGCGGGCTGCGGAGCGACAAAGCGCTCTACTCGGCGAACAGGGGGCGCGCCGTGCCGCTATCGAGCAGGCGATCGGCTGGTTCCGCGAAAGCGTCGAGGGTGCCTTACAAACCGTGGCCGAAAGCGTCGCCGCGATGCAATCGACAGCAAAAATATTGTCGGCGAACTCGAACGAGACCAGCGCGCATACGGCCGGCGCGGTCGCCATCTCCGATAAGGCGTTCACCAGCGTCGAAGTGGCGGCGAACGCGGCCGACGAATTGGCCAAATCGATCGCCGAAATCGAGCGCCAGCTGTTGCGCGCTTCGGACGTGGTGCGCGCGGTCGCGAGCGAGGCGCAGTCAACGAACGAGCAAATCGCAGCTCTCGCTCAGACGGCGCAAAAAATCGACGACGTGGTCAAGCTTATTCAAAGCGTCGCCGGGCAGACTAATTTGCTCGCGCTCAACGCCACGATCGAGGCGGCGCGGGCCGGCGTAGCGGGCAAGGGGTTTGCTGTGGTCGCTTCGGAGGTCAAAGTGCTCGCAGTGCAGACCGCCAAGGCTACCGCGGACATAGCCGCGCAAATTGCTTCGGTGCAGTCCTCAACGCAAAGCGCAGTCGGCGCCATCGGCAATATTGCGAGCCGCACAGCGGACATCAGGCAATTCACTTCCGCCATCGCCACGTCGGTTGAACAGCAGGGTGCGGCGACACGCGAGATTTCGGAAAACGTCGAGGCGGCTGCGGCGAGGACCAAGTCGGTTGTCGCGGTGCTGCAACGCGTCTCCGCAGCCATGGCCGAGATGCAAGCCTCGGCCGACACCGTATTGAACACCTCGCAAGCCGTCGAAAAAGCCTCCCAGTCCTTGCGCGGCAGCGTTGACGCCTTTCTCAGTAAGGTCGCTGTCTAGATCGTTTTTAGACTGTAGCGTCGGGTCCGCGCGCCGGCGCTTGCAGCTATTGCGCCGAGGCTGTGGGCGCGCCGGTGGCGGTAGCCAGGACCACGACCTTCGTGCCTATTGGTGTGCGATTATAAAGGTCGACAACGTCTTCGTTTGTCAGGCGTATGCAACCGGAGGAAACATTTGTCCCGATGGTGGTCGGGTCATTGGTGCCGTGAATGCGATACAGCGTATCCTTGTTGCCCTGCCACAGATAGAGAGCGCGCGCCCCAATCGGATTGTCAGGACCGCCAGGCATCCCCAGCCCGCTCTGCAATTGCACCATATGCGGCTTGAGTTCGGGCTTGCGTTCGAGCATTTCCTTCGGTGGGTACCAGTCAGGCCATTCCTGTTTGCTGTGTATGGTCGCCACGCCCGACCAGCCGAATCCCTCGGCGCCGACACCTACGCCGTAGCGGATGGCCTGCCCGCCGGGCTGCACCAAATAGAGAAAGTGCGAGCCGGGATCGATAATGATGGTGCCGGGCGGCTCGGGAGAGGGATAGGTGACGACTTTGCGCGCGAACGCCGGATCGGCTTGCAGCGTTGGTGGTGGGGCTGCCGTGCAGCTAGGCAAAGCGGCGAGAACGCCCATTGCGAATGCTGCGAGAAGTGCTGCCCGGCGTTGGGAATTCATTGCTTGCCTCGGTTTCCGTATGCCCCACCGGGGTTTAACGACCCGTCTACAGCGCTCATTAGCTGCACAAACTTAGGTGCACAAAGCGGATTTTTGAGGACCGATACTTGGTTTGGCTCGGACTCTGTGGAGGTAGACGGCCACTCCGGTCTGGGAAAACCGCTGCGGCGTTCATAGCTATGGGGACTAAGCAGCGGAGCCCGCCCGATGCCGGTCGGCAACCCGATGAACAACATGAGCAAGCAAACCCGATTTCACGTCGGCTATTGGGTGGCCGCCGTGATCGGGGTTTTGGTGCTACAATATTTTTATGTGTCGGCGCAGAAGGTCGCCACCATACCCTACAGCCAATTCGAGCAACTTCTGCAGGACGACAAAGTCGCCAAAGTCGGGATTTCTGACCGCTACATCCAGGGTACACTAAAAGAGCCGCTGAACGGCAAAACCGAGTTCGAGACCACGCGCGTCGATCCGCGTTTTGCCGATGAACTGCAAAAATATCACGTCACCTACACCGGCGAGGTGGAGAGCACTTTTTTGCAGGACCTGTTGTCCTGGATTGTGCCGGCGGTCCTGTTCTTCGGCATCTGGATGTTTTTGTCGCGGCGGGTGACCCAAGGGCTCGGCGGCGGGCTTATGTCGATCGGCAAGAGCAGGGCGAAAATCTACGTCGAGTCCGATACCGGCGTTCGCTTCGAGGATGTTGCCGGCGTCGATGAGGCCAAGGACGAGCTGCACGAAATTGTCGAATTTCTGAAAAATCCGGAGCAGTACGGAAGGCTTGGCGGCCGCATGCCGAAAGGCATTCTCCTGATCGGGCCGCCTGGTACCGGCAAGACCTTGCTCGCCCGAGCAGTCGCCGGCCAGGCGAAAGTCCCATTCTTTTCGATTTCTGGCTCCGAATTTGTCGAGATGTTCGTCGGCGTCGGCGCGGCTCGGGTGCGCGACTTGTTCGAGCAGGCGCGCAGCAAGGCTCCCGCCATCATTTTCATCGACGAACTCGACGCGCTCGGCCGCGCCCGCGGTTTTGGTCTCTACGGTGGTCACGACGAGAAGGAGCAGACACTCAATCAGTTGCTTGTCGAAATGGACGGTTTCGACTCGCGCAGCGGACTTGTCATTCTAGCGGCAACTAATCGGCCCGAGATTCTCGATCCGGCGTTGCTGCGCGCCGGCCGTTTCGACCGTCAAGTTCTGGTGGACCGGCCCGACAAGCGCGGGCGCATCGATATCCTGCGCGTGCATTTACGCAGGACCAAGCTTGCAAACGACGCCGATCCGGAGAAGATCGCCGCTTTAACGCCGGGTTTCACCGGCGCCGATCTTGCCAATCTCGTCAACGAAGCGACGCTGTTGGCGACGCGCCGTGGCGGCGATGCAGTGACCCTTGCCGATTTCACCAACGCGGTGGAGCGGATGGTGGCTGGTCTGGAAAAACGCAACCGGCTGCTCAACCCCAAAGAGCGGGAAATCGTCGCATATCACGAGATGGGACACGCGCTGGTCGCCTTCTCGCTGCCCGGTACCGATCCGGTACACAAGGTCTCGATTATTCCGCGCGGCGTCGGGGCGCTCGGGTACACCATTCAGCGGCCCACCGAGGACCGCTTTCTCATGACCCGCGAAGAGCTGGAAAACAAGATGTCGGTGCTGCTCGGCGGTCGCGCCGCCGAGTCGACGGTATTTGGCCACTTGTCGACCGGTGCCGCAGACGATCTCATCCGCGTCACCGACATCGCCCGCGCGATGGTCACGCGCTACGGAATGTCGGAACGGCTCGGCGGCGTCGCCTATGAGCGCGATCCACACAATTTTTTGATCGGACCCGAGCGGCCAGTGCCGCGGCGGGACGAAGGCTACGCCGAGGCAACAGCAGCTACGATCGACACTGAAGTGCGCTCCCTCGTGGAGGCAGCCATGGATCGCGCCGTCTCGATTTTGCATGCGAAGCGCGAAATTTTGGAACGGAGCGCCCGCAGGCTTCTCGAAAAGGAGACGCTTGAAGAGAAAGATTTAATCGATTTAATCGGTCCGCACGCCGGCCCGACAATGCGGGTGGCGGCGGAGTAGGCCTCTTCTCGGCGGCAGTCCGGCGCAGTACTCTTATAAGTTCTGCAACGCGCATCGTTTGGAGGAGTGTCGTGCTTCGGTCGAATACTCCGTTTTTGATCGTTGCCGTCCTTGTGGCCGGCGGCGCGAACGCGCAGGCGGGTCCGTGCACCGCGGGAATCGCCGAAATAGAGCGCTACATCCAGGGTACCGCTCCCGGTCCGACTACTGGTCCGACCGCACCGCAATCCGTTGGCGCGCAGCTTCATCATCAGCCGACACCAGGTTCGGTGGAGGGCGCGGAGGGCAAAGCGCGCGCTGACGGATTGGCGGCGCTCGATCGCGCGCGCAAAGCCGATGCCGCAGGCGATGCCGCCGCCTGTAAGAGCGCACTTGAGGAAGCAAAGCTCATCTACGGACTGGAATAGCAATCGGAGCGCCTTGAGGCTCGGCGTGAAGCCTGGCGCTAGTGCTCGAGCCGACGCTTAATAGGCCTGTTCTTTGTAGAGCGGCTCAACCGAACTAGCCCAAGGTCCGTAAAATTTTTCCAGTAACTCCTCCGCCGGAGTTGTGCCGCGTGCGAGCCGGTCCTGTAGAGGCTCCAGGTAACGCGTTTCATCGTGGCCGCCCGCATCAAGGCGTTTACGCCGCGTCAGGCCCCCATAGGCAAGGCGCAATGCGTCGCTGGCAATTTCGAACACGGTGCGGCCGCGTATCATCGCGGCGAGACCCGCTTTCGGCACTTGGTCGCGAAGCTTTTGTCGCTCCTCGGCGGTCCAATCTTTGACCATGTCCCACGCGGCATCGAGGCTCGTATCGTCGTAAAGAATGCCGGCCCAAAAGGCCGGCAGCGCCAGCAAATTCGGCAGCGGCCCCGAATCGGCGCCGCGCATTTCCAAATAACGCTTGAGCCGCACTTCCGGGAACGTGGTGCTGAGATGATTGGACCAATCGGAAATGGTCGCGCTCGCTCCGGGCATTCCGGGCAGCTTTCCGGCAATCAGGTCGCGGAACGATTGGCCGGCCACGTCGACATATTCGTCGCCATGCTTGACGAAATACATGGGCACGTCGAGGGCATAGTCGACCCAGCGTTCGAATCCCATGCCGTCATCGAAAACCCACGGCAACATGCCGGTACGGTCGGAATCGGTATCGCGCCAGATTTCCGCGCGAAACGACAGAAAACCATTGGGCTTTCCTTCGGTGAAGGGCGAGTTGGCGAATAGCGCGGTCGCCACCGGCTGCAGCGCGATCGATGCGCGCAGCTTTTTGACCATGTCGGCTTCCGAGGAGAAATCGAGGTTAGTCTGTACCGTGCAGGTCCGGTACATCATGTCGAGGCCGAGGCTGCCGACCTTGGGCATATAGGCGGTCATGATGCGATAGCGGCCCTTCGGCATTTTCGGAATTTCGGCGAGCGTCCAGTTTGGTGTCATGCCGATGCCGAGGAAACCAATGTGGAGCGGTGTTGCCACCTCACGCACCTGCGCCAGATGCGCCATCAGTTCGCTCGACGTCTGATGCACTGTTTCAACCTGCGCGCCGGACAACTCGAACTGCCCACCGGGCTCGAGCGTGATCGCGCCGCCGCCGGTCACGTCGGACAGCCCGATGACGTAATCACCCTCCATGATCGGCTGCCAACCGAGCAAATGCTGCATGCCCTCGAGCAGCGCACGAATGCCGCGCCGGCCTTCGTACGGCACCGGCCGATGGCCTTCGAGGGTGAAGGCGAACTTCTCGTGCTCGGTGCCGATGCGGTACGCCGACTTCGGCTTGGCACCCTGCGCAAGCCAATCGACGAGTTCGTCGCGCCGCTCAATCGGCGTCAGGTCGACCTGATCACGCGCCATGGAATCGCCGGGGAATTGAGCGGCGCATCAATCATGCAAGACGGTCACGCCGCCTTGCGCCTCTCCGGCGGGAAGTGGCCGTAAAAGGTTTCGCCGGTGCTCGCCAGATCGCGCAATAGCTTACCGGGCTTGAACCGCGAGCCGTAACGCTTCGCCAACCCTTTGCACAGTTCGACGAAGGCTTTCGTGCCCATGCCGTCGATGTAGGAGATGGTACCCCCGGTGAACGGCGCGTAGCCGAAGCCGAGAATCGACCCGACGTCGGCTTCGCGCATATCGGTGACGACGCCTTCCTCGACGCAGCGCGCCGATTCGAGGGCTTGGATCGCGAGCAAACGCGTCTTCAGTTCTTCGACGTCGAGGGTATCGGGATTGAGCTTGGTGGCTTGCAGATCGGCAAGGCCGGGCCATAGTCGCTTCGGCCCACTTTGCGGATAATCATAGAAGCCCTTGCCGTTTTTGCGGCCGTAGCGGCCGCGTTTTTCCACCATTTCTTCGAGCAACGCCTTTTGCCGAACGTCGACGGCCTCGGGCCCGAGATCTGCTTCTGTAGCTTTCAGAATTTTCCAGGCAAGGTCGACAGCCACCTCATCGTTGAGCGAGAGTGGACCGACCGGCATTCCGGCCATGCGGCCGACGTTCTCGATCATCGCGGCTGGCACACCCTCCGCGAGCATCAGGTGGCCTTCGCGGATATAGGTGCCGACCACGCGCGACGTGTAGAAACCGCGCGAATCGTTGACTACGATCGGAGTTTTGCGGATGGCGCGCACGTAATCGAGCGCGGCCGCGAGCGCAGCGTCTCCGGTTTTTTTCCCGAGAATGACTTCGACCAGCATCATCCGGTCAACCGGAGAGAAGAAGTGAATGCCGACAAAGCGTCCCGGATCCTTGAAGCTTTTTGCCAGGGAGCTGATCGGCAAGGTCGAGGTATTGGAGCCGAATACAGTTTCCTTTCCGATCGCCGCTTGCGCCTTGGCGATCACCTCCTCCTTGACTTTGCGATCCTCGAACACCGCCTCGATAATGAGATCGCAACCGGCAAGCGCCGCGTAGTCCGGCGTCGCCGTTATGTGTGCGAGCAGGGCATCGCGATCGGCGCTGGTGGCGCGGCCACGATTGATCTGATCCGAAATGAGCTTTTGCGAATGCGCCTTGCCCTTGTCCGCGGTTTCTTGGTCGCGGTCGATCAGCACGACGTCGATGCCGGCCTGAGCGCTTACATAGGCGACGCCCGCGCCCATGAAGCCGGCGCCGAGCACGCCGATTTTCTTGATCGGCTTCGCCGGTACCGCCGCCGGACGGCGGGCTCCTTTGTTGAGCTCCTGCATGGAAACGAACAGCGAGCGGATCATTGCAGCGGCTTCGGGCGAGCGCAGAATTTTCGCGAAATAGCGCGATTCCACGCGCAGCGCCTGATCCATCGGCAGCTGCAACCCCTCGTAGACAACCTGCAGGATGGCGCGCGCCGCAGGATAATTGTCGTAAGTTTCCCGCCGGTAGAGCGCATTCGCCGGCGGAAATACCATCATGCCGGCCTTCGAATAGACGGGACCGCCCGGGAGTTTGAAACCATCGACGTCCCAGGACGCCTTCGCTGTGCCGCCGGCTTTGATCCAGTCCTTGGCCTTTTGCGTCAACTCAGCGGCGGGCACCACCTCGTCGATCAGCTTCATTGCCTTGGCGCGGTTGAGACGGAGCTGATCACCTTTGAGCAAAAACTGCAAAGCATCGGCCGGCGGTATCATGCGTGCGACGCGCTGGGTACCCCCGCCACCCGGAAATAGGCCGACCTTGATTTCCGGCAGGCCGAGGCGGGTCTTGTCGTTCTCGGAGGCGACGCGGTGGTGGCAGGCGAGCGCGATTTCGAAGCCACCGCCCATGGCGGTGCCGTTAAGCGCTGCGACCCACGGCTTGCCGCAAGTTTCAAGGCGGCGCGCCAGCAGCGAAAACTTGCGGCTTTCTTCAAACAGATTCTTGTTCGCCGCTTCCTCTCCCTGCGACTTGACGAGTTCGGTGTATGTCCGTCTCGACGTTTCCAGGATAGCGAGATCGGCGCCGGCGCAGAACGTATCCTTGCCGGAAGTCAGCACCGCGCCCTTGACGGCGGCGTCGGCCGCGACCTTGTCGACGATCGCTCCGAGTTCTTCCGTCACCTTGGCGTCAATCACGTTCATCGAGCGGCCCGGCATGTTCCAGGTCACAAGCGCGATGCCGTCGGCATCGACATCAAAAGTGAAATTCTGAAAAGTCATTCGCGTCTCCCGTCACGTCCTGTTACGCCTCGCCCCAGCGGGAGAGGGAGAGTTTATTTCGGATAAGGCTTGCCGTCCTTGTGCATGTAGTGACCGCCGGTTTCGTCGCGGACGACGACGAGATCAACGTCCGGATATTCAGCGCGCTCGTGCTTGGAGCGCGTGCCGATTTCCAGGTAGACCGCATCGCGGTTCGATTTGTTGACCAGATGGTGCCCGTTAGCGACGGTGGCCTTGAATCCCGCGGCCTCGCCCGCGCGTAACAGCGTTTCGCCGTCGTCTTCAATCAGCGTCAGCTCCCCTTCGAGGACGAAGACAAGCTCATCTTCCTTTTCGTGCCAATGGCGCAGCGCGGAAGCAGCACCCGGCTTGAGCGTTGTGAGGTTGACGCCGAACTGATCGAGGCCGGCAGCAACGCCGAGCCGTTTGCGCGAACGGCCGGCGACAACGCGATTGAACGGCTCCGGATAGGTAGAGCGGCTGTCAACCGAAAGCCTTTCGATGTCAATCTTCGGCATGAAGATCGCGGGGTGGTGATTAAACGCGCTCGATGATGGTCGCGGTCCCCATACCGGCTCCGATACACAGCGTGACCAGCGCGGTCGACAGATTGCGCCGTTCCAGCTCGTCCAGCACGGTGCCCAGGATCATGGCGCCGGTGGCCCCGAGCGGATGGCCCATGGCGATGGCGCCACCATTCACGTTGATCTTTTCCGGATCGATCGCGAAGGCTTGGATATAGCGCAACACGACCGAGGCGAACGCCTCGTTGAGTTCGAACAGGTCGATGTCAGAAAGCGTCATGCCGGATTTTTTCAGCACTTTCTTAGTGACGTCGACCGGGCCGGTCAGCATGATTGCCGGCTCCGAACCAATATTGGCGAAAGCCCGCACACGGGCACGCGGTTTAAGACTGGCCTTCTTTCCGGCTTTGCTGTTGCCGAGAAGCACGGCCGCGGCGCCGTCGACAATACCTGACGAATTGCCGGCATGATGCACGTGATTGACGAATTCGATTTCCGGGTGCTTCTGAACGGCAACAGCGTCGAAGCCGCCCATTTCACCCATTTGCACAAACGAAGGTTTGAGCGCTCCGAGTGACTGCATGGACGTATCCGGACGCATGTGCTCATCCTTATCAAGGATGGTCAGCCCGTTGACGTCCTTTATCTTTATGACCGAACGGCTGAAACGTCCTTCGCTCCACGCCTTCGCCGCACGCTTCTGGCTTTCGACCGCATAGGCGTCGACGTCGTCGCGCGAGAACCCGTATTTGGTGGCAATGAGATCGGCGGAAATGCCCTGCGGCATGAAATATTCGGAAACGGCACTGCTCGGATCGACGGCCCAGGCGCCGCCCGACGCGCCGATGCCCACGCGGCTCATCGATTCCACGCCACCGCCGATGGCCATGTCTTGCTGCCCCGACATGATCTGGGCGGCCGCGAAATTCACGGCATCAAGGCCGGAGGCGCAAAATCGGTTGATCTGCACGCCGGCGACGGTTTCGCCATAACCGGCATGTAACGCGGCGATGCGTGCGATGTCGCCGCCGGCCTCGCCGACCGGATCGACAACACCCATCACCACGTCATCGACCAGCGCTGGGTCGAGTTCGTTGCGCTCCTTGACGGCGCTAAGCGCCTGGCTCGCAAGATTAAGCGCGGTCACTTCGTGCAATGAGCCATCCACCTTGCCGCGGCCCCGGGGCGTGCGCACATGGTCATAAATGAATGCGTCGGGCATGAGTTTCCTCCTGGCGGGCGGGCGCGTTCGCGATTGGTGCCTAAGGCCCAGCTTTCCATATAGTCCAAGTTCCAGAGAATTGCAGCCCGAGGCTGCCGGGCGAATTTGGCAGGAATGCAGTGCGCGCGGGGGCGTCAGAATG
>Ga0335078_10003271_pt1 | contig 24166 bp, 19 predicted proteins | sample Lox_Sample_32_FD_206711 | JGI IMG/M metagenome (GOLD analysis project Ga0335078, IMG submission 206711) | Soil microbial communities from Loxahatchee National Wildlife Refuge, Florida, United States - Lox_Sample_3.2 | ecosystem: Environmental > Terrestrial > Soil > Wetlands | place: USA... | reverse complement strand
ACGATGAACCCGAAGTGCGAGATGGACGTGTAGGCGATCAGCCGCTTGAGATCCCGCTGGCCGATGGCCACGATCGCGCCGTACAGGATGCCGACGACCGCGAGCACCAGGATCAGCGGCGTGAAGTACCTGGACGCCGCCGGGAACAGCTGCAGGCAGTACCGGATCATGCCGAACGTGCCGACCTTGTCCATCACCCCGACGAGCAGCACGGCGGTGCCAGGCTGGGCCGCGGTGGCCGAGTCGGGCAGCCAGGTGTGGAACGGCCACAGCGGCGCCTTGATGGCGAACGCGATGAAGAACCCGAGGAACAGCCACTTCTGCGTGGCCGGGCTGAACACCACGTGGGTGAGCGGGCCGAACAGGAACGTGCCGGGGTGCCCGCCGTGCCCGGAGTACACGTACAGCGCGATGACCGCGACCAGCATGATCAGCCCGCCGAACAGGCTGTACAGCAGGAACTTGACCGCGGCGTACTGGCGCTGGCCCACCCCGAAGCTGCCGATCAGGAAGTACATCGGGATCAGCATGGCCTCGAAGAACACGTAGAACAGGAACACGTCGGTGGCCGCGAACGCGCCGACCATCATGGTCTCCAGCACCAGCAGCAGCACGAAGTAGGTCTTCACGCTGCGCCGGGGGCTGCCCAGCGCCGCCGCCTCGCCCGGGCCGGCCTCATCCGCGGTGGCGGGCGGGTCCGCGTCGTGCCACGAGGCGAGCACCACCACCGGCATCAGCACCGCGGTCATCCCGATGAGCACCAGGGCGATGCCGTCCACGCCGACCGCGTAGTGCACGCCGAACTGCGGGATCCACTGGTAGGTCTGGGTGAACTGGAACTCCGGCCCATTGGGCGAGAAGCTGACCATCATCGCGATCGTCAGCCCCAGCGTGATCAGCGAGAACAGCAGGGCCAGCCGCTTGACGAGCAGGTACCGCGCGGCCCGGTCGCGGTCGCTGCCCGGCGCGGAGTTACCCGGGGTGAGGGCGATCACCAGCGCACCGACCAGCGGCACCGCGCCGATCACGGTCAGCCAGGGGAACGTGCTCATCGCGTCTGCCGCCTCACCGGGTCCGGGAGATCAAGGTCAGGGAAGTCAGTCATCGCCGCCGCCTACAACCGCGCCAGCAGCAGCGCGCCGACCAGCAGCGCCGCGCCGACGAACATGGACAGCGCGTACGACCGGACGAAGCCGCTCTGGATCCGGCGCAGCCGCCCGGATGTCCCGCCGATGGTCGCGGCCACGGTGTTCACCAGGCCGTCCACCCCGCGGTTGTCGAAGTACACCGACAGCCGGGTGAGCCACTGCCCGGGCCGCATCAGCAGCGACTCGTTGATCGCGTCGCCGTACAGGTCCTTGCGCGCGGCGGAGACCAGGAGCCCGCCCGCGGGCGCGGCCTCCGGCACCTCGCGCAGCCCGAACAGCAGCACGGCCGCGACGCCCGCGACCACGACCAGGAGCAGGGCCACCACGCCCGCCCAGGTGAACACGGCGGGCTCGGGCGGGATGTACCCGGTCACCGGGCCGAGCCACTTGGCCAGCCGGTCACCGAGGATCTCCCAGGCCCCGAAGCCCAGGGCGCCGATGGACAGCAGGATCACCGGCCAGGTCATCACCGGCGGAGCCTCGTGCGGGTGGGCGTCCGCGGGCCAGCGGCGCTTCCCGAAGAAGGTCATGAACAGGATCCGGGTCATGTAGAACGCGGTGACGCCCGCCCCGATCAGCGCGCAGGTACCGATCAGCGCGCCGGTCGTGCCGCCGTCGTGGTAGGCGGCATCGATCACCGTGTCCTTGGCGAAGAACCCGGAGAACGGGGGGATGCCGCTGATCGCCAGGTAACACGCGGCGAACGAGCCGAAGGTGATCGGCAGGACCGAGAACAGGCCGCCAAAGCGGCGCATGTTCACCTGGTCGTTCATCGCGTGCATGATCGAGCCGGCCTCGAGGAACAGGCCGGCCTTGTAGAAGCCGTGCGCGAGGAGCAGCGCGATCGCGAACGGATAGCCCGGGGGGCCGAGCCCGGCGGCCAGCATCATGTAGCCGATCTGGCTCATGGTCGAGCCGGCCAGCGCCTTCTTGATGTCGTCCTTGGCCGAGCCGATGATCCCGCCGAACAGCAGGGTGGCCGCGCCCACGATCGCAACGGCCAGCCGTCCGTCCGCGGTCAGGTCGAAGATCGGGCCGGACCGGACGATGAGGTAGACGCCCGCGGTGACCATGGTGGCGGCGTGGATCAGCGCCGACACCGGGGTCGGGCCCTCCATGGCATCCAGCAGCCACGACTGCAGCGGCAGCTGGGCCGATTTGCCGCACGCGCCGAGCAGCAGCAGCAGGCCCATCGCGGTGAGCACCCCCGGGCTCGCCGCCCCCGGGTGGTGGAACACCCCGGCGAACGTGACCGTGCCGAACGTGCTGAACATCAGCATGATGGCCAGCGACAGCCCGGCGTCACCGACCCGGTTGGCGATGAACGCCTTCTTGGCCGCGACCGCGGCCGACGGCTTGTACTGCCAGAACCCGATCAGCAGGTAGGACGCGAGGCCGACGCCCTCCCAGCCCGCGTACAGCAGCAGGTAGTTGTTGGCCAGCACGAGCAGCAGCATGGCCGCGACGAACAGGTTCATGTAGCCGAAGAACCGCCGCCGCTCCGGGTCGTGCGCCATGTAGCCGACCGAGTAGATGTGGATCAGCGAGCCGACCCCGGTGATCAGCAGTACGAAGCAGATCGACAGCTGGTCCAGCTGCAGCGCCACGTTGGCCTTGAACGAGCCGACCAGGACCCAGGAGAACAGGTTCAGGTCCCGGCTGCGCTGGCCGGCTGGGTAACCGAGCATGGCGGCGAACGCGATCAGCGCGTACACGAACGCGGCCAGCGGCATGGCCACGCCCAGCAGGTGCCCCCAGCGGTTGGTCCGCTTCCCGCCGAGCAGCAGCACCACGGCGCCGATCAGCGGGAACGCCAGCAGCAGCCACGCGGCGCGCTGCACGCCGACGGCAGGTAGGGTGCCCTCGGCCTGGGCCGCGACCACGTGCGCGGCCGCAAGTGAGCCTGTCACTGCGCTACTCCTCGTGCCTCAGCAAGCGTCGGCTGGGCCGGCCTGGGCCGGCGTCAGCGGGTCAGGGAAACCGCCATTGGTCAGCGGCCTCCTAGTACTTCAGCAGGTTGACGTCGTCCACCGACGCCGACCTCCGGGTGCGGAAGATCGCCAGCAGGATGGCCAGGCCCACCACGACCTCGGCCGCGGCCACCACCATCACGAAAAACGCGATCACCTGGCCGTTGAGGTTGCCGTGCAGCCGGGCGAACGCGACGAAGGCGAGGTTGACCGCGTTCAGCATCAGCTCGACGCACATGAAGATGACCATGGCGTTGCGCCGTACCAGCACGCCCACCGCGCCGATCACGAACAGGATCACGGCCAGCGCCACGAAGCTCCCGGGGCTCATCAGGCGTCACCTTCCTGCGCCGGGCCGTCCGGCCCGGGATGGCCGGCGTCCGGGTCACCGCCCCGGGCGCCGAGCAGCGTGGCCTGCTGTCCGCGGGCAGGCTCGCCGGCGAGCTCGGCACCGGGCTCGGCACCGGGCTCCGCGGCGGGCTCGAGCCGCTGGGTGAGCACCTCGCTGACCGAGACCTCGGACGGGGTGCCGTCGGGCAGCAGAGCCGGCATGTCCACCGCGTTGTGCCGGGCGTAGGTCCCGGGGCCAGGCAGCGGCGAGGGCCGGCCGCTGGCCACCCGGAGCCGGGACAGGTCACGCTGGGTCGGCTTGGGCGCGGTGCGCTCCCGGTGCGCCAGCACCATGGCGCCCACCGCCGCGGTGATCAGCAGCGCGCTGGTGACTTCGAACGGGAACACGTAGGTGGTGAAGATGAGCCGGGCGATCCCGTTCAGGTTCCCGGCGCCGAACGCCGGGCCGTTCGACGCGGGGGCCGCCACCCCCAGGACGGCGTGCCCGACGGTGAGCGCGAGCAGCACCAGCAGGCCGATCCCGGCCAGCCCGGCGGCGACCCGCTGGCCCCTGATCGTCTCGATGATGGAGTCTTTGGCCCTGATTCCCACGATCATGAGCACGAACAGGAACAGCATCAGCACCGCGCCGGTGTAGACGATCACCTGGACGAAGGCCAGGAACGGCGCGCCGTTCACCGCGTACAGCACCGCGAGGCAGAGCATGACGACGGCCAGCAGCACCGCGCAGTAGACCGCCTTGCGGACCAGGATCATGCCCAGCGCCGAGGCCACCGACACGACCGCGAGCAGCCAGAACGTGATCTGCTGGGTAGTAGACGCCACGTCGGTGATGGCCAGCACCCCGCCGTGCGTCATCGCTGGTCTCCCGGCTCGTCGCCGACCACGGTGGCCGGCTCCCAGTCCGCGTCGGTCTCGTGGGGCCGGCCCGCCTCGCCCTCCGGGCCTTCCGCGGGTTCCGCGGACCCTTCGGCCGGTGCCACCACCCCGGCCGAGCGGAGATTGTAGTAGTCCCGCTCGGTCCGGCCGAGCCGCATCTCGTGCGGTGGCTGCTCCATCCCCGGCAGCAGCGGCGCGAGCAGCTGCTCCTTGGTCCAGATCAGGCTCTCCCGGTTGTCATCAGCGAGCTCGTAGTCGTTGGTCATGGTCAGCGCCCGGGTCGGGCACGCCTCCACGCACAGCCCGCACAGGATGCAGCGCAGGTAGTTGATCTGGTACACCGCGCCGTACCGCTCACCGGGCGAGTAGCGCTCCTCCGGGGTGTTGTCCCCGCCCTCCACGTAGATGGCATCGGCCGGGCAGGCCCACGCGCACAGCTCACAGCCGATGCACTTCTCCAGCCCGTCCGGCCACCGGTTGAGCTGGTGACGGCCGTGGAACCGGGGGGCGGTAGCCCTTTTCACCTCTGGGTACTGGACCGTGTCCACCTTCCGGAACATCTGCCGGAAGGTGACACCGAAGCCCTTGACGGGCCCGAGGAACTCAGGCACCGGTCACCTCCTTGGTGGTGCCGCTGGTGGGCGAGCCCTCCTCCGGGACCGGGTGCCGCTCGGTGACCGGGGAGATCGTGACCCCGACGCCGTGGTAGTGCGGCAGGTCCATCGGCGGGACCGGGAAGGCCGGCGCGTCATCCGCGGGCCCGGCCGCGGCGCCCGCGGCGGCGCGCCGCTCGTCGGCAGGCGCCAGGTCCGCCTCGGCGGCCGCCTGCCGCCGCTGCAGGGCCGCGTCGGCCAGGAACAGCAGCGTGAACAGCGCGACGACCAGCAGGCCGGCCACGGTGTACACGGCCGGGCTGCCGCCGTGCTGGCGCCAGACCCGGATCGTGGCGATGACCAGGATCCACACCAGCGAGCCGGGGATGAGCACCTTCCAGCCCAGCCTCATCAGCTGGTCGTAGCGGATCCGGGGCAGCGTGCCCCGCAGCCAGATGAAGCAGAAGATCAGGATGGCCACCTTGGCCATGAACCACAGCAGCGGCCACCAGCCGCTGTTCGCGTCCGGCCACACGCTGATCGGCCACGGCGCATGCCAGCCGCCCAGGAACAGCGTGGTGGCCAGCGCGGACACGGTGATCATGGCCACGTACTCACCCAGGTAGAACAGGGCGAACTTGAGCGAGGAGTACTCGGTGTGGAAGCCGCCGACCAGCTCACCCTCGCCTTCGGGCAGGTCGAACGGCAGCCGGTTGGTCTCGCCGACCATCGTGATCAGGTAGATCACGAAGGACGGGAAGAGCAGCACCGCGTACCAGGACGGGTAGTGCAGGGTGGCCCCGAACCAGTGGAACTCGGTGCCGCTGCCCGCCTGCGCGTTGACGATGGCCGTGGTGGACAGCGACCCGGAGTACAGGAACACCGCCACGAACGACAGGCCCATCGCGATCTCGTAGCTGATCACCTGGGCCGACGAGCGCAGCCCGCCGAGCAGCGGGTAGGGCGACTCCGACGCCCACCCGGCCAGCACGATCCCGTACACGGCCATCGAGCTCATGGCCAGCACCAGCAGCACCGCCACCGGCAGGTCGGTCAGCTGCAGCGGGGTGCGCACGCCGAAGATCGACACCTCGGGCCCGAACGGGATGATCGAGAAGCTGACGAACACCGGGATCACCGCGATCGCCGGGGCCAGCCAGAACAGCAGCTTGTCCACCCGCCGGGGCACGATGTCTTCCTTCAGCGGCAGCTTGAGCCCGTCCATCAGCGACTGGAGCAGGCCGAACGGCCCCGCCCGGTTCGGGCCGAGCCGCTGCTGCATCCGCCCGATGAGCCGGCGCTCGGCCCAGATCGTGAACAGCGTCAGCAGCATGAGGAAGAGGAAGATGACCAGCACCTTGATGATGATCAGCCACCACGGCTGGTGGTAGAAGCTGGCCAGGGTGGGGCCGGGGGCACTCGCCGCGCTGGCCAAGCCGGTCATGGCGCACTCCTCGAGGTGTCCTGGCTGCTGTGCAGCGTCACCAGGCTGCCGTGGCCGGCCACCAGGTCACGCCGGACGTCACAGCCTGCCGAGTGGGCCGGCAGCCAGACCACCCCGTCCGGCATCCGGGCCACCTCCACCGGGACGGTCAGCGAACCGTGCGCGGTGGCCACAGTGACCTTACCGCCGTCTCCGGTGCCGGCCTGCGCCGCGGTCGCCGCCGACATGCGGGCGGCCACCGGGCGCGCGGTGCCGGCCAGGAACGGCTCACCATCCTGCATCCGCCCGGCGTCCAGCAGCTGGTGCCAGGTGGCCAGCACGGCCTGGCCCGGGCCGGGCACCGGCGCGGGCACCTCGGCGGCCGACACGATGCCCGCCTGCCCGGCCGCGTCAGCGGGCCGCAGGCCGGACCAGGCGCCCAGCGCGGCCAGTTCCCGCCGGGCGCTGACCGCATCGGGCAGCCCCAGGTGGACGTCCATCTCGTCGGCGATCCGGCGCAGCACGTGCAGGTCGGATTCGATGCCCGGCCGCTCCAGTGCGGCCCCGAACGAGCCGGGCCGGCCTTCCCAGTTCACGAACGTGCCTGGCTTCTCGGCCACCGCGGCCACCGGCAGCACCACGTCGGCCCGGTCGGTGACCGGGCTGGTCCGCAGCTCGAGGCTGACCACGAACGGCGCCGCCTCGATGGCCGCGCAGGCCGCGGCCGGGTCCGGCAGGTCACCCGGGTCCACGCCGCCGATCACGAGCGCGTCGATGTCGGTGTCCGTGGCGGCCAGGATCTGGCTGGTGTCCCGGCCCACGGCCGCGGGCAGGCTGGCCACGCCCCAGACCCGGGCCACCTCGGCGCGGGCGGCCGAATCGGTCACCGGGCGGCCGCCGGGGAGCAGGCTGGGCAGCGCGCCGACCTCGACCGCGCCCCGCTCCCCGGCCCGGCGGGGCACCCAGGCGAGCCGGGCCCCGGTCGCCCGGGCCAGCCGGTCGGCCGCGCTCAGCGCGCCCGGCACCTCGGCCAGCCGCTCACCGGCCAGGATGATGGCACCCTCGGTGGCCAGCCCGGCGGCGGCCGCGCGGCCCGCGTCGTCCAGGCCGCTCCCGCTGATCAGCTGGCCCAGCGCGGCGGCCTCGCCACCGGGCACGGTGGGCAGCAGCACCCCGGACATCCGGACCAGGCCCCGGCTGGCCAGCGGCGCGATCGAGTAGACCTGGAGCGTGCCGCGGCGCGCCGCCTTGCGCAGCCGGAGGAAGACGATGGGTGATTCGTCATCCGGCTCGAACCCGGCCAGCAGCACGGCCGGGGCCCGCTCCAGGTCGGTGTAGCTGACCTGGATGTCCCGGCCCGCCACGCGGGCCGCCAGGAAGTCGGCTTCCTCGGCCGAGTGCGGGCGGGCCCGCATGTCGACGTCGTTGCTGCCCAGCGCGACCCGGGCGAACTTGGCGTAGGCGTAGGCGTCCTCGGCGGTGAGCCGCCCGCCGGTCAGCACGCCGGCCCGGCCGCGCGCGCCGGCCAGCCCGCGGGCCGCGGCGGCGAACGCCTCCGGCCAGGAGACCGGGCGCAGCACGCCGTGCTCGTCGCGGACCAGCGGCCCGTTGAGCCGGTCCGGCTCGGTCGGGTAGGTGAACGCCCAGCGGCCCTTGTCGCAGTTCCATTCCTCGTTGACCTGCGGGTCGTTGCCCGCCAGCCGCCGGGTGACGGCACCGCGCCGGTAGTCGGTCCGCTGCCGGCAGCCGGACGCACAGTGCTCGCACACGCTGGGCACCGACACCAGGTCGAAGGGCCGGGCCCGGAACCGGTAGGCGGCGCCGGTGAGCGCGCCGACCGGGCAGATCTGCACGGTGTTGCCGGAGAAGTAGGAGTCGAACGGCTCGCCCGCGGCCACCCCGACCTGCTCCTGCGGGCCCCGCTCGAGCAGCTCGATCAGCGGGTCGCCGGGGATCTGCTCGGCGAACCGGGTACACCGGGCGCACTGGATGCACCGTTCCCGGTCCAGCAGCACCTGCGACGACAGCGCGATCGGCTTCGGGAAACTCCGCTTGGGGCCGTGGAACCTGGTCTCGCCCTGCCCGTTGGACATGGCCTGGTTCTGCAGCGGGCACTCGCCGCCCTTGTCGCACATCGGGCAGTCCAGCGGGTGATTGAGCAGCAGGAACTCCATCATGCCGCGCTGGGCCTTCTCGGCCACCGGCGAGGTCAGCTGGGTGTGCACGACCATGCCCTCGGTGCACGTGGTGGTGCACGAGGCGGGCGGCTTGGGCTGGCCTTCGATGTGTACCAGGCACTGCCGGCAGGCCCCGATCGGGTCGAGCAGCGGGTGGTCGCAGAACCGGGGGATCTGGATGCCGAGCAGTTCCGCAGCCCGGATCACCAGCGTGCCCCTGGGCACGGTGATCTCGAACCCGTCGATGGTGACGGTCACCCCGTCGCCGGTGGTGGCTGGCCCCGTGGTGGCTGGCACGGTCATCAGGCATGCTCCATCTGGAAGAGCGTGGACGCGGCCGGGTCGAATGGGCAGCCGCCCAGCCGCTGGTGCTCGAGATACTCGTCGCGGAAGTAGGTGATCGACGACTTGACCGGCGCCTCGATCGAGTCGCCCAGCGCGCAGAACGCCCGGCCGGTGATGTTCGTGCAGATGTCCAGGAGCTTGTCCAGGTCGGCCTCGCTGCCCTGGCCGCTCTCCAGCGCCTCGAGCAGCTGGACCACCCAGTAGCTGCCCTCCCGGCACGGGGTGCACTTGCCGCATGACTCGTGCCGGTAGAACTCGATCCACCGGAGCACGACCCGGACCACGCAGGTGGTCTCGTCGAACAGCTGCACCGACCGGGTGCCGAGCAGCGACCCGGCGGCCGCGACCGACTCGTAGTCCAGCGGCACGTCCAGGTGCGCGTCGGTGAACAGCGGCGTGGACGACCCGCCCGGGGTCCAGAACTTCAGCCGGTGCCCGGCGCGGATGCCGCCAGCCAGCTCCAGCAGTTCGCGCAGCGTGGTGCCGAGCGGCGCCTCGTACTGGCCCGGGATCGTCACGTGCCCGGACAGCGAGAAGAGGCCGAAGCCCTTGGACTTCTCGGTGCCGAACGCGGTGAAGTCCGCCGCCCCGCGGCCCAGGATGTAGGGCACGGTGGCGATCGACTCGACGTTGTTGACCACGGTGGGGCACGCGTACAGGCCCTCGACCGCCGGGAACGGCGGCTTCAGCCGCGGCTGCCCGCGGTAGCCCTCCAGCGAGTCGAGCAGCGCGGTCTCCTCGCCGCAGATGTAAGCGCCCGCACCGGCGTGCACCACGACCTGGAGGTCGAACCCGGAGCCGAGGATGTCGGCGCCCAGGTAGCCCGCCTCGCGGGCCTCGGCCACAGCGTGGTGCAGCCGCCTGACCACGTGCAGCACCTCACCGCGCACGTAGATGAAGGCCAGGTGCGCGCTGATCGCGTAGGACGCGATGATCAGGCCCTCGACCAGCGCGTGCGGGTTGGCCAGCAGCGTCGGCATGTCCTTGCACGCGCCCGGCTCCGACTCGTCGGCGTTCACCACCAGGTAATGCGGCTTGTCGCCGCCCTTGGGAATGAACCCCCACTTCAGGCCGGTGGGGAAGCCCGCGCCACCGCGGCCGCGCAGCACCGAGTCCTTCATCGTCTGGATGACCTCGTCGGGCGGCATGGCCAGGGCCGTGGGCAGCGCCTGGTACCCGCCGTCGCGCAAGTAGCCGGCCAGCGTGAACGAGTCGGGCTCGTCCCAGTGCGCGGACAGTTCCGGCGTCAGCACCGAGGTCACGGCTTGCTCCCTGGGTCGGTCCGGGCGGTATCGGTCCGGGCGGTATCGGTCCGGGCGGTGTCGGTCCGGGCGGTGTCGCTCTGGGCGGGCGGTTCCGCGGAGCCGCCCGATCGCCGCTCCGCGGCGAGGTCCTCGTCCGGCGTCCAGCCCTGTGCCCTGGCCAGCCGCAGCCCGGCCAGGCTGGGCTCGCCCGCGGTGCGCCCGGTGGTGGCCTGGTCGTCCGGGAACCCGGCCAGGATGCGCGACGCCTGCTTCCAGGTGCACAGCCGGGCCGCGCCGCGGGTCGGCGTGACGCCGGCGCCCGAGCGCAGGCCGTCCACCAGTTCCCGGGCCGACCGGGGGGTCTGGTTGTCGAAGAACTCCCAGTTGACCATTACGACCGGGGCGTAGTCGCAGGCCGCGTTGCACTCCACGTGCTCCAGGCTGATCTTGCCGTCCGCGGTCGTCTCGTCGTTGCCGACGCCCAGGTACCCCTGGAGGTCGGCGAAGATCGCGTCGCCGCCCATCACCGCGCACAGCGAGTTGGTGCACACGCCGAGGTGGTACTCGCCCACCGGCTGGTGCTTGAACATCGTGTAGAACGAGGCCACGGCCGTGACCTCGGCCTCGGTCAGCCCGAGCCGCTCGGCGCAGAACTCGATGCCATCCTGGGTGACGTAGCCCTGCTCGGCCTGCACCAGGTGCAGCAGGGGCAGCAGCGCCGACCGGGATCGCGGGTAGCGTTCGATGATCTGCGTGGCATCCGGCTCCAGCCGGGCCCGCACCTCCTCCGGCAGCGACATTACCTGTCCACGCCTCCCATCAGCAGCGGAGCAGCAGCAAAGGCACGCGGGCGGCGGCTCACCGGTCCACGCCCCCCATGAAAACGGAGCGTCGAGGTAGACCTGCAGGGCTTGCACTCACCGGTCCACGCCTCCCATGATCGGGTCGAGGCTGGCCACCGCCGCGATGACGTCGGCGATCAGGCCGCCCTCGGTCATCGCGGGCAGGGACTGCAGGTGGGTGAAGGACGGGTCGCGCAGGTGCACGCGGTAGGGCCGGGTGCCGCCGTCGCTGACCGCGTGGCAGCCCAGCTCCCCCCGGGGGGACTCGACCGCCGTGTAGGCCTGCCCGGGCGGCACCCGGAAGCCCTCGGTGACCAGCTTGAAGTGATGGATCAGCGCTTCCATGGACTGGCCCATGATGTGCGCGATGTGGTCCGGCGAGTTGCCCAGGCCGTCCAGGCCCAGGGCCAGCTGGGCGGGCCAGCCGATCTTCTTGTTGCGCACCATCACCGGGCCCGGCCCGGCTGAGGCCAGCCGGTCGGCGCACTCCGCGATGATCTTGACGGATTCGTCGATCTCGTCCATCCGCACCAGGTACCGGTCGTAGGCGTCGCAGCCGGTCCGGGTGGGCACGTTGAACTCGTAGGTCTCATAGCCGCAGTACGGCTGGCTCTTGCGCAGGTCCCAGGGCAGCCCGGTGGCCCGCAGCACCGGGCCGGTGACCCCATACGTCATGCAGCCAGCCAGGTCCAGGTAGGCGACGTTCCTGGTGCGCGCCAGGTACGCCGGGTTGGCGTCCATCAGCGCCCGCAGCTCGTCCGACTGCTGTGGCATCTCCCCGATGAGTTCCCGGATCGCGTCGAGTGCGCCGGCCGGCAGGTCCTGCGACACGCCGCCGGGGCGCACGTACGCGTTGTTCATCCGCAACCCGGTGATCAGCTCGGTCACGTCGAGCACTTTCTCCCGGATCCGCAGCCCGTACAGGAACACGGTGGTGGCGCCGAGTTCCAGGCCGAACGTGCCGACGGCGGTCACGTGCGAGGAGATGCGGTTGAGCTCCATCATCAGCACCCGCAGGATGCTGGCCCGTTCCGGGATCTCGGCCTCGAGGCCGAGCAGCTTCTCCACGGCCAGGCAGTACGCGGCCTCATTGAAGATCGGCGAGAGGTAGTCGGCCCGGGTGGCGAACGTGACGCCCTGCGTCCAGGTGCGGAACTCCATGTTCTTCTCGATGCCGGTGTGCAGGTAGCCGATGACCGGCCGCAGCTCGTCGACGGTCTCCCCGTCCAGGGTCAGGATCAGCCGCAGCACGCCGTGCGTCGACGGATGCTGCGGGCCCATGTTGACGACCATGCGCTCGCTGTCGGTCTTGTCCCCGGCCTCCTGGGCGGCCCGGACCACCTCGTCCCAGTCCTCGCCACCGACGTTGTAGACGCGGCCTTCCGCTCCTTCGTCGGTGCCCGCCCCGGAGGTGGCCCCCTCCGGGGTGGGCTCGCCCGCGGCGCTGGCGTCCGTGGTCACTGGTATGCCCTCCGCTCGTCCGGTGGTGGCACGGTGGCACCGCGGTACTCGACCGGGATGCCGCCCAGCGGGTAGTCCTTCCGCTGCGGGTGGCCCTTCCAGTCGTCGGGCATCTCGATCCTGGTCAGGCCGGGGTGCCCGTCGAAGATGAGGCCGAAGAAGTCCCACGTCTCCCGCTCGTGCCAGTCACACGTCGGGTAGACGCCCACCAGCGAGGGGATGTGCGGGTCGGCGTCCGGCACGCTGACCTCGAGCCGGATCCGCCGGTTGTGGGTGATCGACAGCAGGTGGTAGACCGCGTGCAGTTCGCGGTCGGCGTCGCCGGGGTAGTGCACGCCGGACACGCCGCCGCACAGCTCGAAGCCGAGGGCTGGCTCGTCGCGCAGCGCCCGGGCCACGTCCACCAGATGCTCCCGGCGGACGTGCAGGGTCAGCTCGCCGCGGTCCACGATGACCCGCTCCACCGCCTCGCCGAACGCACCGCCCTCGTTCTCCAGCCGGGTGGCCAGGGCGTCGGCGATCTCGTCGAAGTATGAGCCGTAGGGACGCGGCGTGGATGGCGCCGGGGGCCGGCGGACCTGGAGCCCGCCGTACCCGGAGGTGTCGCCGGTGGTCTCGGTGCCGAACATGCCGGTGCGCACGACCTGTTCCTGCAGCCGCTGCTGGCCAGCCAGCGCCGCCTCATCCGGCTGCGCGTCGTCGGGCGGGGCCGGGCCGGGGGGAGTCGTCTCGCTCACTGGCCTGCCTCCCGCGGCGCGGGCTCCGCGGCGGTGGCGCCCGGGCGGGCGGCCGGCGTGCCGAGCAGGGTCGGGCCGGTGTGCGGCTGGCTGGCCGCCAGGTCGGCGGCCAGTGGCAGCCGGCGCAGCCGGGCCTGCTCCAGCTGCTGCACCTCCTGCTCGCGGTTGACGCCGAGCTTCATGTTCTGGATCTTGTCGTGCAGCTTCACGATCGAGTCGAGCAGCATCTCCGGACGCGGCGGGCAGCCGGGCAGGTAGATGTCCACCGGCACGATGTGATCCACGCCCTGCACGATCGCGTAGTTGTTGAACATGCCGCCGCTGGACGCGCACACGCCCATCGAGATCACCCACTTGGGGTTGGACATCTGGTCGTAGATCTGCCGGAGCACCGGCGCCATCTTCTGGCTCACCCGGCCAGCCACGATCATCAGGTCGGCCTGGCGCGGCGTGTTGGACGCCCGCTCCATGCCGAACCGGGCCAGGTCGTGCCGGGGCCCGCCGACGGCGAACAGCTCGATCGCGCAGCACGCCAGCCCGAACGTGGCCGGCCAGACCGAGGTCTTGCGGGCGTAGCCAGCCACCTTCTCGACGGTGGTCAGCAGGATTCCGCTCGGCAGCTTCTCTTCGACACCCATCGGTCAGTCCCACTCCAGACCGCCGCGCCGCCACACGTAGGCGTACGCGACCAGAACAGTGACGATGAACAGCACCATCTCGACCAGCCCGAACGCGCCCAGCCGGTCAAAGGCCACGGCCCACGGGTAGAGGAACACGATCTCGATGTCGAAGAGGATGAACAGCATCGCCGTCAGGTAGTACTTCACCGGGAACCGGCTGCCGACCCGCTGCGGGGTCGGCTCGATCCCGCACTCGTAGAAGTCGAGCTTCGCCCGGTTCCAGCGCTTGGGGCCGGTCACCGCCCCCATCACGAGCGAAAAGATCGCGAAGGCGGCCGCCAGCCCGCCGAGCACCAGGATCGGGACATACAGGCTCAGCACGAGGCGCCTCCTTTCTTCTTCTCGTGACGGCTGGCCAGGCGGGAACGCCTAGGCCGCCGGCGTCATCTTAGACAGTGCGTTAATCACCCGGTCCGCCGCATCGCCGCCGCGCGGGTCGGTCAGGTTGGCCAGCAGCTTGACGGCGAACCTCATCAGCGCCGGGCGGGGCATTCCGTGCCTGGTGGCGAACTGCATGAACCGCGGGTAGCCGATCGCCTGAACGAACGTCCGCGCGAGCGTGTAGTAGCCACCGTAGGCGTCTTTCAGCGCCCGCGGGTACCCGGCCAGCACCCGTTCCGCGCCCGCCGCGTCCGGCCGGGCCAGCGCCTGCGCGATCACCTCGGCGGCGAGCTGGCCCGCCTCCATCGCGTAGGCGATGCCCTCGCCGTTGAACGGGTTGACCATGCCGCCCGAGTCCCCGGCGAGCAGCAGCCCGCGGGTGTAGTGCGGGGTCCGGTTGAAGCCCATCGGCAGCGCGGCGCCGCGGACCGGCTGGACCCGGTTCTCCTCCGTGTACCCCCACTCGGCCGGCATGCCTGCCAGCCAGCGGCGCAGCAGGTCGCGGTAGTCCACGTGGCCGAACGAGGCGGACGTGTTCAGCAGGCCGAGGCCCACGTTGCTGGTGCCGTCGCCCATCCCGAAGATCCAGCCGTACCCGGGCAGCAGATTCCGGCCGTCCCACAGGTCCAGCCACGCCTCGAGCCAGTCGTCGTCGTGCCGCGGGCTCGTGTAGTAGGTGCGCACCGCCACCCCGAGCGGCCGGTCGTCCCGCTTGCGCAGCCCCATGGCCAGCGACAGCCGCGAGGAGTTCCCGTCCGCGGCGACCACGACGCGCGCGGTGTAGCTGACCTCTGGCTCGTCCGGCGCGGCCGTGGGCCGCGCCGTCACCCCGGCCATCCGGCCTGAGTCGTCGAGCACCGGGCCGGTCACCGTCATCCCTTCGAGCAGCCGCGCGCCCGCCCGCTGCGCGGTCCGGGCCAGGGTCTCGTCGAAGTCCAGCCGGGACCGGACCAGGCCGTACCCCGGGTAGCTGGACAGCTCGGGCCACGGCAGCTCGAGCCGGAGCCCGCCGCCGATGATGCGCAGGCCCTTGTTGCGCAGCCAGCCGTCCTCCTCGCCGATCGGCACGCCCATGCCGACCAGCGCCTTGACCGCGCGCGGGGTGAGACCGTCGCCGCACACCTTCTCCCGCGGGAAGGTGGCCTTCTCCAGCAGCAGCACATCCAGCCCCGACCGGGCCAGGTAGCAGGCGGCCGCCGAGCCGGCCGGGCCGGCGCCGACCACGATGACGTCGGCTTCGGGCAGGCGGCCCGGGCCGCCGGGCCACGCCCGCGCGGGTACGGACGGGGTGGCCGGGGCGGCGGAGCCGGGGGGCACTTCCTGGGTCACGGACCGTATGTCCTATTCAAAGTTCGCGTCAGCCCGGCTGCCTGGGCCGGTTCCGCCGCACCGCAGGCACCAGCCGCGATTGACGCTGCACCGTCTTTACTATCTTGTGAACCGCTTCACAAATACTCTTCCGGAGTCTAGACCCACGCCGGCGGCCCGGCGAACCGGCCCCGCACCATGGGCCCAGGCCACCGGATCCACACCGGGCCCGCACCGCCGGGCTGGCCGCGAGGACCGCCCGCCCGGCGGCTCAGCCACCGCCAGGCGGCCGGTCTCCGCCGCTGGCCAGGCTGGCCATCGTCAGCCGCCCGCCGGGCGCCGGGCGACGTGAATCGCCACCACGCCCAGGGTCAGGTCCCGCCAGCGTACTGCCGACCATCCGGCGGCTGCGATGCGCCGCGCCAGTTCCGGCTGGGCGGGCCAGTCCTTGATGGACTCGGCCAGGTACGCGTACGCGTCCGGGTTGGGCGACAGCCACCGCGCGATGGCCGGCAGCGCGGTGGCCAGATATTTGTCGTAGGCCGCGGTCAGCTGCCGGCCGGGCAGGTGGCCGAACTCACAGATGACCAGGCGGCCGCCCGGCCGGGTGACCCGGCGCATCTCGGCCAGCGCCGCGTCCAGGTCGGCCACGTTGCGCAGCCCGAACGAGATTGTCACCACGTCGAAGGCCTGGTCCGCGAACGGCAGCCGGAGCGCGTCACCGGCCACGAACGCGACCGGCCCGGCCGGCGGCGGTGCCGGGGGCGGACCGTCCTGGCTTACCGGGCCGGGGGCGGTGACGGCCGGACGCCGCCTGCGCGCGCCCACCTGGAGCATGCCCAGCGAGAAGTCGCACGCCACGCAGTCCGCGCCGTGCCTGGTGAACGTGCGCGACGAGGTACCGGTCCCGGCCGCGAGGTCCAGCACCCGCTCGCCCGGCCGGGCGTCGACCACCCGGGCCACCACCCGGCGCCACCACCGGTCCTGGCCGAGCGAGAGCACATCGTTGAGCAGGTCGTAGCGCTCGGCGACGCGGTCGAACATGGCGGACACGTCGCCGGGCCGCTTGTCCAGGTTGGGGCGCGTCATGCGCCCAGCCTGGCACAGCCGCCGGGTGCCCCGGCAGGGCTGGGGCCGGCCCGGGGGCCGCCCGGGGGCCGGCCGCGCGCCCGGATGCGCGCCCGGCCACAGCCGTCAGAGCAGGTCGGGACGGCACCACGGCTTACCCAGGACGTGCTGGGCCAGGAACGCGGACACGGTCTGGTACCAGACCGTCGCGTTACCGGGGGAGAGCACCCAGTGGTTCTCGTCCGGGAAGTACAGGAACTTGGCGCCGGCCAGATGCCCGGGGCGGGCCGACAGATCGGCCCACAGCCGCAGCGCCTCGCCGACCGGCACCCGGTAGTCCCTGTCCCCGTGAATGACCAGCATTGGCGTGCTGATCGCGGCGGCGTGCAGATGCGGCGAGTTGGCCTGGTAGCGCTCGGGCTGGGCGATGGGCGCGCCGAGCTGGCGGCGCCACTCGGCGGGGGTGTCCGTGGTGGCGAACATCTGGTCCAGGGCCCACAGGCTCGCGTGGCTGACGATGGCCCGGAACCGGCTGGAGTGCCCGGCGATCCAGTTGGCCATGTAACCGCCGAACGAGCCGCCCATCGCCGCGGTGCGCCCGGCGTCGATGTCCACGCGGGCCAGCGCCGCGTCGGTGATCGTCATCAGATCGGTGAACGGCAGGTCGCCCCAGTCGCCGTGCCCGCGGGCCACGAACGCCCGGCCGTAGCCGGTGGACAGCCCGGGGTCGGGCAGCAGCACCGCGTAGCCCTGGGCCGCCATCAGCCACGGATTCCACCGCCAGGACCAGGCGTTCCAGCTCGAATAGGGGCCGCCGTGCACCCACAGCAGGAACGGGGCGGGGGTGGCCGGGGTAGCCCCGTCCGGCAGCACCAGCCAGCCACGCAGCGGGGTGCCGTCCGCCGCGGTGGCCTCGATCTCGTCGAGACGGCCGGGCAGCGCCGGGCGGGCTGCTTGCCCCGCGTACGCCGCGTGCGCTGCGTGCCCGGCCAGCCCGGGCAGGAACTCGGGCGCACCGGGCCCGGTGGTGGCGATCCGCACCACCGCTGGCGGGCTGTCCACCGCGGAGCGCAGCGCGTACAGGGCCTGGCCGTCCGGGGCCGGGCACAGGCTGGTGTACGCGCCGTCGTCGGTGGTCAGCCGGGTGACGCCGCCGGCCAGGTCGGCGCGGAACACCGGGCCTCGGCCGTGGTCGTCCGCGGTGAAGTAGACGCAGCTGCCGTCGGCCGCCCAGGCCGCCTCGGTGGGCCAGCGGTCCAGCCCGGGCAGCAGGTCGGCGGCCTCCGCCGAGCCGTCCAGCGGGGCCAGCACCAGGGTCAGCTCGCCGGGCTGGTGATAGGTCTCGTGCCGCTCCCGGATGACCACCACCCGGGTGCCGTCCGGGGACACCCGCGGCGCGTAGAAATCGAAGCCGGGCGCGCGCAGCAGCGTGCGGTGCTCGCCGGTCACGGTGTCGATGACCACGAGGTCGGTGCGCTTGTCCCCGCTGCCGTCCGGCACCGACCAGCCGGTGACCACCTGCCGCCCGTCCGGGGTCAGCTCGAAGGCCTGCTCGTCGAGGGACCGGCCGGGCTGCGGGGTCAGGTCACGGCCCGCGCGCGCCCCATCGGCACCATCGGCGCCGGCCGCCACCAGCGAAGCGGCCCCCGCAGCGGCATCCGCGGCCGGCGGGGCAGCATCCGCGGCCGGCGGGGCAGCATCCGCGGCCGGCGCCGCGCCATCCGGGCCGGTCACCAGCAGCCGCAGCTGATCCGGGCCCAGGTCGTGGTCCCAGTACCGGACCAGCGGCGACTCGTGCAGGATCGCGGTCACCCCCGCGTCGGCCCGGGCCTTGCGCCACGCCGCGTCGTCCCCGGCCGAGCCGGCCCCGGGCCGCAGCGGCGCGGTGAACGCGGCCAGCGGCGCGCTGGCCGCGGCGGCCAGCCGGCTGACCCCGCCGGGCGGGGCGCTGATCCGCCGGGCCTCGCCGCCAGCCGCCGGGAGCAGCCACAGCGCCCGCTTGCCCGCCCCCTCGTCGGCGGGTCCCGCGGAGGTCCCGTCCCCGGGGTTGGCCGCGGCCGGCCCCGGCCGCGGGCCGGCCGGGCAGTCAGACCGGGTGGCGGGCGGCGCGGGCCGGGCGGACAGGAACAGCAGCCCGCCATCGGGCAGGAACGCCGGGCTGTCCTCACCCTCAGCGGACCGGGTCAGCCGCACCGCCGCGCCGCCGGCGGCCGCCTCACCCGGGCCGCCGGTGTCCAGCCGCCAGATGCTGGGCTGGTAGCTCCGGCCATCCGCGCTCAGGCCGGCCACCGTCACCGCGAGCCAGCCGCCGTCCGGTGAGAGCCGCAGGCCGGCCAGCCGCGGCAGGGCCATGTAATCGTGCAGATCGTGAAAGGGGGTCACGGCCCTCGCCTCCGCGGTTCCGGTTGAACTCCCCCACAGCTGAGTTGCCGGAAACTCAGCGCCCCTCAGTAATCATGCCAGCGCCGACCGTCGCGTTGGTCGACTCGTCGATGAGAATGAGCCCGCCGGTCTGCCGGTTGCGGGTGTACGGGTCGCAGAACAGCGGCTGGGTCAGCCGCAGGCTCACCCGGCCCACCTCGTTCAGCGTGAGGTGCTGCGCGCTCTCGTCCCGGTGCAGGGTGTTCACGTCCAGCCGGTAGTGCAGGTCACGCACGATGGCCTTGGCCGTCCGCGACGTGTGCTTGACCACCAGCCGGTCCCGCGGGGACAGCTGCCGGCCCTCGGCCATCCAGCAGATCATGGCCTCCACGTCCTGGGTGACCAGCGGCTGGTTGTGCGGGCGGCAGAACATGTCGCCACGCGAGACGTCCAGATCGTCCTCGAGCACGAGCGTGACCGACATCGGCGGGTAGGCCTCGGGCACCGGACCGCGGGCGGTGTCGATGCGGTCGATCCGGCTGGTCAGCCCGGACGGCAGGTGCATTACCTCGTCGCCAGGCTTGAGCACCCCGCCGGCCACCTGACCGCCGTACCCCCGGTAGTCGTGCAGTTCCGGGTCGGTCGCCTGGTGCGGCCGGATCACGTACTGCACCGGGAAACGCACGTCGATCAGGTTGCGGTCGGACGCGATGTGCACGTGCTCCAGGTGATGCAGCAGCGACGGGCCGTCATGCCAGGGCATCTTGTCCGAGCGCTGCACCACGTTGTCGCCGTGCAGCGCGGAGATCGGCACGAACGTCAGGTCACCGATCTCCAGCTTGGCCGCGAACGCGGCGAACTCCTCGCTGATCCGCTCGAACACGCCCTGGTCGTAATCCACCAGGTCCATCTTGTTCACCGCGAGGACCAGGTGCGGGACGCGCAGCAGCGTGGTCAGGAACGCGTGCCGCCGGCTCTGCTCGGTCAGCCCGTTGCGCGCGTCCACCAGCACGATGGCCAGGTCGGCGGTGGAGGCGCCGGTGACCATGTTGCGGGTGTACTGGATGTGCCCGGGGGTGTCGGCGATGATGAACTTGCGCCGCGGCGTGGCGAAGTACCGGTAGGCCACGTCGATCGTGATGCCCTGCTCCCGCTCGGCGCGCAGGCCGTCGGTGAGCAGCGCCAGGTTCGTGTAGCCCTCACCGCGGGCCTTGCTGGTCCGCTCGACCGCGGCCAGCTGGTCCTCGAAGATGGCCTTGGAGTCATACAGCAGCCGCCCGATCAGCGTGCTCTTGCCGTCGTCCACGGAACCGGCCGTGGCCAGCCGCAGGATGTCCATGGGCCTGCTCTCCGGGGAGATGACGTCTTCGGCCGTCGCCGTCATCAGAAGTACCCTTCCCGCTTGCGGTCTTCCATGGCTGCCTCGCTGGTCCGGTCGTCGGCCCGGGTCTGCCCGCGCTCGGTGATCCGGGTGGCCGCGATCTCGGCGATCACGTCGGACACCGTGGTCGCGGTGGACTCGACCGCACCCGTGCAGGACATGTCGCCCACCGTGCGGTAGCGGACGGACGTCTCGAAGACCCGCTCGCTCTCGTCCCGGGTGGTGAACTCGCTGTCGGCCAGCAGGATGCCGTCCCGCTCGAACACCTCGCGCGAGTGCGCGAAGTAGATGGACGGGATCTCCAGCTTCTCCCGCGCGATGTACTGCCAGATGTCCAGCTCGGTCCAGTTGGACAGCGGGAAGACCCGGATGTGCTCGCCCATCTTGATCCGGGTGTTGTAGATGCTCCACAGCTCGGGCCGCTGGCTCTTCGGGTCCCACTGGCCGAACTCGTCGCGGAACGAGAACACCCGCTCCTTGGCCCGGGCCTTCTCCTCGTCCCGGCGCGCCCCGCCGAACACCGCGTCGAACCGGTGCTTCTCGATCGCGTCCAGCAGCGTGGTGGTCTGCAGCCGGTTGCGGCTGGCCCACCGCCCGGTCTCCTCGGCGACCCGGCCCTGGTCGATGGACTCCTGGACCGAGGCCACCACGAGCTGCACCCCGGCCTCGGCCACCCGGCGGTCCCGGTAGTCCAGTACCTCGGGGAAGTTGTGCCCGGTATCCACGTGCATCACCGGGAACGGGACCCTGGCCGGCCAGAACGCCCGCTCGGCCAGAGCCAGCATCACGATGGAGTCCTTGCCGCCGGAGAACAGCAGCACCGGCCGCTCGAACTCGGCGGCCACCTCCCGCATCACGTGGATGGACTCCGCCTCCAGGAACTCCAGCTGGGACAGCGAGTAGTCAGAACGCGTCACGGCCATCAAGCAAACTCCGGATCGTCGGGCCTCTCGTCGGCAGGCTCTGGAACTTTCAGCCTAGGACCTTCAGCCTACTTTCCCAGTCGGGAAAGGTTAGCTCAGTTGTCTGTCTCGGGCGGCCAGGCTACTGCGAAGCAGAACAACCAGCCGCGCGCAAAGCATCCAGCAGCGCCGGGGCGAGCCCCGCTGGGCAGATAAGGATATCCGGCAGCGAAGGGTCCGCCTGGTTGTACCCCAGCTTTGACCCGTCCAGCCGGGAGGCGCGCAGGCCAGCGGCCTGGGCGACCGCCACCGGCGCGGCGGAATCCCATTCGTACTGACCACCACTGTGCACATAGGCATCGGCGGCACCGGTGATCACTGCGGCCGCCTTGGCCCCGGCGGACCCCAGCGGCATGAGGGTGAGTGGTATCTCCTCGGCCAGCCGGTCCAGCAGCGCGGGCGGCCGGGTCCGGCTGACCAGCACGCGCAGCGGGCTGCGCTGGCTGCCCGCGCCACCCGGCGGCGGTGGCGGCTGCGGCGGCTCCGCGGTGCTGAGCACGGTGCCCTGGGCAGGCAGCGCGACCGCGCCCGCGGTCAGCTCGCCGCGCTCCCACAGCGCCACGTGCACCGCCCAGTCGGACCGGCCCGGCTCACCGAATTCCCGGGTCCCGTCCAGCGGGTCCACGATCCATACCCGGTCAGCGGCCAGCCGCGCCGGGTCATCGCGGCCTTCCTCGGACAGCACGGCGTCACCCGGGCGGTGCCGGGCCAGTTCGGCCGCGAGGAACTCGTGCGACTGCCGGTCTCCCCGCTTGCGCAGGTCGGCCGGATCCCCGCCGTCAGCCCGCAGGCTGAGCAGGCGGCGGCCGGCCTCGGCGGCCAGGTCATGGGCCAGGCGACTGTCATCGGTGGTCATCTGGGCAGGCTCCCCCTCTGCGTCCGCCGCGGCCTGGGCGGCGGCCCGTACAGGGTAGAGCATGCCTGCCCGGCGCCGTGCCATCGCGGGGGCGTGGTGCTGGCTAGTAGGCGCCGAACCCGTGGATCACCGCGGACCATGTCTTCCACAGGATCTGCAGGTCGAGGGCCAGCGACCAGTTTTCTACATAACGAATGTCGAGCCGGACTGCCTCATCCCACGGCAGGTCGGAACGGCCGTTGATCTGCCACAGACCGGTGATTCCCGGCTTCACCACCAGCCGGCGGCGCATGTGGTCGCCGTACATGGCCGCCTCGCCCGGCAGCGCGGGCCGCGGCCCGACCAGGGACATGTCCCCGACCAGCACGTTGAACAGCTGAGGCAGCTCATCCAGCGAGTAGCGGCGGAGCAGCCCGCCTGCCCTGGTCACCCGCGGGTCCTTGCGCATCTTGAACAGCGCGCCCGCGGCCTCGTTGAGCGCGTTCAGCTCGTCCTTGCGCTGCTCGGCGTCCACCACCATCGTGCGGAACTTCCACACCGAGAACGTGTGCCCGTTCTTGCCCACCCGGGTCTGCCGGAAGAACACCGGCCCGTGGTCGCCCAGCTTGACGGCCAGCATGACCACCGCGAACACCGGGGCCAGCAGGATGATCCCGCCCAGCGCGACGACCTTGTCGAACACGGTCTTCAGGACCTGCTTGCCCCCGTCCAGCGCCGGATGGTCCACGTGCAGCAGGGTGAGCCCGGCCACCGGCCGGATCGTGGTCCGCGGGCCGGCCACGTCCATCAGGGACGGCGCGACGCACATGTCGGTGCCGGTCTTCTCCAGGTCCCAGGCCAGCTGGCGGAGCCGGATGCCGTTCATCTCCGGGCAGGCCAGCACGGCCACCGTGTCGGCGCCGAGGTGGCCGACCGTGTCGGTCACGTGGCCCAGGCCGCCGTAGACCGGGACACCCGCGATCTCGTGCAGCATGGTCCCGCCGGCCAGGCACGCGCCTACCACGGACAGGCCGTGGTAGGTGCCGCGGCGCAGCTCGCCGATCAGGTCGGCGACGGCCGGGGCGTGCCCGACCGCGACCACCTTGCGCATGTACGCACCCTTGCTGCGCTGGTGGTGCAGGTGCCGCCGGAGCCGGTGCCGGACCACGAGGTCGAAGACGGTCGCGGTGGGCAGCGCGATGACCACGTAGCCTCGCGCGGTGTCGAACTTCACCCCGTAGGAGGCGATGGCGATCAGCGCGGTCAGCGTGACCGCCGCGTTGATCACCCGGCGGAACTCATCGGAGCCCACCCCGATGAACCGCGGGTCGTAGCCACCGGTCATGGCCAGCGCGCCGATCCACAGCAGCGGCAGCAGGAGGGTGAAGGCCAGGTAGACGCCCGGGGTGTAATGGGCCGCGTCGAACCGGATCTCGTAGGCGATGGCGCCCGCGGCCAGAGCGCACAAGCAGTCCGCGAGCGCCGTCCGGCGCAGGTAGGCAGTGGTCCACGACGCCGGGCCGATCGCAGCCCGGGCCTGGGCCTGAGCCCGCCGGGTGCTCGGGACCGCCGTGCTACCAGATGACACCCGACCCCACCGTCCTATGATCCGCCGCCGCGGCCCATCCCCCCGGGCCCATAGTCAAGACGCCCGACGAATGCTGATGGTTGACCGGCTTTGCCGGACTGGATGAGGGATTGCCCGGGATGACCCCGGTTCCGCGGCGTCAGCCGCGGCTGCTCTCATCGCGCAGCCAGGTCGAGTACTCGCGGCGCCGCACTTCGCGCTTGGCCTGCCAGCGCGCCAGCACCGCCACGGCCAGGAACACCACGGCCTGCGGGGCCAGCCCCGGCTCGGCCCGGACGATGGCCACCAGGTCGGCGGGCCGGGTCCGGGCCGTCGAGGCGGGCGCGCCCTCGGCCTCCTCGACCTGGTTCACGCCCATGGTGGCGCGCACCCGGCGGCGCAGCAGATCACGGACGGTCCGCGGGGTGTGCACGACGACCCGCGCGCCGGGCA
>Ga0335078_10003270_pt1 | contig 24171 bp, 16 predicted proteins | sample Lox_Sample_32_FD_206711 | JGI IMG/M metagenome (GOLD analysis project Ga0335078, IMG submission 206711) | Soil microbial communities from Loxahatchee National Wildlife Refuge, Florida, United States - Lox_Sample_3.2 | ecosystem: Environmental > Terrestrial > Soil > Wetlands | place: USA... | reverse complement strand
TTCGCTCTCCAGTCCAACGAGTTCCCTCCGTTCGGGCTGCGCCCGAATCAGAGTACCCGTTCGTCGAGAGGGTGGGCCAAATCAAACCGCCGAACTGGGCCAGCTCAGAATACCGAAATCAAATCCCCACTAACGAAGCGTCTGGTGATTCTTTAGTAGCGGAACTAGGAGCGCTTGGTTCCAAGAACCAATCCCGTGTGGCTACCCGCTTTGCTCCGCGCGCCTGCAATCGTCTATTTGCCGTATTGCTCAGCGGCCATGGCAACCGATGGCCCAGCTACTTGGTTCCGGCCTGGATAGGTCTCTGAAGATCCTTCAAACTGAGCTTATTGACCTCGGTGATGATCTTTGCATACGCGCGGGTGACGTCGGCCAATCCCGTAGGTGGTATGATGTCGGCGGTTTCGTGATCGGAGTGCCAGTACAAGCCGGTGTCAATAACTTGTAGGGACGGAGCGCTTAAGAAATACCGGCCGATCTCACCGCCGGCCGTGCGCTCTGGAACGTCGAAGGTTGGGACGCCGAAGTCCTGGTAAGCCTTGACGACGATCTGCTCGAGTTTCGGACTGCCTCCGATGTACCACATGAGCGGCATGGCTTGGTTCGATTTGCGGATCACGCCGTTATAGGAGACCAGGTCCGTTGCAGAGGTGTGCTCGCAGTTGATCAGCAAGGCTGTTTTCGCGAATTGTTCTTTGTGCTCCATGAGCCAGCGACCGCTCATGGCTGCATTGTCGTGATGCCCGGTTGTTCCGAGAAAGATCATGGTGCGCTTGCGCTGCTCTTTGGGGATCTTCGCGAAATACTCAGCCAAGCCGAGCATGGAGGCGACGCCGGTACCATTGTCATTGGCGCCTTCAAACCATCCATCGCGATGCGCGACCAGCATAATGCTCTCGTCCGTCGTTCCGGGCAGAGTGCCCCACACCGTTCCCGTCTTGAGGCCCGCGATAGTCTTCACGTCGAGGCGAACTTTCACGTGCGGAGCGGCACCTCCGCGCGAAAGGCCGATCATTTCTCGCGCCGCCATGCCATCTTCATAGCCAAGCGCGAATGTGGGTGCGGTGCTGCCCACCGGATAAAACTGAAACTTGAGATTCCCGGGAATCAGCAGCGTCACGAAAATTGCTGCGGCGCCGCGATCGGTGATCTTTTTGATTACCCCACCGTTGATGGTTGCGTGCCGCGACATGAAGTCGCTGCTGTAAAAGAAGACGGCTTTTCCTTTAAGATTGCGGCCAGTAAGGTCACCGTCGGAGGCGAAGCCGACGTCGATTGCTTCGACGTCCAGCCCTTCGTTCGGAGTTGCGGGGGTAAGGTAGCTCGGCTGGGCGGTGCTCAGCTCGTGCGTCTTGCCACCGACATCGATCGAAGCACTCCACGATTGTGGCATCCACTGCGGAGGCAAATCGAACGACTGCTCGTGTACCTCCGAGAGGCCGATTTTTCGGAAATTCTCCATAAGCCATTGTGCGTTTTCGGCATCGGCTTCGCTCCCGATGATGCGGCCCCAGAATTGATGTCCTCCGTCCCGGTAGCGGCGGGAAATTGCAGTTTGGTCCTTCACGTATGCCTTCAAGTGGTTTCCATCGATCGCGGCGTAAGCTTGATCGGGGGGCTGCGTGCGGTATTTCAGATAAGAATCCTCAAGCACGTACAGCGGCTTCATTGGTTCCTGCGAGGCATTTTGTGGCGGCGCTTGGGCTAGGAGAGAGGAAATACCCAACAACGTGATTTCGGCAGTCGAAACAATGATTCTAAGCATGGTGCTTCTCCTGGAACGTTCTTGACTAGAAAGCATAGCGTAATGCGAACTGAAGAATACGCGGGCCGACCGACGTCGTTGTGATCACCCCGAATGTGCTGGGTACGGCGACATTCGATGGTGGGTTGCTGAACTGGGGATGGTTGAAGGTATTGAAGAATTCAGATCGAAATTCGAGATACGCGCCCTCGTGGATGCCTCCGACCTGAGTCTTCTTCGTTAACGCAATATCCCAGTTCTTTTGCGGAGGCCCGAGCAGAATGCCGCGCCCGGTGTTTCCATAACCTGTTGCTCCGCCAACACCATTTATTTGTCCAATTGCGGGCACCGCGCAGAACGCGCTCGTGTTGAAGAAATCGGTCAGCCGCGATTCCACGCTTCCCGAAGTTGCGATATTGCTGTAAGTTTCTCCCGGACAAATCTCCGCCCGCGAGGCGCCCGCAAAATCATAGACGGCGCCTCCACGAGTATCGGTAAACGTAATAGGTAAGCCGCTTTGGATTGTTGTCACGCCCGAAAGGCCCCATCCAGAAAGGCCGCGCCCTAACAACCCCTGATTGTTGTGAAATGATGGCAACTCATATGTGTAGTTGAAGACCAAACGTTGTGGCCGGTTAAAGTCGCACGGGCCGTATTGTTGCGCCCGACTATTCGGGTCATTGCTGTTTGTGGCCAACCCAACGCCACCACCAATCGAGGTCCCCGCTAGGTCGGAGAAGCATCGGCCGTAGGTGTAAGACGCCTGGAATTGTAAACCGTGCGAGAAGGTCTTGCGTAAAGCGGCTTGAAGCGAGTGATAGTTGCTGTCTCCTATGTTGGCAGCCATCTGAGCCCCATCCACGCTCATGCCCAAAACCGGAAGGCGTTGCGCTGCGTTAGCCGCCGTATTAGTCGAGATGCAACCAAATGGAGCGCCACAGTTGATCGGATTGCCGGCGCTAGCAAGCGACGGAATGTTATAGAATTCCGGAGCAACAATGCGCATCCCTCGATTGCCAACGTACCCGACTTCAAGTACCCATGTCGGCTTGAACTCATACTGGAGATTGAAGTTCCAATTTATCGTCAGCGGCGTGACCAAGCCTGGATCCACTCCATGCTGCGAAATGGCTGAAGTTGGAGTTCGGGCAAAACCGGCGAAGCTTCCTGGCGCTACTGGTGGATTAAAAGGAACAGCGAAGGTCGCAAGAGCATTTTGTGTACTGGAATAGCTGAGAAGCGCGGCATTGGGAGGCGTGGTGTTCAACGTCTGTAGCCAGGCATTCCCAAAAACGACGTCGTAGAAGAAACCGGACCCACCGCGTACAACAACGCTGTGCGTCGAAAATGGCTGCCACGCAAAGCCGAATCGCGGGGCGAAGTCGTGAAGAGGTGCGCCATCGTTCGTCAGAACCTCGGTGTTGCGACGCACGATGCCATCAGGGAGAGGTCCCTTATAATTCTTGGCGACCGTAAAGCCTACATAGGTTCCGGACGTTGGAGGAATGGGCACAGTTTCAGCCATTGACCAAACGTAGTTGGTTCCACCAATGGGAAGCGTGTCATAAGCGGTTCCATCGTACTCCCATCGCAAACCCAAATTCAAAGTCAGTCGCTGATTCACTTTGATGTCATCGAGCACGAATAGGCTACCTTGGTTCTCGCGAAGGAAATTCGGCGTTGACCAGAGCTGCTCTGCGGCGCTTGAAGCAAAGATATTACTCAGAGGCGTGCCGTTCTGCGCCGCACTCTCGCCCAAGAGAAAATCGGCCCACGTTTGAAACGTTAAGGAGCCGCGGATTTTTCCGCAGGAGCAGATGTTCCAAAAAACATGCTGTTGATCATACCCGGCACGGATCGTGTGACGACCGTGCGTCCAGGAAAGCTGGTCGGCCCATTCATACGTAATCTGCGGGGTCTTCGTCCCATCGGTGGCGCTCCCGAAATTCGAGAACAGACCGTTGATAGTCATTACGGGCGCGAGCGTACTCGACGGATTCGACGGTGTCAGACCAATCTGGTTGACGTTCACGGGGACTAGACTCTGAAGCGAAGCGCGGATGTAATATACAGAAAATCGAGCCTCATTGACAAGGTTGCTAGTCTGCAGAGACGTCCACTTCGCAGAGTAGAGACTGTTGCCAGATAACCCCGTGTTACCGCCATTAGGCGGTTGACCAGCGGCTGTGAACGGACTGATCAGGGTTCCGATTGAGTAGTAATATTTCAAGGCGAACGTGTTCTTCGCGGAAAGCCGATAGTCGAGATCGCCCAGAGCTTGTTCCTCCTTGAAGGTCGCTGGAACGCTAAAGGCCGAGAATCCTACCGCTTGCTGAGTGCCTGGGTTGCGAATTATCTGAGGAGTGGGAATGACAAAAGATCCATTTGGCAGCTTAGCGTTCAAAAGAGCGAGAGCGACGGAGCTGATATTTGAGCCGTCGCACGCCACCTGATTATTTGGGAATGTCGGGGCACCCCCTTCAAAGGTTCGAGAGTACGAGTATCCCGGAGTTCCGGCTGGATTGTTGTTTGGGCAAAAGGCCGCACCGAGACCAGCCCGCGATCGGTCGTTCGTAAGGGTGGCAGGTAGTGTGACGCTGGAGGTAGCAGAGGAAGCCACGCCGTTGATCTGTCGCGTGCCCTGATAAGAGAGGAAGAAGAAGAGTTTATCCTTCTTGATCGGGCCTCCCAAGACCCCACCAAATTGATTTTGCTTCAAGACGCCACGTGGCTGGCCCGTACTGTTTTGGAAAAACGTGTTGGCATTTAAGTCATTGTTGCGAAAGAATTCGAACAGCGAGCCATGCCAATCGTTGGAACCAGACTTTGTGATGATGTCCACATTGGCACCCGAGTTCCGGCCATAGCTAGCATCATAAAGCGATGTCTGAACTTTAAACTCCTGCAGCGCGTCGGGGCTGGGGATAGGAATGTTTCCGTAATATCCGATGGCGTCCGCCGGCGCGCCGATCGCGTAGTTGTTAATTGACACACCGTCCATCTGATAGTTGTTACTGATGTTGTCCTGCCCGTTCACATAAATGTTTTGTAGAGCACCCCTGCCGGCGGCGGATGCATTCGTGACATCCGTGACCACGCCCGTTGAGAGGCTTAGAATCTGCGTAAAGTTGCGGGTTACTAGCGGAAGGCCGTCAATTGACCGCGTCCCAACGACACCGCCGAGGGTGGAGGTTTCAGTTTGAATCGTCTCTGCGGTGCTCACCACCTGCACCTCTTGCTGCTGTTCTCCTACTTGAAGGGCTTGTTGAAGACCCTGGGTCTCGGTAACGTGGACGGTTACAGCCGGTATTTCAGCGGTCTTGAACCCGGGCGCTGAAATCGTCACTTTGTACGTTTCGGGCTGGAGCAACCCAAATGAACAGACTCCATCGGAGTTCGATTCTTGTGATCTTGTGAGGCCTGTGGTGTTGATGATGGTAACCATCGCTCCAGGAACTACTGCGCCACTGGCATCCTTAACCGTGATCGTCAGGGCCCCGGTGGACGAGGTTTGGCCCAGAACCGGACCCGCAGCAATAAGCCCCGCCAGGCATGCTAACGCGAGGCGAAGTACTCGTCCGGCTGTGGGTCGGAGAGCTGAGTTGTACATACAAATGCTGTATCGATCCATACGAGCAACCGCCCTTTCAATGTCCAGGTCGCCCATCGAACCTAGCTCAGGCGACAGGAACTCGGTGTCGAGTCTATTGCCCATCGCCGAGCATTACAAGTACAAGCGTTGAGGTAACCGTTACCGAGGTTACCTAAGCCCCGGAATACCCTGTAACACTTCTGTGATAGACTGGCCCCCGAAACGGGGTTGAGAGCATGTCGGGTACCAGGGCATTAGAGCAGTGGGATTTGCCGGCGGACAACCGCCTCGTGAGCCACCAAGCCTCGGACGCCCCAGTGGCCGTGGAGTTCGTTGAAGCCCAGCTTGAGAAAATCGCTTCTAGTCGGGCGTTTTCAACCGCGGACCGGTTGCGGCACTTTCTGCGCTTCGTGGTCGAGCAATCGATTCGCGGACAGGCCGCTGCATTGAAGGAATGGGTTATCGGAGTTCAAGTATTCGACCGGGGAAAGTCCTTCGATCCCCGCCTCGACGCCATTGTACGGGTGGAAGCTGGACGCTTGCGCGCTAAGCTCGCCGATTACTATAGGATTGAAGGTCGCCATGACCGCGTGTGGATCGAACTGCCCAAGGGAGCATACGCGCCGGTTTTTCGCGAGCGCAATTTCATTCCTTCTGATGCAGAACCGATGCGGAACGAGCACTCAAACGGCTTGACCGCAACAGCGGATACTCTCGCGACCTCAGGCCTGAGTTCAATCGTCGTCCTTCCGTTTGTCAATCTCAGCATAGATCCAGAAAACGAGTACTTTAGCGACGGCCTGACCGAGGAGGTGATCAACGCATTGGCCCGGATTCCCGGCCTAAGAGTTATCGCCAGATCGACCGCGTTCCGCTATAAGGGCCAGGCGCAGGACGTCCGTCGAGTTGGCGCTGAGCTTCACGTAACCGCCGCGCTCGAGGGAAGCGTGCGCAGAATGGGGACTCGCATCCGGATCACGGCCCAACTGATCGAAACGGCTAATTGCTTTCACATTTGGTCGAACACATATGAGCGGGAGGTTAAAGACATCCTAGCGATCCAGCAAGAGATTGCTGACAACATCCGTGGAATGGTCCGCGTCCAATTTCCTAACTCGTCCCGTCCGCCTGAACGGAATTCGAGTAGCAATGTCGAGGCTTATGATCTTTACTTGCGCGGAATCTATTTTGAAGGCAAGCGAAGTGTAGAAGGGTTTGCAAAAGGCCTCGAATATCTTCAAAACTCTGCCAACATAGATGTCAGCTGTTCACCGACTTTTGCCCGGTTGGCAAGTTCATATACGCTTCAGGCTGCATACGGACTCGCGGACCCGACTGTCGCGATGACTAGAGCCCGACAAGCGGTGACGCGAGCGCTAGAAATTGATGACAATCTGGCTGAGGCGCATGCCTCTAGTGGTTGTATTAACGCGCTTTACAGCTGGAACTGGGCCGCTGCAGACCGCGATTTCCGCCGCGCGCTGGAATTGAACTCGGGCGTGCCCGAAGTTCATCACCGGTACGCATTCTTCTATTTGGCACCAACAGGACGAGGAGAGGAAGCCCTCTCACATATTCAGCAGGCGAAGAATCTTGATCCAATGTCTCTTGTTCTTCATGCCGCCGAGTGCGCCGTGCTTGTATGGGGTCGCCAGCTTGAGGCCGCGATAGAAAGAGGCTGCAAAACCGTCGAGTTGGAGCCAACCTATTATCCGGGACATATGTATCTGTCGTGGGCTTATCGGCGCTGCGGAATGCGAACACAAGCAATCGAGAGAGCCGAGGAAGCCGTGCGCCTTTCCGCCGGGACGCCTCTTTCTCTTGGTGGACTTGGACTTGCTTATGCTGCCGCGGGCAAATCTGATGAAGCCCGCAAAGTTCTCGAGCAGATACAACAGAGACCATACATCGCCTCTACCTCCATCGCGAGTATTTACGCAGCTATAGGTGAGATCGAAGAGGCCCTGAAGTGGTTGGAGCGCGCGAGGCAGGAGCGTTCGCCTGGTTTGGTTTATCTTCGGGTCGCGAGTTGGAACGAAAGGGTTCGGTCCGACCCCAGATTTGACGAACTGGTTCGTGCGGTGGGCCTTTGTTGAACCGGGCAGGCGAGTCGAAAACTTTGCATCGGAGTTGGCGGGTTCTCACGGCTTAAAGTTGTGAGTGCCGGTTTATCAGGAGTGTTCAAGGGAGAGATGAAGACGTTATGGAAGTGATGAAGTCCTGATAAGGGGATATTGAACTAAGCCTCCGGCGGCTCGATCGGCGTGCTAGCCTTTGTCAGGGCAATTGCAGTGCGACCTCGATTCAAGTCTTCGACCCGGCAATGTGTCGCGATCATGTAGGCCTCAACATTAAAAAGTCGATTCAATACGCACTAAAGCAATTGCCCTGCCAAACCCGGCGAGGCTCAGTTCAACACTTTCTATCGAAAGCGCTCCCGCCAACCGATCGTGTGACCCCGCGGGCGCTCGCGCGGGCGCGCTCCCGATAGAATGCTCGCCATTATTGGACGGCTCTTCACGACGGCATTGTCCATTTGTTAAAGGAACTCGGGGATGATGGAACAGCCAGCGGCCAAGGCGAGTTCGACGCCGAAGAGGCATAGGGTTTGAGTGATTTTTCGAACGAACGAGTGAGTCGCCATTGGTGGCGCGAGCTGATGGACGTTATCGTGTGACCGAAACCTTAACCAAGCTGGTCGTCCAGCAGCACTGGAATCCACCGCCCCCATCGCCGGAATAGTCGTTTACGGTCACTTGCAGTACATAATCGCCGGCTTCGGTGAACGTCACATTGGTCGTCGCCTTTCCGCTGAAGCCCTGGCCCGCGCTTGCAGTGCCTTCAGCCTTCGGGTTGGCCTTGTCAAATTTCACCGTGCCCGGGCCACGATACTTGGACCACAGCAGCGTCACTGGAGGACGATCACCTGTCAGAGGCGAGCTAGTGCCATTCGTATACTTCATATCGTCAGTGATCCAAAGCGTAAGTTGCAGCGGCGTAGACAACGAAGTTGTTCGGACCGTTGCATGAGCCAGCATCGCGATCGGGCCTTGAACCGGAGTTCCATTCGGTTCAAACCGAATGACCGGAGGAGTGTTGCCAACCGCGATTTCACTGAATGGGCTAATGACGTAGTCAGGGTTGAGGCGGAGTGGAATCGTGTTGGATTGGCCATTGGCAACGATGGTCCAGGTGTACTTATCCTCCGGCTTGAAATCCTTGGGAACCGGAATCACGAACATGCCGTACTTTCGGCCGGGCAGGAAATGGGTCGGCTGGCCCATGTCGGGACCGCCGGGCTCGATCCGATTATTAGGACCGATCGGGACGTCGAGTTCCTGTTGAGTATTGCGATTGAAATATCCGACGAGAAAGCCGCGGGAATCCTTGTCCGTCTCACTGGTGAACCAACCCTCGAACGCACCCGTAACACCGGTCCCAAACTGCTTCCGCGGCTGTGGAATCGAGGTTGGTTCCGTTTGGCCCAGCAAGAGTACGCCGCCGCCCATGAGTGCGGCGGCACAAAGAACTACCTTCATCGCAAGCTTGCTGATGTTGCCTGCGGAGCCTTTGCCTTGCGTTCCGCGAGCAACGCCTGATACTCATCGTCGCTGAGGTACACAACGTTCATCCAGGCATGGGCCATCTCGTCTACGGTGCGATCGCCGTATCCCACCCATTGCTCCGGATCTGGGTTGTTCTTGTTGTTCCTGGTGTTGTCATACCACGCCGTCACGTGGATCACCGTCCCTTTGGGAAACACGGGCGCGGCGTCGTCGGCGTAGATATAGTTTGTCATCCAGTTGAAGTTGAAGTTTCCGACGTAGCTGACGATTTGGTTGCCTCCGTCCGGCAAAATGGCTTCCACCTGCATCGACTTTCCGCGCAGGTGAAAGTGCGGTTGGAAGTTCTCGATGAGGGTGTTCTCTTTGAGAACCGTGAACCCTTCGGTTTGCGCGTAAGAGTTCGGCGGGATGTCCAACATTTGCCCGTTGCGCAGGCCCGTGAAGCCGATCAGATAGCTTCGCTTCTTCGGTTCCTCGCCCTTCTTGTAGAACCAGATTCCGATCTCCGAGCCCGCCGTGACTTCCTCACCTGCCGCATGAATATGCTGATCCCAGGCGATTTTCTCACCGGGAAGAATCAACTTCCCAGTGCCGGGCCGGTACTGGTCATAACCTTTTCCGATCGCCCATTCCATCAATTGCGGACGGCGGTTGACCAGGTCATCCGCATTGTTGCCGCGGCGATTCGGCCCATTGGCCGTGCCCTTGCTCACCGCATCCGGGTCGTTGTTCAGGACTAGATAGGCAATCGAGTGGTGGATGATCTTCCGTCCTCTCAAATTCGTCGGGCGAATCTCCACCATTTTGACCCAGTGCGGTTCCGTAATCGGGAGGTCCGACATCGGCCGATACCAAACATCCTGGTGCTGAGCCGGCATCGTATATTCGGACGACTTGACGACCAGATCCGGAGGCCCGAAACCATCGCGGACTGCCTTCCATTCGTTGTCGGTCACCAGAGGCTTCGGCGGCGGCATATCCTTTGGATCGCCTTGCGGTGCTCCCTGATCGACCCACCGGACAATCATAGCCACCTGTTCGTCGGTAAGCGACATGTCGTTCTTGAACTTCTGCACACCGACGCTGCGATCGATGTGCCAGGGCGGCATCTGACGCGTGGCAACTCGCTCCTTGATGGAACGTGCCCACGGACGAGCCTCATTGTAGGTGACGAGCGACATCGGTGCGATGGAGTTCGGTTGATGGCACTCCTGGCACTTTGCCTGAAAGATAGGGGCAATCTCCTTCGAGAAAGTCACTGGTTCCTGCGACGAGACGCTGGCGGGCGCCGCGCTCGCCGGTCCAGCAATGACGATCTGGACGAGGAAAGCGATCAATGCGGTCACTGTCAGGTGCCGCGACTTATTTTCGGTGCTCATCTGCCTACCTCCTGGTCGAGTGTTCAAACCTGGGAGCATTATATCGCTAGTTCAACCCCAGGAAATACTTCAAGTACTCGGAGGGGGCCTTACTTAATGCACCGTGCAATACCTCGATCGGGCAGTTGGCGGCGTCAGAGATCCTCGACGGAGTTTAGTGTCGATCTGCGGAAGGTCCACTGGCGTCGAGATTTGCCAGAACCCATCGGGGCCCGGGCGGCCCGAGCCAGCGATGTTGCTGCGCCGTGGGACGTGATGGGACGCGCCCCCGTTGGCAGATTTCATCGAACACTGGGATAGGAAAGAAAGCCGACAGAGAGAGCCGCGGCGACGGAAACTCGCACACTGCGCGCCATGACATCCGACGTTTCGTACACGCTGTCACCACACGTCACTCGGCTAACAGGACGAGCGGAGAATGAATGACTTAGCATGTGTTGGCACCGGACGCGAGGGAAGCAACCGCATTCGATTTCCGTCTCTCTCTAGGAGAACCGCTCCGTTTTAGTCTTACGGCAGAAGTTTGACGATCACCGCGTGCGGCGATCCTCTCAATGCTTCTTCGGTGTCTGGATTGGTGCTGTGGGGGACGTACACTACTTCGCCGGCGTTTCTAGCTGTTTCGTTAGACCCGGAACGAATCGTGCCACCGTCTAGAAAGACTATCACGGAGTCACGATACTCTGCATTGCGGGATGTCCTTTGTCCAAGCTTCCAGGTGAAGTCCCAAGCGATTGCACGAGCGTTCTCAAACAGCTTGACCGCTCCTTCACGTGGGAACGCATCGACTGCGGTGTTAGATGGCGATTCCGAGGATTTCAATTGAAGCATGATCTTGCGCTGAGCGACGTCACTCAGCCCCTCCTCCATGTGCACCGTCCCCTTGGGCGTGAACACGACCGATCCCGGTTTGGACGTATTCACGACAGGAATTCCGCCGGGTCTCGTTACTCGAACCGTACCGCCGACCAGCGTCACGGAGAGCTGGTCGACAGGATGCTCATGCATGGCGGTTGGCTGCCCCTTTGGCCAGGTTACGTCCCAGACGGCGACGCGGTCATTTTCGAAGAGCTTCCGTGCCGCCTCACGCGGAAACGGTGGCGGATAACTCTGTCCCATCGACCTAGCCGTGCAGACGCAAAGTGCGAAAAGCGAGAGTAACGTTCGAAAAACTTTGTTCGTCATGCGAGCCACTCAATATACTAAACTCTTGGCACGAACCACCATTTGGCATTCTAGGCAACGTCGAATTTTCGGTAGTGCCTGAAAAGTGCGTTTCAGGCACCACCGAATTTTCAGACGGGACCCGTTCGCTAAGTTACTTTGTATAATCAGCGCATGAACCGACGCAATGTGCTCGCGATTTTCTCTGCGACCATGCTGAAGGGGTTCGCGAAGAAGTATCGTGTGGTGATCGCGGGAGCCGGAATCGTCGGAGCTTCCATCGCCTACCATCTCGCCAAGCGTGGCGCAAACGTCACCGTGCTTGAAAAGCGACGTCCAGGCGCTGGCGCGACCGAGAAATCGTTCGCCTGGATCAATTCGCTCTCCAAACAGCCACGATCGTATTACGATCTCAACGTTTACGGGATGGCCGGCTGGCGGACGCTGTCGCAGGAGATTGCCGATTTGCAAGTGCAATGGGGCGGTAGTGTTCAATGGGCAGCGCGAGACGAGGCGGAGACGATGCGCAAGAACATTCTCAGGCAGTAACTTCACGACAATTAATTGTTAGCGGCTCGTGCTTGATCGACCAGCGCCTCTACTTCAGGCCCGCTTTTGGCGCGGTCTGCATTGTTGAGTTCCGCGCATCGTCCCGAACTGCACGGCGCACGATCCAATACGAGCACAAGGGAAGCACGGCAAAAGCAAGACAAACTGGCTTGAATCCGTATAGATCAGTCACCCTAGCCAGCGCGCTCGGTGGCAAGACGCGCGAGTTGAGCAGCGCCCAACCGAGTTACCTTACGCCCGCAACCCCGGCCGAAGGCCTGGAACTCGAAGCCATCGACGTGGGCTTCGCCTCCGACAGTGATCTCGCTCGCCGCGATCTCAAAGGGAAAGCTGTCTTCTTCTACAGCACAGACTTTATGTCACGGCACGCCACCATCAATGGAGGAGTGATCAAAAAAATCACCGATCGCGGCGCCGCCGCCATTTTCGTGACGCTTCTGATTCCCGGGAATCTCAAATTTCAGTTTTATCCGGTGGGCAGTACGGCCCCCACGTTCCTTGATGCCGATGGCGTCGAGAATTTCTTGCAGACGGGATATCGCCACTGTTTGGTATTCCGGCCGGGGCTTGCTCAGTTTTGCTCAAAAAACGCACGCCTTGAACATCGGTTATGTCATTGAGAAGCTTCAACTCTCCGCTTGAGGACGTCAAAGCATTTTGTTCAATGCGTGAGGAAGGAGCATGCGGTGTACGAACCGAGGTGCGTGTAACACCCATTCTCTGTGATCACTGCGCATTCTCTGTGATCACTGCGCATTCTCTGTGATCACTGCGCAATCAGCGTCGCGAACCAGCCGCGCTCAGCCGGAATGCCGCCATCCCACCGGGAGCGCCGGTACCAAGTTGCTCTGAGCCTGGGTAGGATTGCTCTGCGCCCCATGCGCCTTCTGATTCACTCCTTCGAATTGCGCGGCTATCGCCGTCTGTGGAGACCTTGCACGCATCAGTTCCCGGGTGACTTCCTCGACGATTGCAGGGTCGACGCCCTCGCAGGCCTGGGCGATCAGTTGCTCGGTCACGCGCTCAAGCTGCGCGTTGGTCAGCTTGGTGAGATCCCCGTCCCAAACCTCGGTGTTTCCGGTACGGCGCCCGAACCTCTCGGGATCATAGACCTCGAGCAGGCGAATGAGCAACCGATCAGAGTGATGAGTCTCAAATAGCGGCTCGCCACCAATGTAGACTTGCTTGCCCTTGTACAAAACAGGCCGGCGCACACCATGGACCGCACGACGAACTGCTTCGTCCTCAAGTGTGCGCGCCGCTCGTTCTCGCGCCTCTTTGAACCTCGCCGGATAGCTCGGATCATTAGCCAGCCAGTCGTAGTGGGTTTGCCGATGAATACCGGCCCACTTGGCAGCTTTTTGAATACTGCAGCTCTCGGCGAACGCCGCGAGGAACCGCATTTGGTGTAAGTCTTTGTCAGACCTGCCGCCGTGGCGGTTGCGCGTGGATGGCATTTCCATGTCCCGATCATGCGTTAGGCCGGCTCGTCAGTCAATACCTCTTTGTCTGCGCAAAGCGAGCTCGATTCTTTCCGGTTCAATAATTTTTCGCTTACTTCGCTTTTTTCGCCGTATGGTGCTCCCCCCTTTCGTCGAAAGTTATACCTCAGTAACAAACGTACGCAGAACAGATGAACGTCTGACGGAACCCACAGAGCCCTAAGAGAGACAATGTTGGCGGGCTGGAATTGGAACCAATTGGAACCAAAACCCGGAGTTAACGGTTCGTAAGTGTTTGAGAGCATGGTGGCCAGGGACGGAATCGAACCGCCGACGCCAGCCTTTTCAGGGCTGCGCTCTACCAGCTGAGCTACCTGGCCGGAATCCAAACAGAAGCGAGTACAACCGATTTTATCAAACCGGCTATCCTGCGTGCTGCAATTCCGCGAGTTTTTCGCCCGTCTCCTGTTCCACCAGGGCGTGCAGACTGTTGCCATGCGCGTCCATGGTAACGATTGCGGCGAAGTTCTTCACGTACAGGTGCCACATCGCTTCGGGTATCCCAAACTCCGTCAGGTGCACGCCCAACACCTTCTCCACCGCCCGCGCGTAAAACTGCGCCGCACCGCCGATTCCATTCAAATACACCGCGCCCGATTTCTTGAGCGCCGCCAGCGTCTTCGCACCCATGCCGCCTTTGCCGATCACCGCGCGCACGCCATATTTCTCGATCACCGTGGCTTGATACGGCTCCTCCCGACTGCTGGTCGTCGGACCGGCGGCCTTCACCTTCCACTCCTCGCCTTCCTTCAACATCACCGGCCCGCAGTGATACAGCACCGCGCCGTGCAAATCTACCGGCGGCGGACTCTTCATCAGGTACGCGTGCACATTGTCCCGACCGGTGAACATCTCGCCCGAAACCAGCACCACATCTCCCACCTTCAGAGCGCGCACGGTCTCTTCCGATAGTGGCGCTTTCAACACCACTTCGCGTCCCGTGAGTGGGAAACCCTCGGCCTGCGCCATTCTCTCGACTTCGCGCTTCGGATCGCGATACAGCCAGCGCGTGATCTCACCGGTCTCCGAATCCAACCGCACTCCCAATCTTCGAAACGCCCAGCAATCGTACGCTACCGACACAAAGAAGCTCGCCGGCAGCCGGTTCGCCGCCATAACCTTGCAACCGATCAGCGAGACTTTACCGCCGAACCCCATCGCGCCCACTCCGATGCGATTCGCCTCCTCCATAATCTCGGCTTCGAGCTTGGCCAGTTCCGGAACCGTGTTCACATCGTCCAGCGTTCGGAACAACTGACCCTTCGCCAAGTCATATCCATGCGCGCGATCGCTTCCGATGCACACGCCCACCGCGCCCGGCGCGCATCCCTGTCCCTGCGCCTGCCACACTGCATGCAAAATGCACTTGCGCACGCCCTCCAGATTCCGGTCCGCGCGGCCCATGTGCTGCAGCTCGCAAGGCAGCGAATATTGGATGTTCTTGTTCTCGCAGCCGCCGCCTTTCAGAATCAGCTTCACCTCGATATCGTCCTCTTCCCACTGCTCGAAGTGAATCACCGGCGTCTCGGTTCCGAGGTTGTCGCCGCTGTTCTTTCCCGTCAGCGAATCCACCGAATTCGGCCGTAGCTTGCCGTGCCGCGTCGCCTCCGCCACCGCCTCGCGAATCGCCAGCTTCACCACCAGTTGATTCACGCCCACCGGGGTGTGTACCACGAAGGTCGGCATGCCGGTGTCCTGGCAAATGGGCCCTACGTCCTGCTGTGCCATATCGATGTTGCTCGCGATGATGCCGAGCGCCTGCGCCGACTGCGTTCCGGGCGTCTCTTCTTCGAGCGCCAACCCCATCGCCGCGCGCACGTCAGGCGGCAGATTCGTGGAGGTCTGAGTGATCAACTCCACCAAACTATTCTTCAAATGATTCATGGTTCCGGTACGATTCTAACGCGCTGGCCTGTCAACTGCCCGATGCCTTCCCAGCCCTGCCGGCGAATCCTTCAGCCGCAATCGGTTTAAAGCGTTGATGCGGTGCGATATCCTTTTCCTCAGCCAATCCGCCGCCCCATGTCCGACGACTCGCCACTTCACAACGCCGTTGTGCTGGAATTGGCAGGCCTCATCTATGAGTCAGCGCAAGACGGTTCCCGCTGGTCCGTATTTCTGACGGCGTTCGCTCGCGCCATGCGCAGCCCGCGCTGCGCTCTCATGCTTCTCGACCCGGAAAGTGACGTGGCTGCCGCAATTCGCTGGCACGGGTGGCCCGACTCCGACATCCAGCTCTACCTCGATCGATATGTTGCATTGGACCCGTTGCGGATCGCCCAGCACTCCGGAAGGTACGGTCGGCGCCGATTACGAACTCTGCCCCAGACGAGAGGTGGAGTCGAGCACAACGTTTCGCGAATTCTACGCTCCAATAGATTGCATTCACGCCGTCGGGGGAGTAATCCTGACAACCCGGACCGGTCAGTCGATTATCACCTGCCACCGCGGTGCTGAAGCGGGTCCCTTTGGAGAGAACGAAAAGTCGATCTTGCGCCCTCTCATGCCGCATTTGAAGCGTGCCGCTCTGCTGCACGGCGAACTTGGGTATCTGCGGCGACAGCTCGCCACGTTCACGGGCCATCTGGATCGCTGTCGCTACGCCTTCCTGTTGACCGATGCCGGACGCAGGATCTCATATTCGAACGCCGCCGCCCGTGAGATTACCGCCTCGCGCGACGGCTTGGCAATTGAGAATGGGCGGTTGGCCGCGATCTCGCTGCCATTGGAAGCCCTTCGCCAGGGCTGTGGCTGAGTCGGCTGCCCGTCACGGTCCCTCTCTCCGCCGGCTGGAGATTCCCCGCCCTTCACGCCGCAAGTCGTATCGCGTGATTCTAATGCCCATCGATGATTCGCGCACCATTCCGCTCGGCATCGCCGTACCGGCCGTCAGCATTCTCGTAATGGATACCGATTCTCTTTCCAGGCCGGACCCGGAAATCTGCGTGAGCTTTTCTCGTTCACGCCAGCAGAGGCACGGGTAGCTGCAAGACTCGTTCTGGGGCAAAACGCCGAGGAGATCGCCGCTGCCTCCAAGACTTCAACGGAAACCGTCCGCACTCAAATCAAGCGAATCTTCTCTAAAACCGCCACTTGCCGCCAGAGCGAGCTGGTCTCGCTCATTCTGCGTTCCGTCCCATTTCGCTGATCTGATCCACACGTCACCCTCCTGGGGGGGACGACACGATTCGGCTTTTCTGCTATATTTCTTCGACATTAAGAATTGGAGGAAAGCTCTCCTGGTGTTCCAACGGGAGGCACATCGCAAAATGCCTGAATTTATTGTGCACGCCGCTGCCGGGAGGAGCATCAAGTTTGGCTTTCTTCGGCTCTCGTCGATTGTCTTTTTGGCAGCCGTGGTCATGCCACGGGCTTTCGCCGTACCCCTGAGTTTCACGCTGACCGGATATGTGTTGGCCAATGGCGGCGGGACCGGTCCATCTCCGAACCCTGTCGCTATTTCCTGGACCGTTAACGTGGAATCCAGTAGCATCACCAACCCCTCGCCGGGTATGTACCAGGTCCCCGCCATCACCAACACCCTCACCTTGGTCGGCGACAAAACCACGGGAATCGACAACGTGACGGTGTATTTGAACACCAACACGGGCACCGTTACGTTCGGCAACATTCCGGGCGGCGGAATCGGTCTCACCAGCTCCTCATTGACTTCATGGAATCTGGCGTCTCCCATTGGACCGCTGAACGGCCAGAATACAGTGGTCACGGGAATGATCGTAGAGTCAGGCGGCAATCCGATCACGCTCAGCGGCGTAGCCAGCCCCGGCAACAACCCCAGCCCGAACTTTCAAGCCGCGCTCGCGAGCCCCACCATCACCAACGTCGAGAACGCCGCCAGCAACAATCCGCAAGGCTTGCCAAATGCACCGATCGCTCAAGGTGCGATCTTCATCATCCAGGGCACTGACTTGGGTCCGGCGACTATCTCCGTCGCCAGTTCCGCCTTCCAGAGCACGACATTGAGCAATACTTCGGTGGCCGTGACAGTGAACGGAACAACGGTGAACGTGCCGTTATATTACACATCGGCCGGACAAGTTGCCGGGCTGCTGCCTTCCAACACGCCAACCGGCACGGGCACCATCACGGTCAGTTACGCGGGCGCCACCAGCGCGACCGCTCCCATTACTGTGGTAGCGAACAACCTCGGGATCTTCACCGTCAACTCGAGCGGGGAAGGACCAGGCATCGTTACCTATTCGGACTACAGCTTGGTCTCCGATGCCAAAGCATCCAATTGCGGAGGACCGAACACCGCGTGCGGCGCGGCCAACCCCGGCGACACATTGATCCTGTGGGCCACAGGCTTGGGCCCGGTGAATGGAAACGACGTGGCGGGCGCGGGGCTGGGCGTAAACATGCCGAACATTCCGCTCAAGCTCTGGCTGGGCGGGATCCCAGCGCCGATCTCTTATCAGGGCCGATCGGGTTGCTGCGTCGGCGAGGACCAAATCGTCTTCACCGTGCCGGACAATGTTCCCACCGGATGCGCTGTGCCCTTGCTGGTTCAAATCAACAACCAAGTCAGTAACGGTGTGCTCATGCCCGTGGCGAGCGGCAGCCGCAACTGCACTGCTACAAATCCAGCCCTAGCTGCAGAAGACGTCGCGCAAACGGTCCTATCCGGGCAACTGGGGGGCTTTGCCGATATAACGCTGGAGCCTGGAGGGACCGGGAACCCTGACGCCGCGAGATTGCAGTTTGGCGAAATTACTGCGTACACCGCGGGGCTTCAGCCTTTCTTCGTGACCCTCCTTGACGACCTGGCGCCAGGTACCTGCGGTGTTTACAACAACCTGCTTTCGATTACGAGTTTAGCCGCAACTGGCGGCAATGCCGACGCCGGGTCCAGCTTCATGATCACGGGACCGAACGGGATCATGACCCTACCGGCAGGCCAATCCCAGCTCGACTCGAACGGAACTTTTCTGATACCCGGAGCCTTCACCATCAGTGGCGCCGGAGGGGCGAACATTGGCGCATTCAAGACGAATGTGATAATTCCCCAAACACCGACCCTGACCATGCCGAGTCCCTCGAACCCTCCCTCGAGCATCACCCGATCCAATGGTCTGACCGTCTCCTGGACTGGAGGCAGCGCAAATACTGAAGTTCAGATCACCGTGTACGGCGCAACCGATAACACCGGGTTAACCGGCGCTCAGGTGGTCTGCGAGGTGCCTTCCACCGCAGGTACGTTCACCATCCCTGGATATCTCCTGTCGGCGCTCCCTGCCGGCAATTTCGGCGCACTCAATTTCAGCCCATTCACGCCTGAGGTTCCGATTACGGCCACCGGTCTTATTTTCGGCGAGGTCGAAACCTCCCTGCCAGGGACGGGATTCGGCGTCACGTTGAAGTAGGCGACCAGATTTCTCAAGTCGCCTACAGACTTTGCAACCGCGCTATGGTCGCTAGAGTCCCGAACCGCGGAAAGTTCGCAACACACCTCTACTCTTCCTTGAAGTAATGCGCGATCTTCTTGCCCGCGTCTTCGGTGTAGTACACCGTCACCTTGCCGCCCTCTTTCAATCCCTTGCCGGTTTCGCGCGCGGCTTCGTCGGTGAGATGATAGGTTTCTTCGCCGCCTTGACCGGTCTTCACTACTACCGTTTTCGCGCCGTGATCCACGCTCTTAACGGCCACCACACTCGCGTGCAGACCGTCCTTGCCGAGGTGATCCACTTCCTGGGCGGTCTTGACGGTGCCCTTCGCTGTGTAATGCACGATCACGTCGTCGCCTTCCTTCACGCCTTCGAACGCGTCTTTGCTTCCCTTGCCCACGGCCCCGCCACCATGTGCGATCGTGCGTCCCACGAACTTAAATGTTTGTTCGGTTCCCGCGCCGGTTTTCACCACTACCGTCTTGGTACCTTTATCCACTGTCTTAACCGTTCCCACCACTGCGGTAGCGACATCGTCCGCGGCAAATACACCGCCGGCAATCACGGCACACACTAAGCCCGCGCCCAGTAACCGAAGCATATAGGTAATTCTCCTTTGGTACATTTTAACCCGGGCTAGCGCGCTATTGTTTCTCTCTAACCCGCGCCCAATAACCGGCACGCGCGCGAACTACTAAATCTTTTGCAGCGACTTTCACCTCGAGCTTGTGGAATTGTCCGTCCCGTGCATCTTCCGGCGGATTAAATCCCAACACGTACATGTTGCGTAGGTCCGACTCGATCTGCGCAAAAATTTCCGCCGTCTTTCGCCCCGGGTTTGGAAAAGCCAGCCCGCCTGTTTCGCGGGAGAGGCGCTCCAGTCCGCGGCTGACCGCCTGAGCGATGGTCGCGCTGAGCGAAATAAAACGCATCGGGTTGGCATACTTGATCGAATAGACTACCGCTCCGGCGGATTGCGCCATCTCGATCAGGTTCGTCAGGCTGATGTCGCTGCCGGTGTCCATCCCATCCGAAAGTACAACTATCGCTTTGCGCCCATTTACGGGCTTCAGCGCCTTGGCGGTGTAATAAAGACCATGCCACAACGCAGTCCCGCCGCAGCTATGCGGAAAGCTGGCGTTCCTGCACGGATCTCCCAGGATCGGCGATTCTTTTCCTTCCGGCGTGCCAATCTCTTTCACCGCCGCGCTGAGAGTATCGGGCGAGCCAGTCAGATCGGAAATCAGCCAAGCCTGTTTGGCCACTTCGACGATCATGGCGCGATCCCGCGGACCGATCACCTGTTTGAGAAATGCCTCCACCGCCTCGCGATGGCTCCGCACGAACGCCGCCTGGCTCCCGCTGACATCTGCCACTAGCGCCACCGTGAGCGGAAGATCCTTCTCCTGCCAGAAACTCTGGATCTCCCGCGCCTGCCCGTTGTCGCGCAGTGTGAAATCTTCCGCCTTAAGATCCCGCACCGGCGCGCCGCCATGCTCCGTCACCGAACAAGCCACGGTAACCAGATCGACGTCGATGCGGATATCGGGAGTCTGCGCACTGAGCAGCGCCGCCAGGAACGTCAGGAATTTCATCAGCCTTGCTTGTACTATCGTACCCAGCGGTCAGCAGTGCGAGTCGCACGATCGATGCGGTGCAGTATCTACACCGGTATTCGCCTGGCTGCCGCGCGAATTAATCGCGCTCCTGCGCTGCCGGTAACCGCCCCGTTACTGCTTAACTCGAGTCTGGTCAGTAATCCAGTTGACCTCCCAGGTCTTGCCGCCATCGTTGGAGTAGGATTGTTCGAAATGCGGCGAAGCTGAATCCGTGTTCGTCCAAATAAACCGGACGTAGATGAGCTTGCCGTTCAACGTGTCTTGTCCGTAGAATTCACCGCGCCCGTTCTTGAACTCGCCGATCTGCGGCACGGGATCCATCGACCCGTTTTTGCGATTCGCCCAATAGATACTCCATTGGTGCGTTTGCAAATTGTACAGACGTACCGTCAGCCCCTCCAGCGGCGAAGCTGGACTGTCCATCTTGATCTCTTCCATGTTGGCGGCGCCGTCCCAAACCTTGCGGGCCACCAATGTGCCATCGAACTCCACCCATTTGTCGGAGCCTGTGAGCGGGTTCAACCGCCGTTTCAGATGGATCTTCCAGGTGCCCATCGCGAAATCGAAATCGTGCTGCCCATCTCGCACCACCGCCTGAGAGCTTCCACCGGACGCCGCTGCTCGATTTGTGACCAGCCCGAGAACTGCGCCAACGCCGTACATCAACATGAAAAAACCGTTCAATTTCAAAGTGCTCAAGAATGCCTCCTGGGATTCCGTCCTCAATGCTAATTTCACCCGGGATAGTGGTCGGGTACAATAGCCACTTGACGAAAAACTGATATGACCACTCCCGCTGCATGAAACGCATTTCCGATGCCTTCCTTCCACCGGTAGTGTTCGATCACCGCGCGACTGCGCCCATGTACCGGCAGCTCTATGGCTGGATTCGGCGAGCTATCCTCGATGGCCAAATGCGGCCGGGCCAGCGCGTGCCCTCAACACGGAGCCTCGCCGCGGACCTGGGGATCTCACGCATCCCCGTCTTGAACGCATATGAGCAACTGCTCGCCGAAGGCTATCTGGAGACCTTCGTCGGCGCCGGCACTTGTGTGGCGCGACTGATTCCGGACGACTCGTTGCGGCCCGCCACCGAGAAGATTGCACGTGAGCGCGATAGCACATCCATGAACCGCCGTCCTCGCCGTCTTTCCCGCCGCGGCGCGGCCTTGACCCGTACATTGGAAGAATCGGGCCTGCGCTCCTTAGGGGCTTTTCGAGTGAGTCTGCCGGCGCTCGATCACTTCCCGTTCGAAATCTGGTCGAAATTGTTGGCTCGCTATACACGGCGGCCGCCCAACGTCACGTTGGCCTATGGCGATGCCATGGGTCTGCTTCCATTTCGGGAAGCGATCGCCGAATACCTCGGCGCGAGTCGGGCGGTGCGCTGCGACGCGTCGCAGATCCTTGTCACCACCGGCTCGCAGCAGGGCCTGCAGATGTGCGCCCAGGTTTTGATGGACCCAAACGACCGCGTATGCATGGAGGAGCCGGGCTATCCTGGCGCGCGCAATGCATTCGTCGCTGGCGGAGCCACCGTGGTTCCGGTGAAGGTCGATGAGGAAGGCCTGGTTATCGAAAGACTCACCCACCGCGATCGAAACATACGTGCCGTGTACACTACTCCGTCGCACCAATACCCCACGGGCATGACCATGAGCGCCGCTCGCCGCATGATTCTCCTGAATTGGGCCGCCGCCAACGGAACCTGGATCATCGAGGACGACTACGACAGCGAATATCGATTTGCGAGCCGTCCTATCGCCTCCATGCAGGGCTTGGATCGCGATGCACGAGTCGTCTACATCGGAACATTCAGCAAAGTATTGTTTCCAGCCTTGCGGCTCGGCTACGTGGTGATCCCTAAGGATCTGGTGCCCGCTTTCGCGGCGGCTCGAGAAGCTGCCGACAACTTCTCGTCGAGTCTTTATCAATTGGTCCTAACCGATTTCATCCGCGAAGGACATTTCGCCCGCCACATACGCCGAATGCGGATGCTCTACGCTCGGCGCCGCGCCGCGCTAGTGGAAGCGATCCAAGCCGAGATGGCGGCTACGCTGGAGGTGATTGGCTCGGACGCGGGAATGCACCTGGTCGCCCTGCTACCGGGCGGCGTAGATGACCTAGCGATCGCGAAAGCCGCCGCGGGCGCCGGCATCTCGGTTATCCCCTTGAGCACCTGCTACGCGAAAACGCCGGCACGAGGCGGACTCATTCTCGGCTATGGCGGTGTAAACGAAAATCAAATTCGCGAGGGCGTACGCAAACTCAAAAACTGCGTCCAGGGATTGGCCCACTCCCGCTCCAACTAGATCGAAACATTCTTTGTAAGAATAAATTGAATGCAGTTTGCACGCGGATCTTACTGTGCGACGCTTACGCTTGCTCTATTGGCCGTGGTGTGCGGAGATGCCGCCGTCACAACCGTTCCCGCGAATCACGCCACCGGCGTCAACCCCGATACGCATCTGGTCCTGACCTTTTCCAGCCCGCCCACTCTGGGAAAATCCGGCCAAATCCGCATCTACGATGCAGCCGATCATGGCCTGATCGACACGCTCGACCTCAGCATCCCAGCCGGTCCCGACCCCTCGCACCGTATCGCTACCCCGCCAGTAACGGCCTTTGTCCAGGACCCGGCGTCGCCCACCACCACGACGCCGGCCGTGAGGACGACGCCCGCCGACCTGCACAACTACCAGCTCACCACCATCGGCGGACTCGCCGACTATCACTTCTATCCGGTGATAATCCACGGCAACACTGCCACCATTTATCCGCACAACAACGTCCTGCGATACGGCCATGAGTACATCGTGCAGATCGACTCAAGCGTTTTCTCGCTGACCTCCGAAGCCTTCACGGGCTTCGCCACGATCGACGCTTGGCGTTTCACCACCAAGCACGATCCTCCGCCCGCCGACGCAACGCGCGTCGTGGTCGCCGCCGATGGCAGCGGCGACTTCAACACCATCCAGGGCGCGGTCGATTTTGTTCCCGACAGCCCGCCCAAGCGCGTGACCATCTTTATCAAGAACGGCAGGTACGAGGAGATCGTGTTCTTCCGCAAAAAAGCCAACCTCACCTTCCGCGGCGAGGATCGCGACAAAGTCCAGGTCGGCTACGGAAACAACAGCGCGTTCAATCCGCCCATGCCGGGCCCGTCTCGCCGCTGCGCCTTCTCCGCCTACGATTCCACCGGCATTGAGCTGATCAACTTCAGCCTGAACAACTACTACGTCGGCCAAGCCGAAGCTCTGCTCGTTTCCGGCTCGAAGAATATCGTCAGTCGCATGAATCTCAGGGGCTCCGGCGATGCGTTGAATCTGCGCGGCTCGGTCTACATCGCCGACAGCTTGATCGCGGGCGACGGCGACACCATCCTCGGAGTAGGCCCCGCTTTCTTCCGCCACTGCGAAATCCAGTCGAAAGGGCCGTTCATGTGGATCCGCAACACCGAAGCGCACGGCAACGTCTTCGTCGATTGCACCTTCACCGCCATCGACCGCGCGCTCCCTTGGAGCCCGGCTTCGGCACCTGTCAACGCTTCCAAAGTGCTCGCGCGCCTGCCCAATAATCACGGCCTCAATTACCCCTACGCCGAAGCCGTCCTCATCAACTGCCGGCTCA
>Ga0335078_10003269_pt1 | contig 24173 bp, 14 predicted proteins | sample Lox_Sample_32_FD_206711 | JGI IMG/M metagenome (GOLD analysis project Ga0335078, IMG submission 206711) | Soil microbial communities from Loxahatchee National Wildlife Refuge, Florida, United States - Lox_Sample_3.2 | ecosystem: Environmental > Terrestrial > Soil > Wetlands | place: USA... | reverse complement strand
GAACTCAGCCGGCACGGAATCAGGAATTTCGAAGTTGCGCATTGGAATCTCGGCACCGCGCAACTGGTTGAAAAAGCGCTGCAACGCCACGAAGGAATGCTCGCTTCCGGCGGCGCGCTTGTCGTTCAAACCGGCCAGTTCACCGGGCGATCGCCCAAAGATAAGTACATCGTCCGCGAGCCAGGAACAGAAACCACCGTCGAGTGGGGGTCAGTCAACCAGCCGATGTCCGAGCAGGCCTTCGATGAGATCTACGACCAGCTGGTGAAATCGTGGGAAAGCGACGAACTGTTCGTCATGGACTGCTTCGCCGGCGCCGATCCCCAATACCAACTCCCCATCCGCGTCATCGCGCAGCGCGCCTGGCATGCCCTATTCGCGCGGCAACTTTTCATTCGCCCCGATCCGCTGCGGACTGACGAACACGTGCCGGAATTCACCGTGTTCTTCGCGCCCACGTTCTACACCGACCCCGAACGCGACGGCACGCGATCGAAAACCTGCATCGCCATCAATTTCAAAAAACGCGCCGTCATCATCTGCGGCACCGAATACGCCGGTGAAGTGAAGAAATCCATCTTCACCGTGCTGAATTATTTGCTGCCCGCGCGCGGCGTCTTCCCCATGCATTGCTCGGCGAATGTAGGCTCGGACGGCCGCGTGGCGTTATTTTTCGGCCTTTCCGGAACCGGAAAAACCACTCTATCCGCCGATCCCACGCGCCGCCTGATCGGCGACGACGAGCATGGCTGGTCCGACCGCGGCGTGTTCAATTTCGAAGGCGGCTGCTACGCCAAATGCATCCGGCTTTCGAAAGATAAGGAACCGCAGATTTGGAACGCCATTCGATTCGGCACAGTGCTCGAGAATGTCGTCATCGATCCGACCTTGCGCCTGCTCGATTTCGACTCCCAAGCGCTTACCGAAAATACCCGCGCCGCGTACCGGCTGGAATTCATCGATAACGCCGTTATCCCGGGCGCCGGCGGCCATCCTTCGCACATTTTGTTCCTGACTGCCGATGCTTTCGGCGTGCTCCCGCCGATCTCGCGGCTTGATCCCGATCAGGCGATGTATCACTTCCTCAGCGGCTACACGGCGAAATTGGCCGGAACCGAGCGCGGCCTCGGCGCTGAGCCCGAAGCCACCTTCAGCACCTGTTTCGCCGCTCCTTTCCTGCCGCGGCGCCCCTTGGAATACGCGCGCATGCTGGGCGAAAAAATGCGCGAGCACAACGTCAAATGCTACCTGGTCAATACCGGCTGGGTGGGAGGACCTTATGGCGTCGGCGAGCGTATGAGCTTGAAATATACGCGCGCCATGGTGAACGCCGCGGTGGCCGGCAAGCTTGACCGCGTTCCCACCACGCCGCATCCTGTCTTTCAAGTAGGCGTGCCTGAGGTTTGCCCTGATGTTCCCCGCGAAATTTTGAACGCGCGCGGGCAATGGAAGGACGGCGCGGCGTACGATCGCGCCGCCGAGAACTTGGAAGCGCGTTTTCGCAAAAACTTCGAGAAATTCGGCTCTGCCGCGCAAATTGCATTCGACGCCATCCCCGCGGCGGGTTGACGCGGAACCGCTTCGCCTCAGGCGATCACCCTAGTCCCCATCTCCTGTCCGAGCAGGTTCTAAGGTCACAATTCGGCCCGAACTAGTACCAAGGGCCAATTGTTCATACCGTCGAAAACTCTTAGTGTTAGAAACAGGAGTGTGGGATGTTACGTGGCATCATTATCAGCCCCGACGTTGACTTAGGCGAACGTCTCGAGGCGCTGTTGAACGAGATTGGGATTGTCGGCGTGATTCGCACGCTGGATCGTTATCCGAACTCCCTCGAATTGGTGCGCTTTTTGAGAGCGCATGCTCCGCAAGTGATTTTCGTGAGCACGGAATCCACCAGCAAAGCGCTGGAGGTGTCGCGGGAGATCGAAAAGAACACGCCTGGCGTGCAAATGGTGGCGATCAGCCGCTTCTGCGATCCGCAGATCCTGCTGGAGGTGATGCGAGCGGGCATCCGCGAGTTCGTCTCGCTGCCGTTCGACCGGCAAACCATCACCGATACCATGATCCGCATCAAGGACGCGCTCGACAAGCGTCCGGCCGAGCTCGGCGCCACGGACCAGGTTTTTGCTTTTCTGCCCTCCAAAGCCGGAGTCGGGACTTCGACCATCGCTCTGAACGTCAGCGTGGCCATGTCGCGCTTGGCCGGCGTGAATGTCCTGCTTTCGGACTTCGACCTGAACTCGGGAATGATTCGCTTCATGCTGAAGCTGGACAATACCTACTGCGTTACAGACGCCGCGGAGCACTCGCTCGACATGGACGAGAGCATGTGGCCGTCCATGGTCACCACCATCGACCGGTTGGACGTCCTGCACGCCGGCAAGCTGAATCCCGATTTCCGCATCGAACCCACGCAGATCCGCCATCTGATGGAGTTCATGCGCCGCAACTACAACGTTTTGGCCTTCGATCTGTCGGGCAACCTGGAAAAATACTCGCTCGAGATCATGCACGAGGCGAAGAAAATCTTCCTGGTGTGCACACCCGAAATCCCCTCGCTGCACTTGGCGCGCGAGAAATATGTTTACCTGAAGCAGCTCGACTTGGGCGACCGGGTGTCTGTTCTATTGAACCGCGCTCAAAAGCGCCCGCTGATCACCGCGCAGCAGATTGAGCAGTTGCTCGGCCTGCCGGTCAGCACCACTTTCCTCAACGACTATCACGGCGTTCAGCGCGCCGTTACGGAAGGTCGCTGGGTTGAACCTGGAAGCGACCTCGGCAAACAGTTCAACAACCTGGCGCAATCGATGCTAGAGACCAAGCAGGGCTCGGGCGGTGGCGACAGCAAGAAGCGCTTCATCGAGTTCTTTTCGGTAGTTCCGGGCAAAGCCGTGGTGCCGAAGAAGTCAGTCGGCTAACTCGCTCGCCGGCACCTACCACAAAAGCTTCAAGCCGAACTGAACCTGCCGCGATGTCGTCGCTGTCGACGTAATTACGCCCGCCGTCGGCGATGGCGCCGCCGTTGCCGACGTGAACACTACAGCATTGGGCGTGCCGAAATTCGCGCGATTGAAAATGTTGAAGAACTCCGCGCGGAATTGAGCGCGCACACGTTCGGTAATCGCCAGATTCTTGTGCGCTGAAAGATCCGTTGTCGCAATCCCCGGTCCGTATAATACATCGCGCCCCACGTTGCCGTAAGTGCCCTTCGGCGGCAGTACGAACGCGTCGGGATTAAAATACTCATTCGGTCCGCCGAGAATCACGGGGCCCGTGAAGTTCGTATTCCACGAAGGCCGGATGGGATTGCGCGAGTCGCCATTGTTGGTCGGATTGAACCCGAGCTGCGGCGTAAAAGGCAAGCCCGATTGCAGCGTTTCGATACCGCTTAACGTCCATCCGCCAACCAGTTTGTCGACAAACCCGTGCTGGTCGCCCAGAAACTTCTTTCCCGCGCCGAACGGCAACTGGTAGCTGGCGTTGATCACCCCGATGTGGCGGGCGTCCGACGTCGATGGTCCCCAGTCCAATTTTGGTTCGAGCGGGAACATGACGAAGCCCGGTGCATTCGCTCCCACGCTCGAGTTCAGTGCGGTGCCGTCATCGAGACTCTTCGACCAGGTGTAAACGCCTCGAAGCTGGAATCCCTGGCTGAAGTGGCGATTCACGTCCACTTGCAGTGCGTTGTAGGAACTGAGACCTTCGGAGAACCAAGTGGTGGAGTTCGTGACTTTCGGATTCGCTAACGGTGCGCCGGCTGGATAGTAAACCGTACCGTTCACGAAGCTCGGGAAAGGTTCGTTGGCGTCGAGAGACAGCAGTTCATGATAGCCGTGCGAACCGACGTAGCCCACGCCTAATGACGTGCTAGGCGCAATCTGCTGCTCAATCTTGAACGTCCAAGTGGCGACGGTCGGAGTGTATAAATCTGGCTGGGTGCCGCTGGGCGAGATCTTGGACCCTTTGGGCAGCGGCGATCCCGGTACGATGTTCAAACCCTCCACTGCGACATTCTTCAGAGATTCAGTGGTATTGAATGGAGCCGCTTGATCAAGCCGATAATCGACGTCATCGAGCAGCGAACGATATAGGCCGAAGCCGGCGCGAACGGAAGTCTTGCCCTTTCCGAACGGATCCCACGCGAGCGCTACGCGCGGTTCGGGCAGAAACTTCGCGCGATTCACACTGAACGCCGAGTCGCCCACCGTGGGATTGGTATTGATCACTCCACCGGGACCGAATCCGTAGTTAGATGCCCGTCCAAATGCCTCGTTCCAGCCATTGGTCGATTCGAAGCGGAATCCCACGCGCAAATCGAGATTGGGACGCAGCTTGATGTTGTCCTGGACGAATCCGGCTGCTTCCACCGATCGCCAAGCGAGCGGCGTCGGCGTGGGAACTACCGTAAAGGTTGAGATCGTGCCCTGCAAAAAGGAAGCCAGGCTGCCGAACGACGCCTGGCCCCATTGATCTTGCGCCAGGAGATCGTTGGCCTGGATTCTTTGAATCCAAACTCCGGCTTCGATCTGATGAATGCCGTGAAAGATGCCGACATGATCGTCGTAGGTGAACAGGTTTCGCACTGCGCGGAGATTGCTACCAGCATTCGTTCCCGCCGCGGTGATGGACGACTGCGCATTCAACGCTGTGCCGCCTCCGATGACCACGGCGCCGATCGGATCGCCCGCAACCCAGCCGGTAAGGTCGACGGGCGTTTGACTGGTGAAGTAGTAACTGGCGCGCGAAAATCCAACACGCGCAGTATTCAGGATGCTCGGCGAAAATACGTGCTGCTCTTGAAGGCTCAGAACCTGCTCCCGCAAACCTTCGAGAACCGTGCTCAATGGATTGGCGGATGGCGTGTGCGCGAAACTATCGTCAATGGTGTAGACACCGAACAGGGTATCGCTTTGCGAGATGTTGTAGTCGAGCCGCGTCGTTCCGAAATCCTCGCGAATATTCTGCAACGGATGGCTGAACGCTTCCGCGATCCCGCTGCCGAGATCGGGACCATTCTGCACCGGCCACAACGCGAGCAACGGCCGAACCGATGGAACGGCACTCGCTCGCGCTGCATTATCCGGAACCAACGTGACATCGCTTAGGCCAAGGTGCTGGCGGAATCCCTCGTAGTTTCCGAACAAGAACAGCTTGTCCTTCTTGATTGGACCGCCCAAAGTTCCACCGAAGCTGTTCCGCTCAAAATGCGGAATCGCGCCCTGGTCGAAAAAATTGCGGGCGTCCAGATCGCTGTTGCGCAAGAATTCGTAGAGCGTTCCGTGAAGGGCATTAGTGCCCGAAGCAGTTACGATGCTGACTTGTCCGCCAGGCCGTTTGCCGTATTGCGCGCCGTATGTATCGGTGACCACGTTGAACTCGCGCACGGCGTCGACACCGAGCAGTTGCCCACTCGTGCCGCCGGGTGTGTTGTTGATCACCGACGCGCCCGTATACTCCACGCCATTCAACAGGAACAGATTCTCCTGAGGCCGCCGGCCGGACATCGCGAACATATTGCCTATTGAGGAATTCGACGTTCCGACGCCGCCCGATCGCTCCGCTGTGTAGTTCACGATGCCAGGATTCAGCGTCACCAATTGATCGTAACTGCGGCCGTTCAGCGGCAGATCCTTCACTTGGCGCTCGGACACCAGGCCCGAAACCTGTTCGGTGGAGAGATCCACCGTAGGCGGCGGCTCTTCCACGGTGATCACCTGCTTCAGTTCGCCCACCGGCAGCGTCAGATCCACGGTGACTGACTGGCCCACCACCAGATCGATCCCCGTCTTCACCTGGGACGCAAAACCTTCCTTGGACGCGGAAACCTGGTACTTCCCGATGGAAATCGATGGCGCCGAATAGCGGCCGTCAGCGTCGGCGACGAGCTTCCGCTCGGAACCCGTCTCCACGTTCCTGACGGTAACAAGGGCGCCCGGGAGCCCCCCGCCACTTTCGTCCCTGACGGTCCCGGAAAGCGAAGATCCAACGACCTGACCCCAGGCCAAGGCCGAAAAAACGAAGCCAGAAAGGACTACAGAGCGAGTAATCACCATAATGTCAATCAATAATATAGACATAATGGAACACTGTCAAGATTCTATAATTTGCGTCTTTTTTTTCAGTAGCTTAGCGAGACCAGGGCTAACCATTCTCGATTCTCGGAGTAATTAGTTCAAATGGACAATCTCCTACAAGACCTGCGTTACGCGGTTCGAAATCTGCGGCAGAATCCCGGGTTCCTGGTGGTGGCCATCCTGACGCTGGCCCTTGGAATCGGAGCTAACACAACGATCTTCACCATCATCAATAACACGCTGCTGAGGCCGCTTCCGTTTCCGGACGCAAGCCGTGTGGTTCTCGTTTGGGAGACCTTCGGAAAGGGTCCGGACAACGAAAACATCGTCTCGGCGCCCAACTTCTGGGATTTCAAGCGGCTCAGCCATTCCTTTGAATCGATGGCGATCTTCGATTCCGGCGGACGGGGCTACAATCTCGGGGCGATCGGCGGTTCGCGCGAGGCAGAACAAGTGTCCGGGCTGAGGGTGTCCGCCGAGTTCTTTTCCGTGTTGGGTGTGACACCGCTTCTGGGCCGGACCTTCTTGAAAGAAGAGGAAACGCTGGGGCGGGATCACGAAGTGATCCTCAGCTACGGTTTGTGGAAATCGCGTTATGGCGCCGATCCCGGCTTGATCGGCCAGAACATACGCATCGATGGTGCGGATTTTGCGGTGATCGGCGTGATGCCGCGCGAGTTCGCGTGGAGTTTCTGGAGCGGCGATCGCAGGCTTTGGGTACCGGTAGGGTACACCAAGACAGATTTCGGACGAGGCGACAACAGCTTTATCTCGATCGCACGGTTGAGGCCGGGCGTCAGCGTGGCGCAGGCGAGAGGAGAGATGGAGTCAGTTGGCAAAAGTGTGGCGGCCCAGTATCCCGCCGACGATACCGACATGAGCGCCACCGTTCAGCCGATCGCGGAGTTCGGTATCGAGCGTGTCCGCGCAACAATGCTGACGCTGCTGGCGGCTGTAGCATTTGTGCTCCTGATCGCGTGCGTCAACGTGGCGAATCTGCTGCTGGCCCGGGGAGCGGGCCGGCAAAAGGAATTTGCGATCCGGCTGGCGTTAGGCGCGCCTGCATGGCGAATCGCGCGGCAGTTGCTAACCGAGAATACATTGCTGGCCCTGGCCGGCGGACTGGCGGGATTGGCAGTGGCTGCGGCGAGCACTCGCGCCTTCAACCTGACCTCGATGAACTTGCCGATGCGGCGGATCGAATCCATCAGCTTGGACGGCCGCGTATTCGCCTTCGCGCTGCTGATATCCTGCTTGACTGCTTTGTTGTTTGGCGTGGGGCCCGCGATCGCGGCACTGCGCACCAACGTCAACGAACCGCTGAAGGAGGGTGGAAGGACGCAAAGCGCCGGCGGAAGCAATCTGCTGCGTCAGCTCTTGGTGGCGTCCGAAGTTGCGCTGGCGCTGGTGGTGCTGTCGGGGGCTGGGTTGATGATCAAGAGCATGTCGCGCCTGGTTGGCGTGGATCCGGGTTTGAATCCGAAGAACGTCCTGACCATGTGGATGTCCGTACCGCAGGAAGCGATCTACGTTGGTCCGCCAGGATTGCCGCGTTTTTGTCAGGACGTGGGTGAGCATCTGGGTGGAGTGGCAGGAGTGGTCTCGGTAAGCGCGGTGGGGCATCTGCCGCTTGCGGGGAATGCCGGTCGAGGATTCCAAATCGAAGGCCGTCCGCCGGCCGATCCGGGGCACATGCCGGGCGCCAGTTATTCCGTGGCGTGCCCGAATTACTTTCGGACCATGGGCATTCCAGTTCTGAAGGGTCGCGAGTTCAACTTCCGGGACACGCTGAATTCGCAAAATGTGATTGTCATCAACCAGGCGATGGCGCATGAATACTGGCCGCACGAAGACCCGGTGGGAAGAGCGATCCGGCTCGGAGGGAGCGACGGCCCGCGGCTCACAATAGTGGGAGTGGTTGGCGATGTGCATTTTCAGGGGCTCGACTCCGCGGTCCGGCCTCAATTCCACAGGCCGTACACGCAAGCCGGTTGGCCGGTAATGGCACTCGTGGTTCGCACCGTGAGTGCACCGGCGACATACATCGCGCCGGTAAAGAAAGCCATGGCGGAGGTGCTCCCGGACTGGCCGTTAACGGGCGGGGAGTCAATGGAAGAGGTGCTGCACGACTCGACGCAATCGCGCCGTTTTCCGATGCTGCTACTGGCCGTGTTTTCCGCGGTGGCGATGATACTGGCGGCGGTTGGGATCGTGGGCGTGGTGGGACATTCGGTTACGCAGCGGACGCACGAAATCGGAATTCGAATAGCGCTCGGCGCGCGGACGTGGGATGTGCTGCGACTGATGGTGAATTCGAGCATGCTGTGGGTGGTGGTGGGGCTGGCCGCCGGCCTCGCCGGGTCCGCCGGTCTGACGCGTTTGTTGGCCGGGATGTTGTACGATGTGCGCCCGCTCGATCCCGTGGTCTTGGGCGGAGTTTCGTTGCTGTTGGCAACCGTCGCGCTAGTAGCCAGCTATTTGCCGGCACGGCGTGCCGCGAAGATCGATCCGATTGCGGCGCTGCGATGCGAGTAAGTGTTACTGAATCGGACCTTCCGGTTGGCGAGCGATCCGCCACGACCACATCAGGAACGAAGTCGACGTGAGATCGATGGCCGGCTCGGTGGTGCTGTAGGACTGAACATTGTCCTTGTAGACGGCTTCGTTCGAGGCATTGAACGCGCCGTCGTTGCCGTTGAACACCTTGAACGCGTCGCCACCACCCGCCGGACAGAGGATCATCCCGCCGACCACGCCCGAAGTAGCCGCAGTGGCTGGACCCTCGGAAGCCGCGCCCCAGAGAATCGGGGTCCCGCCGGAAGTCCCATTGAGTGCGCCAGCGAGATTCGCTACCTGATGCTGGATGCAGTTGGGGAACGTGGAACCGTCGCCGACGATAAACGAAGATCCCCATGCGTTCGCGCCTGTAATGTTGGCGAGCCAACGTTGCGAGTAGGTATCGTATTCGTTCGATCCCGTGAGGTAGCGCGCTTCGCTGGCCATCACCGAAATGCCGGCGCCGTGTGACGTGGTGTCGCTGTTCCACGCGTCGCCGAATCCCCACGCGTCCGACCCTGCCTGCGTGATTGCATCGCTCACTTGTTGCAGAAACTGGCTCCGAATTCCAGACTCACTGATGGCCAGCCCGGTCGGACTTCCGGCCAGCTTCATGGCCCGATACAACTCGAAATGCGCCAGGCCGCTCACGTCATAAAGATTCAGCGTGTCGGCGTTTCCGGTGTTGTAGATGTTGGTGACGTAGTTTTGGGCGAATTGCGCGGCTTGCTTCAGATAAAACATAGGGTTGCTGTGCGGCAAAGTGGAAGGAAGCTGGGAAGCTGATTGGAGCGCGAGGTAGAGCTCGGTTGCGCCCAGCTCCATGTCATCTTCCCAAACGGTTTCCGGATATCCATCGAATGGGATGATGGTCAGCAAACAACCGGAGGCGCAACTGCCGCTATCGACAGACGCGGCGGGATCGGCAAGCGACGTGTCGGCCAAATCGAAAATATGCTCGGCGTTCTTGAGGCACTGGTTCGCAAGACTCGGGTTGGTGGCGTAATTCAACTGGTAGCAAACGGCAAATGCGGCCGCCAGGCGTCCGGCGAGATTGGGACTGATGGGCGAGCCGGCGGGGGCGGCGATAAATGCCGGACGATGACAGATAAACTGGGCGTCGGTGCTGCATCCGTCCCAATCATCATCGGCTTGAGGCAAGCGCCAGATGTCGTAGTCGCTAAGATAGCTGAAATTGTCCCAATCCTGGCTATTTCCGACCTGATAATACAGCGTTTTCGAGTTATCGTCCCACATTTTCATTAAGAATTGGACGCCGAATGCGGCTTCCGCGGAGAAATCCGCCGATGAGGGCGCGCCCGATGCATTTCCGGAATATGAAATCGAGGCAGGAGGGGCTGGTGGATTCTTTTTAGCATTCGGGCCCATTTCATCTGGAAAATCGCGGATTCCGATTTCCTGAAGCGCTACCGTATAGCTCACGGTCTCCACGTACTTCATATAATCGCCCGCATCCCACCAGCCACCCGATCCGTCGATTACTGCTCCCGTCGGCGTGAGAGGGGTTCCGGTGGTGGAAATCATGTCGTTATCGTCGAGCGGAGGCGTTTGAAAGACGGTGGCGCTCTTGTCGTTCAAGTGTCCAGGAGCGGTGCGGAGTGCGTTGGGAATGTAGTTCGGCCCGTCGCGCTCAGTCTCGTAGAAGAATTTCGTGTTGAGCAACAGACCGGAATAGAGCTTGTTGGGCGTATCCACGGCGAAAACCGGCGAGGTCGCGCCGGCGTGGCCTGGTAGAGCGATGGTGTAAGTATCGCCTCCTGGGACGGTGAAATCGAGAGGATAAACCGAATACGTCACGCTGCTCGAATGGCCCCAGGCGCCGAGCAACGCGCCGGCCGTGCCGGAGAATGCGGTGGCACCGGACGAGTTCACCACCTGAAACGCGGTGGCGGAGACCGGCTTGGTGGACATAAGGTAGGCGCGGAAGGGTCCACGGCCGGTTTCGTATCCCACCTGGCTCACGCGAACGTAAAGGTCCGCGAATGCAGAGGGCACGAAAACCGTGATTAGTGCGAGGCTGGCAAGGCTACGGGTCATAGCGAAAACGAGTATACGCCTTTCGCTAGAATGTTTCTGGTTACAGGAGGCTCCCATGGCTCAGAAACACGGCAATCGATTTCCCGGTGAATCCACCCGCTACCGCGCTGCCCGCAACCGGCTTCTGGCGGAGGAAGCCGAGTTACGAAGGCACGTCGAACGCGTCAGCCGTCTGCGCCGCAAGTTGCCGCTCGGAGGCCAGGTGCCGGAAGACTACGTTTTCGACGAACCTGGCGGCGGCAAGGTGAAACTCTCTGAGCTTTTCGGCAACAAGGACACGCTTCTGGTCTACAGCTACATGTACGGACCGCAGATGAAGCAGCCGTGCCCCATGTGTACTTCGTTCATCGACAGCCTGGATGGCGCGGCCACACATTTGGCGCAGCGGGCAAATCTAGCCATTGTGGCGAAATCGCCGATCGATCGGATTAGCGAATTCGGGGCTAAGCGCGGCTGGAGAAATCTACGTCTGCTGTCTTCAGCGAACAACGACTACAGCCGCGATTATCATGGCGAAGCGCCGGATGGCGGCCAGTTGCCGATGATGAACGTGTTTACGCGCCGCAAGGGCAAGCTCTATCACACGTATGCCACCGAGCTTCAATTCACCAAGCCGGACAAGGGACAGAACCAGCGGCATATCGATATGATGTGGCCGCTGTGGAACCTGCTGGATTTGACGCCCGAGGGCCGTGGGACGGATTGGTATCCGTCGGTTACATATCGATAAACGTGCCGAATGGGCGCGCCGGTTTCCAACCTGCCCCACTGTACTCGCCGGTGTTACGATAGAATTTACCGAACAAACAGCACTCTTTGTACGTCTATAACTGCTGGGGAGAGCTATCTTACAGTGAAGAAAAAGTGGAAGATCATCCTGATCCTGACACTCGTCGTGTTAGTGAGCGGCGGGGTGTTCGCCAGCATTCGTTTTAACGAACGCGGCATTGTCGACGTCCAGACGGGTAAAGCGGTTCGCCAGGATCTGGTGGCAACCGTAACCGCCTCGGGCGAGATCAAGCCAAAGAATTACATCAATCTGGGAGCCAACACCACTGGCCCCGCGCCGATCACCGAGATTCTGGTCAAGGAAGGCGATCACGTTCGCAAGGGGCAAACGGTTGCGAAGTTAGAAGCCGTGCAGGCGGACGCAGTGGTAGCCGCCCAAAAGGCCAGCATCGATACCGCGCTGGCAGACTCGGCCGCCTCCGAGGCTGGGTTGAAGTCCATGCAGGACGCCGTCCGCACCGCGGAGGCCACGCTCGACCGGAACAAAACCGAACTCGAGCGCACCAAGCTGAATATCGATCGCGCTACCGAGCTGTACAAATCCAAACTCATCGCCAAACAGGATTTCGACCAGAAGAAAGCCGAATACGACACCGCTGTGGCGGCTATCGGCGAAGCCCAAGCGAAATTGGCGCAGGCCAAATCTCAGGAGTCGCAAGCGCGGCAACAACTCGATTCCGCCCAGATGAAGATCAAGCAACTGCGGGCGCAACTGACGCAGGTCAACGATGTTCTGGAAAAATATTACGTCGTGTCGCCGATCGACGGGATGGTGACCAACCTTCCGGTGCGTGTTGGGGAAACCGTCGTGCCCGGCATTGAGAATTCGGCGGCCAGCCTGATTATGACCGTCGCCGATATGTCGGTGATCACGGCCGAGGTGAAAGTGGACGAGACCGACATCGTGAATGTGGCGCTCGGTCAAGCGGCGGACGTGACGATTGACGCCATTCCCAACAAAACCTTCAAGGGCCACGTGACCGAGATCGGCAACACCGCGATCCTTCGTTCCACCGGTTTGGCGGCCTCGCAGAGCGCCGTGTCGAACCAGGAAGCAAAAGATTTCAAAGTGGTGATCGCGCTGGACAACCCGCCCGAAGATATCCGGCCCGGCCTTTCGTGCACTGGCAAGATCATCACCGCGACGCGTCAGATGGCTCTTTCGATTCCGATTCAAGCGCTGACCGTCCGGACGCGCGGCGATCTGGAACCCATCAGCAAGAAGCCCGGCGTGCAAGCGGCGTCCAAAGCGGACGCGCTTTCCGAGAAGGCGAAGAAAGAGGAGCTCACCGGTGTGTTCGTGGTGAAGAACGGACGCGCCGAATTCGAGCAAGTTAACACCGGAATTACAGGAGCCACCGACATCGAAGTTCTGAGCGGCCTGAAGGAGGGCGATCAGATCATCACCGGGTCCTACAAAGTGATTCGCACCCTCCGCAACGAAGCCAAGGTGAAGGTGAACAACCAGGCTCCCATCATTAAATCGGAAAGCTAACTTCGACGAATGGCAACGGCGACACAGGAACACCTCGATCGCGGCGAGGCATTGAAGCGCGAGGGCATTGTCATCCGCACCTACGATTTGTGGAAGACCTATGTCATGGGCGACCAGGAGATTCACGCCGTTTCGGGAGTGGACATCCAGATCCGGCGCGGGGAATACGTCGCGATCATGGGGCCGTCGGGCTCGGGAAAATCGACGCTGATGAATCTGATCGGCTGCCTGGATACCCCGTCGAAGGGCCTCTATTATCTGAACGGGAACCTGGTGAGCGACATGCCGGACGACGAGCTGGCGCGTATTCGCAACAAGGAAATTGGGTTCGTTTTCCAGACTTTTAATCTTCTGGCGCGCGCGACGGCGCTGCATAACGTGGAGCTGCCGCTGATCTACGCCGGCATTTCCTCGCAGGCCCGCGCCGAGAAAGCCAAGCAAGCGCTGCGGGCGGTGGATCTGGAGGCGCGCATGCACCATAAGCCCAACGAGCTATCGGGCGGCCAACGCCAGCGCGTCGCAGTGGCGCGGGCACTGGTGAACAACCCCTCCATTCTGCTTGCCGACGAGCCCACCGGCGCGCTGGATAGCGTCACCGGCAACGAAATCATGGGCCTGTTCGAAAAGTTGTGGGAGCAGGGGAACACCATCGTGCTGGTCACGCACGAGGCCGATATTGCGGCGCGAGCGCATCGCATCATTCACATCCGCGACGGCAAAGTGGAAAAGGACGAGCAGCTAAAGTAAGACCTGGGCTCCATGATCGCGCTCGAGGCGCAGCCCGACGGCGTATCATGAGAAACGGAGCCAACTATGCGTCTTCCACATCTGCTCCTTGCCGTTGCAGCGCTATCGCTGGCCGCGCAGATCCCACAGAATCCCACCGCACGGCCGCACCCGGAAGAACCCGATGAAGAGGTGCGCCTGCCGAACGGCAAATTGCAGCGCGACGAAATTCTAAAGGCCGATTTCCAGAAATCGGTGGAGGATGCCCGCCAGCTCTCCAAACTCGCCGACGAACTGAAAACGGATCTCGAAAAAAGCGACCGCAATGTTCTGTCCATTCCGACACTCAAGAAGACCGAAGAGATCGAGAAGCTGGCCAAGCGAATTCACGATCGCATGAAGCACTACTGATGACCCGCGGGGACGAAGATTCATGGAATCGCAGAACTGCGCGGCTGTCTTGTTCGGCGATGATCCCTTAAGCTGAAAGAGATGGTGTTTTCGACAATACGTGTATCGCTTCGCCGTTGGGCGGACAGCCTCAGGAACCGCGAAGATCAACTCACCGTCGTCCTCAGCCTGCTGATTGGCGTGCTGGTGGGGCTGGTGGTGGTTGCGTTCATCCTGCTCACGGGACGGCTGGCGGCCAACATGTATCCGGCGGGTGGGGCGGCGTGGCGGCGCGTGGTAATACCGACGGTTGGCGCGTTTGTCAGCGGATTGTTGCTCTACAAATACTTTCCGAACGCGCGTGGCAGCGGCATTCCTCAAACCAAATTCGCGATTTTCATCCAGGACGGCTACATCTCCATGCGCACCGTCTTCGGAAAATTCCTGTGTTGCTCGGCGTCGCTCGCGAGTGGTATCGCACTGGGACGCGAAGGCCCCTCGGTGCAGATCGGAGCGGGGATCGCGTCGGTGTTAGGACGCCGCTTCGGCTTGAGCAAAGAGGGCGTTAAATCGCTGGTGCCGGTGGGCTGCTCGGCGGCCCTTGCCGCGGCATTCAATACACCAATCGCGGCGGTCCTCTTCTCGCTCGAAGAGATTCTCGGCGACATGCACGCTCCGGTTCTGGGCACCGTCGTCATCAGCTCGGCGACGTCCTGGATCGTACTGCACCTGTTGCTGGGCGACGAGCCGCTCTTCCACGTTCCCGCATACAAGCTGATTCACCCGGCGGAATTTGGCGTCTACGCCGTGCTCGGCGTGGTGGGCGGACTGGGATCGGTGGCGTTCGTCAAGCTGCTGCTCAAAATCCGGACCTGGTTCATGAGGCTTCCGAGATCCACGCAATGGTTTCACCCGGCGGTGGGCGGCCTAGCCGTTGGGCTGATGGGATGGTTCATGCCGGAGGTTCTGGGCGTCGGCTACGATTACGTGGAGCGCGTGCTGGGCGGCGATTTTCCGTTCAAGACGGTGGCCCTGCTGGCGGTGCTGAAGATTATCGCCACGCCAACTTGCTACTCCACAGGCAACGCCGGCGGCATCTTCGGACCGAGCTTGTTTATCGGCGCGATGATCGGCGGGACGGTCGGAAGCGTGGCGCATTGGCTGTTCCCTCATTACACGGCCGGTCCGGGAGCGTACGCGCTGGTTGGCATGGGAACGGCATTTGCGGGAATCGTGCGCACACCACTGACCTCGGTGATTATGATTTTCGAGATGACGCGCGATTATTCGATTATCGTGCCGCTGATGATCTCGAATCTGATCAGCTTTTTCATTTCCTACCGGTTGCAGCGGGAACCGATTTACGAGGCGCTGGCGCTGCAAGAGGGCGTGCATCTTCCCACCGGGGAGGCGCGTCGCGATTTGGAACAAGTCCGGGTGGGCGACGTCATGCAATCCGTGACGAGTCCGTTTTTGCCTCAAATGGATGTTCGGAGCGCCAAACAGCGTCTGGGAGAGTTGGGGCGAGATGCGTGGCTGGTGGTGGAAAGGGACCGGCTGTACGGGGTTGTGACCCGGCGCGAGCTGGAGCAGGTGAAGAATCCATCTTCTACGCTGCTCAACCAGGTGGTAAATCCGGACGGCTCGTTCCCGTATGTTTATCCGGACCATCCGTTATCGGTGGCACTCGAAAAGATGGGCGCCGCGGGCGCCGAAGTGCTTCCGGTGGTGAACCGCGCTCACCGGCGCCACGTGGAGGGCGTCATTGCACTGCCGGATATTCTCGGCGCTTACGGGGTGACGCGGCAGGAGGCGCCGAAGAGCTAGCATGCAGGCGGCAGGTCGACTGGCGCGTAACGAATCCCAGGGGCCGACGTTTTCGCTAATGGCCGGCATTGCGATTGTCATCGCAGCGCTGTGGAGTATCGATCTCTTTCTGGCCAGAACCGAGCGCGATGCCGTTCAAGGCGAGGCCGGCGGTTTGTACAAACAAGGTGAAACGTTGCTTCAGCAAGGCCACGCTCGGGAGGCCATCGATCCGCTGCGCCATGCGAATGCTCTGGTGCGCGACAACCGTGCGTACGAGTTGGCATACGTGACCGCGCTGGTAGCCGCCGGCAAACTCGACGATGCCGATGCCCAGCTAAAGACCTTGCTGCAGGCTGATCCGAACAACGGGCCAGCGAATCTGGAAGCTGCCCGATTGATGGTGAAGGAGGGAAAAATCGCGGACGCCGAGTCGCACTATCATCGCGCGATATATGGCGCCTGGCCGGATAACGCTTCGGCACATCGAATGGCGGCGCGCATGGAGTTGGCCGATCTGCTCGCTTCACGCGGCGAAAAACAAGAGCTGCTGGCGGAACTATTGGCCATCGAGGCCGAGGCCCACGACGCTGCGACACTGGAAAAGATCGCGCCGCTATACTTGAAAGCTGGTTCCCCGCAGCGATCCGCGGAAGTCTATCGCGAGCTGGTTCGGATGAATCCCGGCGACGCTCTAGCCTATGCCGGGCTGGGTACGGCTGAACTGGCCCAGGGCGATTATCGCGGGGCGCTCGCGGCATTCCAGAACGCTATTGAGGAGGGCGCCGAGGATCCATCGGTGGAGCGCGATATTCAGCTTACGAAGAGTATTACAGCCATCGATCCCACTCCGCGCTGGCTCAGGTCGTCGGAAAAATACGCGCGATCGATGGAGATATTGAAGCTGGCCCGTGACGCTTTGGCGCAATGCGTCGGCGCCGGGCATCTGACGAACGCGAATGAATTGCAACAAATGATCGCGGACTGCGACAAAATCCTGGCCGCGAAAGCACCGGCGCACGTCACCAACGAGGTGGCCGAGGCGCGACTGACGCTCGCGGAACAATTGTGGCAAACGCGGGTCAGAGCATGCGGTAGCGGCACGACGGATCAGGAGGAAGCCCTGCGGCTGATCCTGGCCAAGTTGGCGCATTCGTAGAGTTTTTCTTAACCGGCCCGGTGGCCCGCGGAGCGCGCTACTCGAATGACGCACTACCGATCGTGCTAACCTGGAGCGTTTGGCATTGATGGCCTCCACACGCGAAAAAGCCCAACTGATGAGCGCCTCCGAGATCGACCGCACGCTGGTGCGGCTGGCGCACGAGATCCTGGAGAAGACCGATGATCTAACCCGTTTGGCCTTCATCGGCATCCGCCGCCGCGGCGTTCCGTTGGCGATGCGTCTTTCCGAAAAAATCAAGAATCTCGAAAAGTTGGAAGTGCCCGTTGGAATACTGGACATCAACTTGTATCGCGACGACCTTTCCACCGTGTCGGAGAAGCCGGTGCATAACGCCACGGAAATCAATTTCCCGGTCACGGGCAAGGACGTCATTTTGATGGACGACGTGCTGTACACTGGCCGCACCATTCGCGCCGCGCTAGACGCGCTGTTCGACCAGGGCCGTCCGGCACGGGTGCAATTGCTGGTGTTGATCGATCGCGGTTGGCGCGAGTTGCCCATCGAAGCGCGCTACGTCGGCCGTATGGTGCAAACCAGCACGCACGAGATCATCGAGGTGAAATTCCAGGAAGTGGATCAAATGGAGAAGGTGCTCCTCGTGGAAAAGGTCTGAAGCCATGACGGGTGGATTGCTGGGAATCGAATCGCTCGATCGCGCCGAGATCGAAGCTATTCTCGACCGAGCCAAGTTTTTCCAACCGCGCCAGTCCGAGAGCCGGCGCGACATGTTGCGCGGCCGCATGATCGTCAACCTGTTCTTCGAAGCCTCCACGCGCACGCGCACCAGCTTTGAAATCGCCGCCAAGCGCCTGGGCGCAGACGCCATTTCGATCAGCGCATCGGGGTCAAGCGTCGACAAGGGCGAATCGCTGGTGGATACGTTAAACACGCTAGGCGCGATGCATCCGGATGCGATCGTGATGCGTCATTCGGCATCCGGCGCGCCGCATTTCTTGGCTCGTTATCTGCCAACCCCGATCATCAATGCCGGTGACGGCACGCACGAGCATCCCACGCAGGCGCTGCTTGATGCACGCACGATTCTCGACCGCCGGCCTACGCTCGAAGGCTTGCGCGTGGCCATCATCGGCGACATTGCACACAGCCGTGTAGCTCGCTCCAACATGTATCTGCTTTCGAAGTTCGGCGCTGAGATTGTTCTGTGCGGACCAGCCTCGCTGCTGCCGCAGCAGCTCGCCGAGATCACGCCCGGCGTCACGCTTTCGTACGACATCCGCGAAGCCATTCGCGATGCCGACGTGATCATGATGCTGCGGGTGCAACTGGAGCGCCAGCACGAGGCGGCGTTTTCCGCGAGCGAGTACTTCCAGTTTTATGGATTGCGGCTGGAGCACATGGAGCTGGCCAAACCGGATGCAATTGTGATGCATCCCGGGCCGATCAATCGGGGGCGCGAAATTTCATCAGAAGTCGCCGATTTTCAACGTTCCGTGATCTTGAACCAGGTAGAAAACGGGATCGCCGTGCGAATGGCGGTGCTCGAAAAAGTGATGAGTAATTGATTTCATGCGAAAGCTGATCATCCGCAATGGACGCGTAATCGATCCCGCATCGGGCCTGGACGCGATTCGCGATGTGCTGATCGAAGATGGAAAAATCGCGAGCATCGGCGAGAAGACGCATGTCACCGGCGCTGAAAAATTCGATGCAACGGGCCTAATCGTCACGCCCGGCTTCATCGACATGCATGTTCACTTGCGCGAACCGGGGTTCGAGCACGCCGAAACCATCGAATCCGGATCGCGCGCGGCTGCGGCCGGTGGGTTCACCACCATCTGCTGCATGCCCAACACGTCGCCGGTGAACGATAACGCGACGGTCACCAGCTATATCAAAGAACGCGCCGAGCGCCAAGCGATGGTGAACGTCCTTCCCATCGGCGCCATCACCAAGAACAGCGCGGGCGAGGAATTGGCGGCGATCGGTTCCATGAAAGAGGCCGGGATTGTGGCCATCTCGGACGACGGCCGTCCGGTGATGAATGCGCGGGTGATGCGGCGCGCGATGGAGACGGCGCGATCGTTCGGAATCCCGGTCATCGACCATTGCGAAGATCTGCATTTGAGCGCGGGCGGCGACATGCACGAAGGAATCCAAAGCGTGAGGCTGGGGTTGCGCGGAATTCCGGGTGCGTCCGAGGATGTGATGGTGGCGCGCGATATTTTGCTCGCCGAGCTAACGGGCGCGCGCTTCCATGTGGCCCATATTTCATCGCGGCGCGCCATGGAAATGGTCACCTTCGCAAAGAGCAAGGGGCTGGCGGTGACCGCCGAAGCCACGCCGCATCATTTCGTCCTGTCCGATTGCGAAATGCTGCCGTATGACAGCAATTTCAAAATGAAGCCGCCGCTCCGCTCGCCTGCGGATGTCGGCGCGGTGACGCACGGCATTATTTCCGGCGGGATCGATGCTATCGCCACCGATCACGCCCCGCACGCCGGAAGCGAGAAGATGCAGGAATTCGAGCGCTGTCCGTTCGGGGTCATTGGCCTTGAAACGGCCGTCGGGTTGGCGCTCGAAAAGCTGGTTCATCCCGGCAGAATTTCACTCGAGCACATGGTGCGATTGTTCACTACCGGGCCGGCGCGCGTCCTGAACCTGAAACGCGGTACGCTGGCTGCCGGCGCGCCTGGAGACGTTACGATCCTGGATATCGAACGTGCCTGGACCTACGATGTCAATAAGTCGCATTCTAAAAGCCGCAATTCACCATTCGATGGGCGAACTTTTCGAGGCGGACCCGTGGCGACCATCGTCAACGGGCGTATCGTATGGAGCGCGGAGGGATCGGGCACCGGCGGATAAATAGGTCAACGTTGAATCACTCTCACCGGAATCGCGAAATCGAAGGGAGCAGCAAGCGCTCGGGTTGCTTGTCGCTTGTCATTGTCGCGTTCGTTGTTTTTGTCGCGGTGCGGGTGCTGTGCTCCTTCGCCATCGATTACGAATGGTGGAAGGAGATGGGCCAGCTCCAAACCTGGTTCAGCATGCTGGCCTACACCGTCGTTCCCACAGCCGTGGCTACGCTGGTTGGGTTCGTGGCATTCTGGATCGCCCACGCGCGCGCGCTGAAACACGCCGGCACGGGACTTGGCGAACATCCGTTGTATGCCAAGCTTTCCACGCTGGCGATCTTGGTGCTCGCACTTATTATCGCGCTCGCAACCCTCGACACCTGGACCGTAGTCCGATATTTTGGCGGCAAAGATCTCGGAGGCGCCGCAACCGCCTGGCGCGATCCTGCTTTCGGAAATCCGCTGTCGTTCTATTTATTTAAGATTCCGTTTTATTCCGACCTTCTCACGTTGACGCTCAGTTTGGTGGTGATCGCCGCTCTGATCTACTGGCTGGCTGCGCGAGCCTGGCAAATCCGCGCTCGCGTTCCCGATTGGCGCAACGCACAAGAAATCAACTTCGATCTGTTAGGCTTGAGCGCCGGCCTTGAATCGAAATTCTTCCGCGGGTTGGGCGCCGTCTTTCTGGTCGCGCTGGCCGTCCGCTTTTTCTTGAGCCGCTACGGCATGTTGCTCGATGAGCACGGCAACTTCATGGTCGGCGTCGACTATGTCGATCAGAACGTAGCGATCCCACTGGTTTGGTTTCTCATCGTGAGCTGCCTTCTTTCGGCGGTTGCGCTGATCGTGAATCGGTGGCGGCTGGCGCTGGTGGTGGTCCTGGCGTTCATTCTGCGCCAAGCCGTTCCTCCGATTGTTACCGTGACGTACGTTCGGCCGAACGAAATTTCCATTGAACGCCCGTTTATCGCGCGGCATATCGCTGCCACGCGCACTGCCTATGGGCTGGACCAACGCATCCACGAAATCGACTTTCAGGCTCGTCCGGAACAGAAGATCGATCTGGCCAAGCACAAGCCGTTACTCGATAACGTGCGCCTGTGGGACTGGCATGCGTTTCACGACACGCTTCCGCAGTTGCAGCCGTACCGGCTGTACACCTACGCGCAAACCGATGTCGACCGTTACACCATCGAAGGCGAGATGCGCCAGGTACTGCTATCGGCGCGCGAACTCGATCTGACGCAAATCCGCAACGGATGGATCAATACGCATTTCATCTACACGCATGGCTACGGCGTGGTGATGGCCGAAGCCAACCGGGTCTCGCCGAACGGTCTACCCGAGCTGATCATTAAAGACACGCCGCCCGAAATCACCGTGCCCGATCTGAAGTTGACTCGGCCGGATCTCTACTACGGCGAGAACGTCCACGATCCCGTATTCGTTCACACCGCGCAGCCCGAGTTCGATTATCCCGCCGGCGAGCACAACGTGGAGAATCGCTACGATGGCCGCGGCGGTTTTCCGATTTCATCTTTCCCTTTGCGTCTGGCGGCCGCGGTCTCCAACGCCGATTGGAACATTCTGCTCACCAGCTATTTCACTCCCGAGAGCCGCATGATGATTCGCCGCGACGTGCGGCAGCGCCTGGATGCTCTGGCGGATTTCCTGGCCTGGGACACGGATCCGTATCTCGTGCTCACGAAAGACGGGCGAATGGTATGGATCGTGGACGGTTACATGACGTCACGTGTTCACCCGTACTCACGCGAGATCACTCTTGAAGGTGTCGGCGAGCTCAACTACATCCGCAATTCGGTGAAGGCCACCGTCGATGCTTATGACGGAACGGTTCACTTGTATGTGTTCGACGCCGAAGATCCGCTGCTCCAGGCCTACCGGACGCTTTTTCCGGCTCTATTCCAGCCCGCGTCCGACATGCCCGCCGATCTCCGCGCGCATGTTCGTTATCCGGAGACGATTTTTGCGGCGGAATCGGAGATTTATCGCGTGTTCCACATGCGCGATCCGGACACGTTTTACAACAAATCCGATGCTTGGGATTTCGCCAAATTCACCAGTGAGCAGAACGGCCAGCCGGCGCCGCTGCCGCCTACATATGTGGTGGCAACCATGCCGGGCGAGACACAGCCGGAGTTCTTGCTGATGATCCCGTTCACCCCCCGGAGTCGCGATAATCTGATCGGATTCATGATGGCGCGCTGCGACGGCACGCACCTGGGCGAAAAGATTGTCCTGCTTCTATCCAAACAGGAAATCATTTACGGCCCAATGCAAGTAGAGGCACGCATCAACCAGGATCAGAATATTTCCAAAGACCTCACGCTGTGGAATCAGCAAGGCTCGCAAGTGTTGCGCGGGCAAATGTTGGTGCTGCCCATAGAACACACGTTCCTTTATGTGGAGCCGATTTATCTGCAAGCGTCACAGGCGAAATTGCCGCAGTTGAAGAAAATCGCGCTGGCGATGGGCAACACGCTGGTTTACGCGGATACATATCAGCAGGCCCTCGAACAACTGGCCGGGCAGAATTATCCTGCGCCCGAAGCTGCGAAACAAGAGGCCGCGAGTCCTGGAGGAGTTCCAGCCGTGCCCGACACCCGGGTCGGTGAAATTCGCCGGCATCTTCAGCGTTATCGCGAGTTGGTGTCGCAGGGAAAGCTCGCGGAGGCGGGCAAGGAGTTGGAAGCCATTCAGGCGTTAGTGGAAAAGTAGACTCTACTTCAAATGATCTCGCGCGATTTCGTTCAACATCTGATCGATATCGGCAGTCGGAAATGAATGCTTGCCCGCGTCGCGAATTGCTTTCAACTTGAGCTCCCGTTTTTCATCCGATCGGACAGAACCCGCTTGACGTAATGCTCGAACCCATTCAGGAACCAAAACTCGGAATCGCTCGCCCACAAACACCACTCTAGCGCGCGTATTACACCGCGCGACACATGGCGAGTTTGGAATCGAACTCCCACGTGTCCCGAGTCCACCTCGCACTTTCCCTATGCTGGCGCGTCTATCGCTTGCGAGGCATGTCCGGAGTTAGGATGCTACGCCGCGATAGTTTGCGCCGCGGCCTCTTGCACCGACAAGGCTGTCGTCCGCAGGCGCCGCAGAGCCCCGCGGCCCGTCGCTTTAGCACCTTCTTTATAGCAATGCTCGGTGTCGTGCTCTCTGGTTCCACCTGCAAGAATTCTAATTCAACGCTCTGTTCAGGCTGTGGGGCGGCAAGCGAGGAAATTCAAGTGCGTCTGTTACGCTAAAAATACATGGCCCTTTCCGATTCGTTCTTCGGCCAAAAATTCGGCATCACAGAACACGATCTTCAGTCCCACCTGTCTGAGGCCCTTTCCGCCGGCGGCGACTACGCCGATCTCTATTTCGAATACATCGCCACCAGCAGCCTGAGCATCGACGAATCTATCGTCAAAAGCGCGGTTCAAGGCGTGTCGCTCGGAGTTGGCGTGCGTGTTATCGCAGGAGAACGAACCGGCTATGCCTATAGCGATGATCTCGCTCCCGAGAGCATTCGCAAAGCCGCACGGGTGGCTGCGTGCATCGCGAAAGGACCGTCGAAGGTCGACAAAGCCGGCTTCGATGAATCCGCAAAGCGCAATCTTTATCCGCTGGTGACGGCGCCCCACGAGACCAGCCTCGTCGAACGCGTCGAACTGGTGAAACGGGCCGATCGCGCTGCCCGCACGTACGACCCACGCGTGTTCCATGTTCAGGCCAGCTACGTCGATAGCCTTCGGCAAGTACTGGTGGTGAATAGCGACGGTGTACTTAGCTTCGATCGGCAACCGCTCGCGCGCCTCGGGGTGGCGGTGCTCGCGCGCGCGGGTGATGGCGCGCCGCAACACGGCTACTCCGGCGGAGGCGGCCGCGTGGCACTCGACTTTTTTCTCAACGAAAAAACGCCCGAACACTTCGCCCGCGAAGCCGCACGTCAAGCCATCGTGCAATTGGAAGCGGTGCCTGCCCCCGCCGGTGAGATGACTGTGGTGCTCGGTCCTGGATGGCCTGGAATTCTGTTGCACGAAGCTGTCGGCCACGGCCTCGAAGCCGATTTCAATCGCAAGAAGGTTTCCGCGTTTAGCGACCGCGTTGGCCAACTTGTCGCCAGTCCGCTGGTCACGGTGATCGACGACGGAACCATTCGCAATCGCCGAGGGTCGCTGAATGTCGATGATGAAGGCGTGGCCACCGAGCGGAACGTCCTGATCGAGAAGGGCGTTTTGCGGGGCTACCTTTTTGAC
>Ga0335078_10003266_pt1 | contig 24184 bp, 20 predicted proteins | sample Lox_Sample_32_FD_206711 | JGI IMG/M metagenome (GOLD analysis project Ga0335078, IMG submission 206711) | Soil microbial communities from Loxahatchee National Wildlife Refuge, Florida, United States - Lox_Sample_3.2 | ecosystem: Environmental > Terrestrial > Soil > Wetlands | place: USA... | reverse complement strand
ACCACGCAAGCCGTGGTCGCATCTTCGCTCATGATCATCGTCAGCGACCTCATCTTGACAAAATTCCTCATGGCCATCTTCGGGTACCGGTGACGCAATGGTAGCTCCGCCAGCGACGAGCGTCAGGCCCACCGGTTCTGCCATTCAGCCGTCTGCTCCCGTTGTAGTCTTTGAGAACGTCTCGATCGCATTCGAAGGGAACCAGGTATTAAACGGGATTTCGTTTCACCTTGGAAGAGGTGCAACGAAGGCCATTTTCGGAGTCGCAGGTTCGGGAAAGAGCACGATATTGAAATTGACGCTCGGCCTGATCAAGCCTGATTCGGGACGTATTGTTGTCCTCGGCGAAGATGTTACCCAAATGCGCGAAGAAGATCTCTTCGAACTGCGGCGCAGGATCGGCATGGTTTTTCAGGAGAGCGCGCTTTTCGATTCGATGACGGTTCGTGAAAATGTGGCATTCCGGCTGCTGGAAGAAGGCGATATACCCGAAGACGAGATCGAGAAGCGCGTCAGGGAGGTGCTGAGCTTTGTTGAACTGGAAAATACCATCGATAAATTTCCCTCGGAACTCTCGGGTGGGATGCGGCGAAGGGTAGCTATTGCACGCGCAATTATCGCGCAACCCCAGTTGCTGCTTTACGACTCCCCGACCGGAGGCCTTGATCCAGTAACCTCGACCACCATCATCCAGCTCATCGTCAAGCAACGCGATGTGTATAAGACGAGTTCATTGCTGGTGACACATCGGCTGCAGGATGCCTTCATGATGGCCACCCACTACTTCGACCGGAAGGCCAACGAAATGCGCCCGCTACCGCCCGAGATGCACTCCGAAGTGCCCATAAGCTTCATCGTGCTAAAAGACGGAAAGATCATCTTCGATGGCGATGTGCAGGAACTGGCCCACACCAAAGACGAGTATATTCGGGAGTACATTTCGTGAATCGAGTCACCAACGGCGCCCGGCAGTTGTCATTCCGAGGGAGTTCAGTCCCGGGGAATCGCTTTTATCTTTCCCTTGCAGACTCCCCGGCCGTCCGAACTAGCTAGCTGGCTTTCGCCATTTTCGCCATCATGTCTTTGCGCCGGGCCATTTGTCCTTCCATGTACTTGAGGAATTTGCGGCCCTTGTCCGAACTGTTGATCAGCGCCTCGATGTTGGCGAAGAAGTGCTCGCTCTGCATCTTCTCGCGAATCTCTTTCACATGGGGCTTCATCTTGGCATAGATGACGAACATTTCCCCGCTAAAGCTGGGTTCGAGGAAAAGATCTTTGTTCACGGCCCCGCCGAGTGCCAAAGATGCCGCCATGCTCCAGTAGCCCATGACCTGGCGCAGCCAGTTGTTTTCCTGGGCACCAAATTCCATGGCGATTTTGATGAAATCGTCCGCACTCTGTGGATTAAATGAGACCAGCCACCAGTTTCGCGCCTTGCGCATCTCCGCTTCGCGGCGAAGGTCATAGAGCTTAATGAGTATCTCAGCATCAGCAGCTTTAGCTTTTGCAGGCATACAGCCTCCTTTCAAGCATCCATGCTACACCGGAAGGCAGACGGCCGCGCCTGTTCACGGGGATTTTACAAATGCGAAAAAAGAAGGGAGGGTCAAAACCCTCCCTTATAGAAGCGACAGAGGCGATATCATTTAGATAGAGTGTTGCCCAACGAAAAAAGTTGTCCTCCGGTTGAAAACTCCCCGAAATCCGTGTCAGTTAAGGCATTTGTCCTACCGGAAGAACATTGGGTGCAACTCGATGGCGTGAAGATGCGGTATCTCCGGTGCGGTAGCGGGCCTAACCTGCTATTGCTTCACGGACTGCTGGGCTACTCGTTTTCGTGGCGGTTCACCCTGCCCGCACTCGGTCTTACGAGGACGGTCTATGCGCCGGACATGCCAGGATTCGGGTTTTCGGAGTTTTCCAACCGGCTCGATTGTTGTTTTAGCGCTAGCGCCGGCCGCCTGCTTCGATTCATGGACGTGGCTGGGATCGACTCATGCGATCTACTGGGAACTTCGTTCGGCGGTGCCGTGGCTATGATCGCTGCTGCCACTCAGTCGTTTCGGATTCGACGGTTAATTCTAGTCGACCCGGTAAATCCGTGGTCTGCGCACGGGCGAACTCTGGCGGCAATCCTCGGTCTCGCCCCTGTTCGGCCGGTGATGCGCACACTCGGGCCGCAAATGAGATTCCTGCGTCCCTGGGTGCTGCAGAGGCTATACGGAGATGTAGCGCGTATTTCTCCAGGAACGCTGGAAGGGTACAGCCGGCCGTTTGAGTTACCCGGTGCATTCCGCGCCACGACCAGCATCTTGAGTTCCTGGGGGCGAGATGTCGAGGCTATGAGATCAATTTTTCCCCGCATCGCGAATCTCCCTACGCTGCTCATCTGGGGAGACCTGGATCGCGCCGTTGATCCGAATTCAGCTCCCTTCCTTCAACGCCAATTCAATAATTCAAGACTGGTGATGCTCAAAGGCGTCGGACACCTGCCGTATGAGGAAGTGCCCGACGACTTCAATCGGGTCGTCATGGAGTTTCTGGCAAATCAGCGCTAGGGTACATACCCTGCACCTCGCAGCACTTTTCCTGATAAAGCTCCTGTCATTTTTCCTTCCGCAACGACAGGGATTCCGTTCACCAGCACAAACTCCATGCCCTGCGAGAGCTGATTCGGATTCTCGAACGTGGCGACATCTCGAATGGCGGCGGGATCGAAGACAACCACGTCGGCCCACATGCCTGCTTTCAGCACGCCGCGATCAGTCAGCCGCATTCTCTGCGCCGGAAGTGCGGAGAACTTGCGAATGGCGTCTTCCAGCGTCAGCTTGTGCTCCTCACGAACATACTTGCGCAAGATGCGGGGAAAGGTTCCGTAAGCTCGCGGATGGGGATGCTCTTGACCAAGAAGTCCTTCGGTAGATGTGCCTTGCGAATCGTTATCGATCGAGACCCACGGCTGCTGGAGCGCAAGGACCACATCGGGTTCGGACATCCCAAAAACTGCCACCGAAGTGAACGCGTGGTCTTGAATGAGAATGTCGCAGAGAGCGTCGATCGGGTCCTCATTCCACATTTTTGCCACTTCGGCGAGGGTCTTGCCTTGCAGTGGCAGCAGCTTGGGATTCTGCACCACGCAAATCAGGATCGCGTCAGGCCCGGAGATGTCCTGCCATTCGTTATTCCAGTCGCTTGTCGTCGCTAGAAGGTCTTTGCGAATGCGGGCGCGGGTTGCTGGATCCTTGAGCCGCTCGATCAGCTTGGCATCGCCGCCATCATGCGCCCAGGGCGGAATGAACGCCGAAAATGAATTGAACCAGGCGGTGTAGGCGTAGGTGTTGGCCGAAACGTCCATACCCTGGGCCCGCGCGGCGTTTATCTTTGCGACGACTTCGGGCATGCGGCCCCAGTTCTTTTTGCCGGCGACTTTGATATGCCAGATTTCGACCGGAATGTGCGCCTCGCGCCCGATACGAAGCGCCTCGTCAATGGCCGCGAGCACGGTATCGCCTTCATCGCGCATATGCGTCGCATAGATCCCGCCGAATGTGGAAGCCTCGCCCGCCAGCGCGATTAATTCCTCCGTTTTGGCGTAAGGCGCGGGAGCGTATTGAAGGGAAGTAGAAACTCCGACAGCGCCGTCCCGCATGGCATCACGAACCTGGGCTTTCATCTGCTCGAGTTGCGCGGATGTGGGTTGAACATCGTTGTCGCCCAGCACCCTGCGGCGAACAGAAGTCGCGCCGACATAGCTTGCGAGGTTGATACCCATACCCTGTTTTTCCAGGCGCGCGAAGTATTGCCGAAAAGTTCGCCAATCCGGATCAATGTGGTAGTGGTCGTATCCCGGACGGTCGGCCTGGATCATGGCGTCATCCAGCGGGGCGACAGATTCGCCTTCGCCGGTTATTTCGGTGGTTATGCCCTGATAAATCTTCGACGGAAGCCGAGGGTCAACCAGAATGGTCAACTCTGATTGGCCCAGCATGTCAATGAAACCCGGCGCAACGACGTCGCCATGAGCGTCAATCGTCTGCTTGCGGGCGGCATCGTGCAGGTTCCCGATGGCTTCAATCCTTCCGTCGCGAATGCCGATGTCGCCTGAGTACCAGGGTGAGCCTGTGCCATCCATGATGTGACCGTTGGTGATGACGATGTCAAAGGTGGGGAAATCGGCGATCACCGGAGAGACGAGCAAAACAAGAATGAGAGGCAAGAGCAGTTGGAGCAAGCGTTGTTTTTTCATTGAGTGGTCACCGAGAAGATTATCAGGTGCGAACTTACCTCGCAGCTGGCAACCAGCTACTCGAGCTCCCGTAACATACCTCCCCACTGCTGCGCGGGATGAAGTCCGACGACTAACTATCGAACAATCGGCAAAGAGTGCCGTTTCCGCTTTCGCATCACTGCCAACCCCACGCCGCACCATACTGCCAGCGCCAGCCATTCATATCCGCTGAAGTGGCCGGGAATGCCCGGCAAAATTTTCATAAGGACCATCGCCAGCGCAACGAATATACCTAGGGCTGCCATCAGGCGTTTTGCCGGCGCGGTAGTCATCTTGTAATAAGCGGCGCAGGCTGCGAGCCATCCTGCTGCGGCAGCAACTGAACCAACCTCGGTGACCGGCACGAGAATCGAATCGCCCAGGAAAAGGCACACTGCACTCGCAAGTCCGACCCAGAGAACCGCTACCGACGGAGTTTGATTGTGCGGATGAATTTCGCCGATTCGCTGGTCGACAAAGCCCTTCCGTCCCATAGCGAAGAACAAACGGCTCGCGGCCACAAAATTCCCGTTGAAAACCTTTATCAGCGACAGCAACGCCGAAGCCAGAATGATGCTGACTATCCATCGCGAGCCGAGCGCCTGCTCGAATGCGACGGCAGTCATGAACTTCTCGCCAATTAGAGTTTTCCACGGGGCTACGTAGCCGACGGCGGCGATGATAATGACGTAGAACAGAATTCCGACGGCGATTGCTACCCACATGGCTTTGAAAAATCCGGAAGCCTGAAATTCCGGGCTTGATTCTTCCGAGCCTTTGACCACCGCTTCGAATCCCGACATGAAATAGGGCACGATCTGGATCACCAGCAAGACCGAAACGAACGTTCCATGCGTAAACAGAGGAGGGAAGTTTTTCGGCGAGCCTTTTCCGAGGCCAAGTGCGACAAAAAGCAAGAACAGGCCGATCGTGCCGAAAGTTGTCCAGTTCTGGAACGTCGCACTCAAACGGATGCCGCGATAATTCAGCAGCGTCAGCAATGCAGTCAAAGCGAGGCCAATGATGATGTTTGGAAGATAGACGGGAAAACCGCCGAGCCGGTACAGTTCCATCGAGTTAAGCGCTGGGAAGATATAGCTGGCTATTTTGCCGATGGCGATGGCCTCCCACGGGCAAACGATGAAGTAGCTCAGGATCATGATCCAGCCGGTGGCATAACTTACGCCCCTCGGAAACACTTTGGCCGTGTAAGCGACTTCGCCGGCGGCATCGGGCATAGCCGTAACGAGTTGGCCGTACACGTACGCAATCGGCAACAGGACGGCGCCACCAATGGCAAAACCTAGGATCGCGCCCAGAGAGCCGCCACGCAGCAGCCAGTCGTCCATCACAACCAGCCAGCCCACCCCCACCATGGTTCCCCAGCCGAGGGTGAAGTAATCAATGATTCGAAGTTTGCGGGCGAGAGTGGTCAAGGGTAAGGCCGGAATTATAAGGCATCAGAAGGATTTGCATTTGTGCAAGCAACCTTCTTGAAACTTCAGTTCTGCCCCGCGCATCTGTTTCAAATTACTGCGCTGTGTGGCAAGGAAAGACATGCCCCCAGAGACTCCGCCCCGACCGGCAGCAAATCCCTGGCTGATCGCGATCTCAGTCATGCTGGCTACGTTCATGGAAGTGCTGGATACTTCCATCGCTGCAGTGGCGCTCCCCTACATTGCAGGCAGCCTCTCGGCCACCAACGATGAAGCCACGTGGGTGCTGACCAGCTACCTGGTTGCGAACGCGGTCATTCTACCGGCAAGCACCTGGTTTTCACTTCGCTTCGGGCGCAAGCGCTTCCTGGTCACCTGCATTATTGTTTTTACCGTCTCATCGTTTATGTGCGGGGCCGCCGGTAGCCTGGCGATGATCCTGATTGCGCGCGTCGTGCAGGGCGCGGGCGGCGGCGCCCTGCAGCCTCTGTCTCAGGCGATTCTGCTGGAAAGTTTTCCTCCCGATAAACGCGGCGCCGCCTTTGCCGTCTTCGCGCTTGGAGTTGTGGTTGCGCCGGTGCTCGGTCCCACGCTTGGCGGTTGGCTTACCGACACGTATTCATGGCGTTGGGCGTTCTACATCAACATCCCGATCGGGATCTTTGCCGTTTTCATGATCCTGCGCAACGTGGAAGATCCGCCCTATATCAAGAATGCTCGCCCCGGGAAAATTGATGGCATCGGGCTCGGCCTGCTTGGCGTGTGGCTCGGGTGTTTGCAGATCATTCTCGACAAAGGGCAGGAAGACGACTGGTTCGGGGCGACCTGGATTCGCTACGCGGCCGGTGTCTTGGTCATATGCCTTATCTTGTTCTTGATCCGCGAATTCGTCCACAAAAAGCCCCTGGTGAACCTGCGGGTTTTTCGGCATCGGAACTTTGCGCTGGGTTGCTTGCTGATTGGAATTTTTGGCGCAGCGCTTTATGGATTGGTAACTCTGTTGCCTCTGTTCTATCAGGAATTGTTAGGATACACCGCGCTGGCTGCTGGCTGGGCGGTGAGTCCGCGCGGCGTAGGGGCGATTATCGCCATGCCGATTATTGGGATATTGACGGCACGGATCGATAACCGCTGGTTGATCATCGCGGGATTTATTTTGTTTGCAATCAGCAGTCTCTGGTTCGGCTACGCGAACCTGTCCATTTCTCAGTGGACGTTCTTGTGGGCCATTATCATCAGCGGATTTGGCTCCGGCTGTATCTTCGTTCCGCTTTCGACAACCACCATGGCCGGTCTGCCCAATGAAGAAATCGGCAATGCCAGCGGGCTTTACAACCTGCTGCGCAACATCGGCGGCAGCATCGGCATCTCGGTTGTGAACACGATCGTGATTCGGCACGCGCAATTGCATCGTACCGAATTGGTTCACAATCTCACCCCAGGCAGGGTAAGTGTGGTGAATCAGTTGCGTGGACTGCAGCAGTACCTGGCCTCCGCCGGGGCATCGCCGAGCACCGCCCTCAATCGCGCATATGCCTTGCTTGAAGCCGCCCTTGGGCGGCAGGCGCTGCTCTGGTCCTACGTGGACGATTTCCGCTACATGGCGCTGGCCTGCTTTATATGTATTCCGATTGTGATCGCCTTGAAGAAAACTGTGGGCAGGGGCGGCTTGGGCGCCGGACATTGACAAGATTCTTAGAACCTTCGAAAAAATTCGATTATCTGATCTTCCGCCCAGTGACCGCTTTCGCCATTTCCATTTCGCGCGGCTATGAAAGAGCAGTGGCCGCCATCTTCGGTCTCAATGAAATTGATATTAGGATTCGCCAGAACCTTACTGCGCGTTTGCGGCAGAATGCGGATGAATGGATCGTTGGCGGCGTGCAGAATAAGCGTGGGAAATGCGATGCGATCAATCACATTTGCCGCTGCCGCTCGTTCGTAATAGTCGGCAGCCCCTGAGAATCCCGAATAATAAGCGGTGATTTTGTCATCGAACTCGCGCAAGCTTCTTATACCGCGCAGCCGTGTGCGATCGAAGGCAGCAGGGAAAAGCCTGGCTTTTGCGATCAGACGACGCCGCAGTTTCCAGATGAAGTAGTACTCATATAAACGATTTGCCGGTAGATGAAGGGCGTCGGCGGAAGGTGCTAGATCCATCGCGGGGCAAACCGCAGCGACGGCCTGGAGTTGCGGTGGGGCCTCGTGTCCCCACTCGCCTGCGAGTTTCAGAACAAGATTTCCGCCCATGGAAAATCCGGCCAACGCGAAGCGGGAGATGTGGTCTTGCTGAATAAGCTTCTTTGTCACAGCGGCAATATCAGCCGAACGTCCCGAATGATAAAGCGTGGGGGCGAGGTGGTCAGTTCCTCCGCAATTGCGCTGGTTCATGCGAATGACGTTCATTCCCGCCGCCGTGCCCCTATCGGCGATGCCCAGCATGTAATCGGAGTCGCTCGAGCCCTCGAGACCGTGCACGATGATGACTGTCAGCGCATGCTGCCGCTCAGGCTGCCAGTGGCAGTGGCAGAGAACCTTCACGCCGTCTTCGACTTCGATGAAACGCGCCTCCGGCGCGCGCAGTCGTGTCCGGCGAGGCAGGAAAAAGCTCGCTAAAGTCTGGACATGGCCGCCGCGAACGAAACGCCGGGGTGTGAAACTGGGAACTGAGGTTTGCGAACTCCCCACCAATTGATTTTAAATGGAAGCACCAAGCAAGGAGTGAGCATGCCGATTTTCGAGTACATCTGCAAAGAGTGCGACCACCGATTTGAAGCGCTCGTCTACGGAAACCAGAAAGCCGAATGCCCGAAATGCCACAGCCGCAAGCTGGCGCCGCAGCTGTCCGTTTTCGCGGTGAGCGCTAAAGGATCATCGAGTGTCGCATCCTCCCCTGCGGCCGGAGCTTGCGGCAGCTGCGGCGACCCACGCGGTCCGGGCGCTTGCTCCTTAGGCGATTTCGACGCGTAACGAACTGCGAACATTTACAAATTTTTGACAACCTGCTGACAGAAAGTTGCTGTGATTGTGCGACGCTGGCGACGCTTTGCCTTCTAGATCGCTCGCGAAAGGAACCTGCATGAAGCGCTCTTTCTGGTTGTGCCCAGTCCTTCTACTTGCAACCGCAACATTTGCTCAAAATCCGTCTGCACCCGTCATATCGCAGGTTTTTGCATTTCTTTGTAATCAGGGATTTACCTCCTGCCCGGATGGTTTTGACCCCGCTCTCGGGCCGATTCAGCTTTCCGACGGAGCTTTCTACGGCACTACATGGTGGGCAGGCCAGGGAAGCTCCAGCAATGCCGGCACAGTCTGGAGAGTGACTGCCTCAGGCAAGGCCACCGTGCTGCACACGTTTGCCTCTTCCGGCGGGAAGTTTCCCAAAGGTGAGAATCCGGTTCTTGGGTTCGTCAAAGGCCCCGATGGCGCGCTCTACGGTGTCACCGAGCAAGGCGGGGCGAGCAACGACGGCGTGATGTACAAAATCACCAACAAAGGCGCCTTCAGCGTACTCTACAATTTCTGTTCGCTCAGCGGCTGTCCCGACCAGGCCGCGCGGATCCTTCTGGCGAAGGATGGGAACTTCTACGGTGCGATTTTTCACACCGTTTTCCGTATTACGCCGCAGGGAGCGTGGTCCCTTGTCTATTCCCTCAACCCCACGACAGACGGCGCAGCCTCCGGAAATCTGATCCAGGCAAGCGATGGAAACTTCTACGGAACCGGCACGGTGGGCGACGATTTCGGCACCATATTTAAGGTCACGCCCGATGGCCAATTCAGCATTATTTACCAGTTCACGCAGTTGGGGGAGGGTGTCGCCAGCAACTTGGTCCAGGCCGCGAACGGAAATTTCTATGGCGGCACGGCTTCCAGCATTTTTCAGCTCACCCCTTCGGGGGAATTCAGTGTGATTGCAGATTTGACGCAGGCCGAAGGTCCGACGCCTACGTTTCTCATGCAGGCGTCGGACGGCAACCTGTGGGGGCTTGACGAAAGCGGTGGCACCGCCTCCGATCGCCCGGGTACTTTGTTTGCGTTTAGCACATCAGGAGCGTTCATCACCACCGCCGAATTCAATTGCGCCCAGGGATGCAATCCTCAGGGCATGATCGAAGGCAGCGATGGCAATTTTTACGGCATCGCCATTGCAGATGGTACCGGTCCCGGTCATCCGGAGGGCACTCTGTTCAAGGTGGCTGCCGGCCTTCCTGTGCATTGAGCCAAGGAACAGGCGGTCATCATCGAGGCGGCCTGAGAAGGCCGCTTTTTCTTTTCTCCATTTCTTATCAGCAAGGATCAATCCGCTTTACACTTCTTCTTTGATTTGAGACATTAATCCGTGGAAGCCGAAGCCCTCCTCACCCAATCCATCGTCGTCCTCGATTTTGGCGCGCAGTATTCCCAGCTGATTGCGCGGCGCATCCGTGAACAGAACGTATTCTCCGTAGTCTTGCCCTGCACCGCGAAGATCGAGGAAATTCGCGGTTACTCACCGGTTGGTATCGTTTTGTCCGGAGGGCCGTCGTCGGTTTACGACAAGGATGCTCCAGTCGCCGATCCGCGCATTTTTGATATGGACCTGCCGATTCTCGGCATTTGCTATGGCCTGCAGTACATGGCGCATTCGCTCGGAGGGAAAGTTCGTCCGGCCGAGAAACGCGAATACGGCCATGCGAAAGTGGAAGTGCTGGATGGTTCCCGGCTCTTCGAAGGATTGCCCAGAATTCTGGCAGTCTGGATGTCACACGGTGACGAGGCCGAACAGCTGCCATCCGGCTTTCGTTTGATCGCGAAGTCTCCCAATGCAGTTGCCGCAATTGAGAATGCCGACAAGCGTATGTGGGCGGTGCAGTTTCATCCTGAGGTGCAGCACACCCCGCTCGGGACAGATATTCTGCGCAATTTCGTATTGAATATCTGCAAGGCGAAACCAGAGTGGACGGCACAACACTTCATTGATTCAACCATTGCGCATGTGCGCTCGACAGTTGGCAATGGCCGTGCGATCTGCGCTCTCTCCGGCGGAGTTGACTCTGCCGTGGCGGCCACGCTGGTGGATCGCGCATTGCGCAACGAAAAAGGCAGCTCGCGGCTTACTTCGATTTTTGTGAACAACGGGGTCCTGCGTAAGAACGAGTTTGAAAAAGTACAGCAGAATTTGCGCGACAAGCTGGGATTGCGCCTTGACGCCGTAGACGCCACTGACAGATTTTTGAGCAAGCTTGCCGGCGTTACCGACCCGGAGAAAAAGCGCAAAATTATCGGCAATGAGTTTATTACTGTCTTCGAAGAAGAGGCGCGCCGTATCGACAAAGAAAAAGGCGAAGTGCAATGGTTGGTGCAGGGCACGCTCTATCCTGATGTAATCGAATCGCGGTCCGTGCGGGGACCGTCACAAGTGATCAAGTCTCATCACAACGTTGGCGGATTACCCGAGAAGATGAAGCTCAAGCTGATTGAACCGCTTAAGGAACTTTTCAAAGATGAAGTTCGGAAGATCGGCCGGGATCTCGGAATGCCGGAAGAGATTCTGCAGCGGCAACCGTTCCCCGGGCCGGGGCTGGCGGTGCGCATCGTCGGCGAAGTTACGCCCGAGCGCCTTCACATTCTGCGCGAGTGCGATGACATCCTCGTTGGCGAAATCAAGAAAGCCGGTCTGTACACAAAAATCTGGCAGTCCTTCGCTGTGCTGTTGCCGGTGATGAGCGTTGGCGTCATGGGCGACATGCGTACCTACGCGTATACCTGCGCCATTCGCGCCGTTCATTCCGAAGATGGCATGACGGCGGACTGGGTTCCCCTACCCTATGAGGTGCTGAAGACAATTTCCAACCGCATTGTCAACGAAGTGAAGGGTGTGAACCGGGTGGTGTACGACGTCACCTCAAAACCGCCCGGAACGATTGAATGGGAGTAGCCGCCAATAATGCGCGCGGTCTTCTCCTGCTAGGCATTAGCACTCAGAATCCCGCGCTGGGGAGTCAATGGGCCGAACCGAGAGCGAGTGCGCCCAGGGTTCCGGCGTTCAAAATTGCGGCGTCGTCATCGGTTTCAGTCGTCTGGCCAGCTTTGAGCGATTGGTTGGCAATGGTCTCATAGGCGTATCCCGTCAACCCGGCAACGATTCTGGCGTTCACGACCTTCACGCTGAGCCGCGCCCATCCGTAGTGGGTCTCGCCGTTGATCTGGAACCTCACTCCGAGATAGCGTTTCGTGACGTTGGCCCACGGCAATCCGACAATGGTCGTCCCTCCGTAAGCCCGAAATCCGAACGCCATAAAGCCAACCAGGGAAAAGGCGCCGCTCGACCCGATGGGGGCGCCCGCCGGCAGTGCGAGAGCGTCCCCATGCGATGTGATCACGGCATTCTGCTGGATGCCGCCGGAGGCAAACAACTCGTCGCTCCGGCTGGAGGTGTTGAGGTTGATCTCGTTATTAAGGGTGATGTCCGCGATTCCGTCGTTGTTCAGGTCGATGGAAAGGTGGTGGTTGGGCTGGAGCGTTTGGTGAACTGGGGTACTGACGATCTCAGCTTCGGCTGGCAATGCCAGCGCCAGCAATCCGACGCCGCCTGCCCCGGCAGCCAAGGCGTAAGCGCACAATCGCTTTTCAATCCCGGTGCTGAATGCGGCGGAATTGGCCCTGCGCTTTTTCCCAGCTGATTCCGATTCAGGGTTGGTCATGAGATTCATCCTTTTCGTGAGCGGATCTGTGCAAAACACCGGAAGTATGACCCCCCTGGGAGCGGGTGTCAAGATGTTATCCGCGTTGTAGTCGGTTCAGGCTTGCGACGAAGATGCAATTTTCACTACCGATCGCGACTTCCCATTCGCTGCTGTCACTCCGATTGTGCTTTACCCGCTTTAGCGATGGTCAGTTGCCCATCTTCTTGATTGCACCGAGCGGCGTCTGCAGGGTCCCGTCGTTGTTGATATCGAAACCGAAGTCGAAAGGGTTGAACGATCCCGGCCTGTAAAGTAGCAGCTTGCTTTCGCCGAGGAAGCAATCGAATTGGTCGTCACCACCCAATCCACCTGTAATCGTTATTCTTCCGGAACGGAAAATGACGGTCATGCCGCCCATGCCTGAGACAAGTTCCCACCGGCCTTCATACTTGCCGGCGCAGCTTTTGAGTCCGGCCTTGGGAGGCTGCCCGGCCGCTCGCTGCGCTGGAGGCGCAGGCGTAGTCGACATGCGGATGTTCTGTGCAGTTGTATTCACAATATCGGAGCCGAAACCGGTATCGACTCCCGGGACTTTTATGTCGTACATGTTGACGTTATTCTGACCGCGTATTTCGCCCTCCATCCACTTGCCGTTCACCAGCACCTGCACGCGATCGTGGAGATCGTATTGTCCGGCGGCGTGGTCCTCGGTGGTGAGTTTTCCCAGCCGATGCACCTCCCAGGGCCACATCTTCGAAACCTGAACTCCGCTCGCCAATTGCACCAAGTAAGAATTGCCGTACACCTGGAGGACTTTGGCTTCTTCCCAGCCATTGATCAGGACGCGCACCGTGTCGCCTACCTTGAATCCGCCAGGGCCGGCCGCGGTCTGCGAATTCATGGTGGCAGCGGATGCCGCAGCGTTGTGGCCGGCACTCGCGGCCGCCTTGAAAGGAGGCGGCGCCGGTGGAATCTCGCCGCGGTGAGGGTCAGTCTGCGCTTCGGCTGGCGTTTGCGCATGGCATTTTGCCGGCAGCAGCGCCCCGAGTTGTGCGCGCAGGGCTTGCCCTCTCTGGTACGCCTGCCCCTTCTTGTAGTTCTGGAAGTCGCAGGCGCCGGTTGTGTCATTGCAGGAGAATACTTTGAAGCTTTGCCCGTCGTTGCATAGGTAAACAACATTCATTTGCAGCGTCGGCGTCTGCGCATACGCGCAGGCCATCGGCACGACCAGAAGCATAGCCGGAAACGAGAATGTGCGCATCGGACCACCTTGCCTGCATACGCCGGAATGCGGGGGGAACTCAGTTGTCCCGCGCGCCAGGGAAGCGGCGTTGCGGAAGGATATCACCAAGAGTCAGGTCTCTGTAGTAGATCAGATAGCCAGCCGAGAGCATTGAGTGCGGATCACAACCAGCCGGACATCGTTGAGAGTTCAAGCCAGCCGCTCTTAGTTCTCCGTCACCTTCGGCGCATCAGGGCCGCCGCGAGCGTGCGGCTTCGGCGGGGCGGGTGGTTCGGGCATCTCCGCCACGCTCGATCCTTTGCGAATTTCGATGCTGCCGTGCTCGTCGTTGATCATGATGCGTGGCCCTCCGCCGCCAACATTTCCGACGGCCGAGGCCAGATCATTTGAGTTGCTCACTTTCAATGCATCGAAATCAGAGTCAATGTCGCCGCCTTGTGCGCGCGCATCCATCTGGAAACCGGCCTTATCGGGCAGATAAAGTTCAACATCGCCCCGGCGATTTTCAACTTCAATCCCGCCCAATTTGTTGATGTGCAACTCTACTGATCCGTTTGCGTCGTCAAGGTGAAGGTCGCCGGAAAAGCCCGAGAGCCGAATATCCTTCGAGTGAGTAGTTAGATGCAAAGGTCCGGCAAGATCGCTGGCGCGCAGATCGCCGGAATCCATATCGAGATCGCCGTCAAGTCGGGCAAATTCAAGATCCGTCCGCTCCGAGCGGAAGGAAACATCCTTGGCGATCTTCTCGAGTTTTAAGTCGTCAAATTCGCCATGAATCTGGACCGTGCCCTTGACGTCGCTAATCGAGACCTCATCACCACGACCGTCGAGTGAAACATCAGACGTTACCTGCGAGATTCGAGCTGAATCCTGGTCGAGGTTGGCACTTACCTTTCCGTTGATATCGGTTGCCGTGATATCCCCGTGCTGGTTGGAAATATTCACGTCGCCATCGCGGCCGACGACGCTTACCTCTCCATGCCGTGAAGAAACCACCACTGAGGCCTTTCGCGGCAGAGTGATGTTTAAGTCGGTGGCAATGCCATGATCGCCGCCTCCCTGATTGTTGGCGTTGAGTGTGACTACCGTTCCATTCACGCTGAATTGAGGTTTTGTCTGCGAGTTCCGTTGATCGGCCTGCTGCTGGTTTTCTGCGCCAATGCGCTTGTGCACGACGACACGAATCTGGTTGTCAGTGCCTGCATTGATGCTGATCGCGCCGCGAATGTCATTGACCTGGAGGCTTCCGCCGGCGGGAAAATCCTGCGCGAGCTGATCGTCGTAGTTATAGGTATGGCCGAAAAGTGGAAAGTCGCTGTCATCGATGTTAATTTCATCGCGCAGGCGCTCCCAATCGAAGCGCGATGCCTGGGTGGCGATCATACCGAAGATGATCAGGACGATAATCAGAAAAACTCCACCTGCGCCCAGGCCCGAAGCACGTCCGCCGCTTCGCTGCGCTTGCTGGTAATCGATCAATTTACCGATGCCAATGAGGATCAACAGTACCGGCCAGTAATGCGCAAACCAGTCTCCCAAACGGTGCCAGTCGATTACCCCTAAGGTGCCGAGCAGAAAAAGGACTCCTACGCCGATCAGGATAATCGGACCCGAAAAAGATCGCCTGTGGCGCGCCGGTGGGGGCGGAGCCTGAACCGGAGGCATTGTGCTAGCCATTGTGCACCTCGCTCGATGGCGGGGGAACGACCGGACCTGGCGTGGACGGCGGAGGCACGCTGGGAGGCATGGGCATGCTTGGCGGAAGCGGAGGTGTCCCGCTGCGCTCCAGAAGCATCCCGATGCCAATTACCAGCAGCAGAATCGGCCATGTGCGATGAAATCCCGGGCCATTATCGAATTGCTCAAGGAAGAATAGAACTCCCAAGGTCATCAATGCTGCAGGCACTGTGATACCCCTGCGGCCGTAAGCTCGGCCGTAGCGATCGTGGCCAGAGCCCACGACGCCGAGGCGCTTCACCAGCAGCCACGCTCCAAGTGCGATGAGAAATAGGGGCCAGAGGTGCCCTACGCTGAAATAAAACACCCCGGCGGTTTGCAGGAGGAAGAGCACCCCGAGACCGATCAACACCACAGCCGTGGTTGGTACTCTGGATTCACGCACAGGAACAGGAATCGCAGGAATAGCCTGACCCACCACCGGCTGCGCTGTCGACGGAGCAGGGCTCGCTCCAAAAGCTTGGGCCAGCCCAAACGGATCCGGAGGCGTTAAACCGGCCTGGATCGCCCGCGCCGAACGCACTGCGTCAATGATCTGGTAGACGTAGAAGAACGCAAAAACCAAACCGCAAATTGTGTCCAGAGGATCGCCCTGGTTCATGCCGATAATCAACAGCACAAAAATAACCAGGTGGGCCAGCCCCTTTGCGTATTGGCCGGTATAGACTGCGCCTACGCCAAAAGGAAAGAATCCGGCCAGCGTTCCCGCGAGCCCTGGATTTGGGCCACTCCCGGGTAAGCGCTGCGCCGTCCCGGGCACAACTCCCGGTGCAAACGCCCCCTGCGGCGGATGAATCCCCTGCAACCGGTCGGCGATGCAGCTTTCGCAATAAATCACGCCTTTGACGTCTCGTGCGCAATTGGCGCAGAGGGCCTTGCCGCAGCTGCGGCAAAATGCCGCCGAAGGAATATCTGGATGGTTAGCGCAGTTCATGACAGCCTCCTGTAGGTGTTGCGTGCAATCGCTACAGGGCGGTTTTGAGGGCAAGAAGCAAGCATTACTTGGTTCGGTCCCTGACTGTAGTTGCGATCCTCTTTTAATCCAGGGTGTTCACTGGTGTTGTCATTCCGGCGGCGCGGGCGGTTTTCCTCCACTGGCGCCGGAGCTGCCGGAGCCGTGGCACGCTTGAATTCGCGCACCTTCGACTCCATCTGGTAAACGAAGCGGATGTTTTCGTAATACTTCACAATCCGGCCTGACGTTTCGTAATAGGAATGCCGAACCGCGCTGGGCCGCAGGTCAATGTGACTCAGATCGCTAAGCTTCACTCCCGCAAGGCTGAGAGAAATAGAGAGGGAGAAGAATACCATAGCGAATGACATGGCAAAGCGCGGCTGCCGGGCTACGCTGATCATGGGGCCAACTGCCACGCCGGCCCAGTCACGAATCCGGTCGAGCCACGAAATCTGTGCTGGGCTGGTCGCGCGCAAGCGGACTGTGTCGAGTCCGGTGGTCGCGGCCAGAATGTTGTTCACAAGCTGAGCGGGAGGCTCGGCGTCTTCGAGCGACTTGAGCCAGCGCTGCCCTTGTTCAGCCTCGGTGAGCAATGGCCCGCAGTTCTGACAGGAACGGGCATGGCTCTGGAAAAGCTCCAGCTTCTCACCCGTTAACTTCAGATCGAGTGCGTCGCTGAGCAGGGAATCGAACTCGCTGCACTGCATCGGGTTATTGGTTTCCATCGCCATTACATCACCTGCTTATATGTACGTTGTAGAAGGCGCGCAAGTTCCGCGCGTCCCCGGTTTATTCTGGATTTCACAGTTCCCTCCGGTACCTTCAGTACTGTGGCAATTTCGCGGTAATCCATGTCCTGCAAATCCCGTAAAATGACCGCCTCGCGCAGGTCAGGCGAGAGCTTTTGCAGCGCCCCATGCACGAATTCTCCAACCTCCCGGCTTTGGACCTTTGAGTCCGGCGGGGCGGCTTTATCCGCAATCTGCTCGCCCAGCGGCATGGCATCTTCATGCTCGGAAGGCGCAGAATCGAGCGAATCCGTAAGCCGCTCCTGTTTGCTGCGGCGGAAGTGGTCCACCAGCAGGTTCCGCGTGATAGTCGTGACCCAGGTCATGAATGCGCCCCGCTCCACGTCGTAGCTGCTGAGCGTGCGGTACATCTTTATAAATGCTTCTTGGGTAAGGTCTTGCGCGTCGTCGGCGGAGCCGGAAAAGCGGTAGCAGATGTTATAAATGCGGCGATGGTAGCGCTGGACGATCTCCTCCCATGCGGCGGCGTCGCCGGCAATGCAGCGACGGACAAGCATGGCAGCAAGCTGGGCATCTTCCAACCTGCACTCCCCAGTACTCCTGGTTTGTGGCGAGCGGATGCGAGGCCCCGCCACGCGTACCCTGGCAGTTAGCTACGTTCTACTGGAACCAAAAGTTCGTAAGGCAAGGAATAACAGGGAATTGTAGCAGCGGGTGGAAGCGCCGCCCGCTCATCTCGCGAAACCGGGGGCGCGGTTCAATCCTTCGTTCCGGTTCCGGCTTCAGCGGACGATATGAACTTGTCATCCTGAGCGAAGCGCAGAACCCAGGCATGAGTTTCAGAGGTCCTTCGCTGCGCTCAGGATGACACCGATAAACTATCTTTTACGAATCACTCCACTTCAAAGCTGGTTTTCCGGAAACCCGTCGTGTTGTTCGCGGAATCCACTGCCCTGACCTCCAAATCGTACGAGCCCGGCCCGAGCTGCGCCACAGGCAGCTTCAACCCCAAAGGAACGACCGGATTGCCCGGCTGGATTGAAGATGCCGTATCCGTCACGCCAAAATCCATCTTCTGCTGACCGCTTTTGCGATCGACGACTTTGAACTCCAGGCCGATCTTCGGAGGAGTGGAGGCCATCAACAGCGGGTCATAAATCTCGACATAAACGGCTGCGTTATCCGTCTTCCTGAACCGATTGCTGCCGGAAGGGGCGATCGCGATGCCCTTGACCACCAGAGGCTTTCGGTCTTCCAGCAACTGGGCATCGAGATCGCTTGAGAGATCGGAGACGCGCTGCATGTCGTCACTCAATGCAAGGCCGCTGACGCTGAGCTTCTTGCCATCGTAGGAATCGATCGCGAGCGGGATCTCAAGCTTGCCGAAATTCTCGTTGCCGGGTGAACTAAATGCGACTTTCAGCGTGTACTGGCCGGATGCAATCTCGAACTGGTTTTCATAGTGGAACGGCTTTTTCTGAAACTCCTCGACTTCCTTCTTGCCGTCGAAATCGAGGTTCGCGGTATCGCTGAAGCGCGCTGCGACTGAGCCATCCGGCTTGTATGCGATGCCGAGAACGTTCACCTCCGAGCGTTGCTTGCCTTTGACTTTTTCAAACTTGAAGGCGCTCGGCGCGATGTCAATGGCAAGATCAATTCGCGCTACGTTCGGAGCGGTGTAGAAGAATGGCGCTTCCATAGAAGCGGAGACATTTCCGGCGGATGATCCGGTCGCCTGCGTCTCCAGCGTCTTCTCCACCGGGCTGCCCGCCAGCGCATCAACCGGATGGACCTTGCAATAGCCGCTTCGCGCCCGCACGATTGTGCCGCCCCGCTCGACTTTGACTTTCAAGGTGTGGCAACTGCCTTCGGGAGTGTCGGGCGGTTTGTACCCGAGCAGGTAGTATTCGGATTGCTCATTGGCTATCTTCTGCAGCCCCCCGACGAGGTCATTGGTGTTCACGATAACAAAGCCGCCAGTGCCCTCGGCTAGCTCATAGAGAACCTGCTGGTTAGTAGTTGCACTCTGGGGAAACTGCGGCACGATCTGGCGCGGCTGATTATAAGGATTGGCGTAGTAAGCGCTGGAGGGGGAGCTGCGAGGCACACTGCCGCCAGAGGTTCCGTGGCTTCCGCCCGAGCCTGATCCGCCGGTACCGTGACCACCGCCACCTGGCCCTCCGCCATGACCGCCTCCACCCCCGGAGCCCCCACCGTGACCACCTCCCCCGCCCGAGCCGCCGTGTTGTGCAGGATCGGCAACAATCAACGATGTGGGGATCAACCGTGGCGGCTTCGCGTCTTCCGCGTAGTCGTCGTACGAATCACCTCGCTGCAGGCGGCTGTGCGGCCCGGATAAATCAGGCACCGTCAGGCCGCGCACATCGATGGGGTAAACCGCCACGTTGGCCTTATTGCATGCGTCGATGGTGGCGGTGAGTTCCGATTCACGCTCCGGGTCAAATGGAAAGCCTTCGGTAAGAAAGACGAGAGTTTTGCGACCCTGGATGGGCAGCAAGTTCTTGGCTATCGTGCGCAGGGCGATCAGCACGCTGCGCGCGCCAAAGTCGGCTTCGGCGTTCGAGAGCTGAACTGCGCTGGGCGTAAGAGATGCAATCTCGACCGGCACCTGAGCATTGGGATTGACCGCGGAGGTTCGAATGGCGGCCACCACTTGTTTCAGCCGGGCCGTGTCGGCGGTAAAGTTCTGCGCAATGTGAGTGGTGCCGCCGAAGTCAACCACAGCCATCAACCGGTTCGGACCCGAATTGGCGTCAATGAAATCCGCGGCTGCCTTGCGGGCCTGGGCCTGGTCCCCGGCATCCATGGTCGAGTCATCGAAGAAGAGCACGAGGTAGTGCTTCTGGTGGTTGGTTGGCGAGGCAGGATCGTTCTCGACGGAAAAACTGCTTATCGGTTGCTCTTTGCCGTCCTCCCAGATCTTGAAATCCTTGGCCGCAAGATCGTGAATGTACTCGCCTTTCTTGTCGGTGACCACGGCGTCAACCAGGACCTGTTTGGCCTCCGCATGGAATACGGTTGTATCGCCGGACGGCGCGGGCGCGGCAGGCTGTTGAGCACTGACGAGCGGAGCCCAGGTGAGCCCTAGAAATGCGGCTCCATAGATGAACCGGCGTATGCTCATAATCAGCCTCCACTAAGAACTAAGGAATTTCAACCGCCCCGTTTTCTGCCGCCATGAGCTGGCCCTGTGAATCGCGTACCACAAGGCGAACCAGGTAGCTGCCCGGTTTCACCTCAAAGCTGGTTTTCAGCGTGACACCGGAGTTCAATTTGTGTTCCAGCGTCTCATCCTTCAAGCGCATCTCCAAGACCTTTTCGTTCCCCTGAACGTAGTCTCCGTTTCGATTGAACAGTGCTGACACAACCGTAAGATCCTCTCGGTTTCTGCCTTCTTGTTTGTGAAACTGCAGATGTTTGACATCCACGTGAGCGAGGACGGTGAGTCTGGCATCGGCGTCGCTGGTTTTGAAGAATTGCGTGTGCAGCTCGACGGGAAGATCGTGCACTTCTTCGTTTGAGAATACCGCGTCCTCGATCTCCTGCTTCGCCTGTTCCTCCGGATCGGCGGCGTGTTTCGGGGCATAGTAGCCTCGCCGCGCCTGCAGGTTCAGGTGCTCCGGGTCCCTCAGCTTGACGCTGAGACTATGAAAGCTGCCGTCCAGCTTAAGGTTTTGAGGCGTAAACGCAAGCATATAGTAGTATTCCGGCGCCGTTGCCACTCGGCGGAAGCCCTCATCGAGATCATTGTTGTTGTGGAAGAACGTGCCTCCGGTAGCATTCGCGAGGTCGGACAGGATGAACTCGTCTGCTTGTGCCTCGCTGCTGGAATACAGGGTTTTGTATGCGGCCACCCGCGGATTCTGGGGCGCGCCCTTACTGATATCCATTCCCAGCGGATCGATTGTGTAAAGACCGCGAGCATCAAGCGCGTTGACGATGACGTCGGAGCGCAGCGAGCGATCGACGACCTCGAGAAATTCGTAGTCCAGCTCTGGAATAAGAAACCCCGGTGAGACGATGACAACACTTCGCTGCCCGGGCACGATTGAGAGCCGGCGAACTACATCCTTCAGAACACCCAGCGAAAGCCGGCTTTCATGGTCGCCCAGGCTCAGTTCCTGGCGCGCCGTGCTGTAGGCGATCGCCTGTGCCTGAGCAGCAAGGTTGGCCTGTTGAGCGGCGTTTTGCACCGGGACCCCAGCAAATTCGCAGTCAAGGGTGTCCTGGGCGGATATGGCCAATGCCTGTGGATCGTTCTTGTTCACGATCTCATCGGCCATGTAATAGGTGAGATCAGGGCATCCGCTGCCATGGCCCGTTATCGGGCGTGGTTGCAGGCTGTTCAGCGCCTGCTCAATCTTGGCGTGGTCATCGGTGAAATCGAGAGTAGTCTGCCCAGAAGTCGAAAAAATCGCCGCGCGGTCGGTGGGCTGCATTTTCAACAGATGGCGCTTGGCCGCATCGCGGGCCATCGCCAGATCGCCAAACTTGATATGGACGTCGTCGAAAAGATAGGCGACGTAGCGTTCACCAATCGATGCCGGTTTTTGTGTGCCCGGCGCTGCTTCGCCAGGCATGGCTTCCTGCGTCTTCTGTTCGAGCGCGACTTGAGTACCGGGCTGCTCAACTGAGAAGTGCGTGATCACCTCCGCCTTGCGGTTATCGAAGACCTGAAAATCGTCTTTCGTAAGGTTTCCGACTGCGTGGCCCTTATCGTCTCGAACCACAACCCGAACAAGCACGAGTTTAACGTTCACCTTGAAGGTTGCCGCCTGGTCGTGGGAGCTCATCTCGGGAGCCTTTTCAGACGTGGAGGAGCTCGCGGTCGCGGTAGTCGTTGCAGGCGATGCAGGGGCAGATTGCTGGGGGCTCGCTACTGAAGGGAGAAAAATGGCAAAAAGAACTGTGAGCAGAAGTGGTATGCGCAAAAACTGAAATCCCTCGGAAGCACCGCCGGAATGCGTAGGGAACCTCATACGGCTGGCCAGAAGTGCGCAGCGGGAGCAGCAGCACAGCCACTGAAATGCTACGCCGATTGGGGGGAAAGTGCCAGAGGCGGACTCACGTTGGCGGGGCGACGGTTGAACGTGGTTCCCCCGAGTGAACTCGGAGGATCAGTTCGCGGCACGCCACATATTCCTGTTTCCCTCTCCCGCGCCGTCCCGCGTCAGGGAGTACGAATAAACCCCTGTGGCTGGCTTCCGACAACGGAATAGCCTCCCACTACAACCCCCGCATTATTTACCCCTGAAGCGCCCGTATCCAATGCCCCGGGATACATGAACAGCGACAATTTACCGTTCAGATACAAGAAGGCATGGGGTTCGATGCTTCTGGGCGGGTAAATTGCCCCCACGATTTCACCGCTGTCATTAATATCTCCGAGAAGCACAAGTCCCACAGAAAGACCAGGAACATTTGTGAAATGTCCTCCACGATAGACGAAAGTTAGCTCAACGTTAGCTCGATCGGTATCATAGGTCCCGACCACCCAGCCAAGGTTGTTGATTCCATTTCCGCCGGAGAACTTTGCGTTAGGGGGATCGAGCGTCGTAAACGTCTGAGTGGTGGTGTCATATTCGAAGGCGTGTTGGACAGACGCCTGGTCTACGTAGTATCCGGTCATCTGGCCGAGATTATTGATCTTTTCCAGATCTGACGATGTCGAATTTGGCGGGTTGATGGTGGTGAATGTTGCTCCGTCGTAGTAGAACCCGTTGTACCTCCCATTGCCTTGATACTGGCCGACAACCTCTCCCAAGTCATTAATGCCGAGAGCGTTTGTGTCGCTGCCGTCCGGATCGTCCAGCGTGGAGAACGCGCCATTGGTGTCGATAAAGCCGTGCTGATTAGTCCTATCGGAGTAAAACCCAACCATCACTCCGAAATTGTTGATGTCCAACACCTCCGTCGAAATCGCACCGGGAAAGTCAACGGTGGCGTATGTCGCTGCAAAAGCGAAGGCGCTCCACAGAACGAAAGCAATTGAGGCGAGAAAACAGCCTGGAGTCTTCATTTGCCCCCCCACGATTCGTGCTGGCCTAGCCGGAATCTCTTCTCCGGCCTTAAAAACGGGGTTCATTATATACTCGTTTCGAGGAAACGAAGCGTCTGCGGCCTGTTGCTAGGAGCCGGTCTTGGGGGCTGGCCCACCCTTTCCAATTTTGAAACTGCGGTTGCCCCACCCTTGTCGCGCTCTTTGCGACAGGGTGGGCATACAATGTGGCGTGTCCAGAAAGCCAACGCGCTATCAGCATCAGCGTTGCCTGCACTTTATCACCTTCAGTTGTTATCGCCGACAGCCGTTGCTGGACACGGTTACGGCCAGAGTGATCCTCGAAAAGGAACTGGAACGGGTGCGGCACTGGTATGGCTGCCGGCGGAAGCAGATGGGGATTGTGCCAACTGTGCGATTCACCCACCCTCCCGCAAAAAGCGCGGGAAGGGTGGGGCAACCCATCGATAAAAGATGAGGCTGGGCCAGCCCCCGGGTGGAGAGGTATATCAGACAAACGATCACTACACAACCTTTACCAAAATCGCGGGTCCATGAGGGTCAGCGACTTGAGTGAACAGGCGACCATCTACTGAGTTTGGGGGGAAGGAATGATTGCTCCTGAGATTGCGACCACGGCCACGTGGGAGTGTGTGCACTTTGGAACTCTTCTCGAAGGCCGGAAAGAGATCGAACGTTGTAAAGAGCGCGGCTTCTCCGCGATTCAGGTTGATCTCGCCGGTGTGCAGGAGAAGAGCGAGCTATTGGCAAGGATCGCCTCCGCGATGAAGTTCCCAGACTACTTTGGAATGAACTGGGACGCGCTAACTGATTCCCTTCGTGATCTTTCCTGGTTGAATCCAAAAGGCGTGCTAGTCGTGCTTGAAAACTCACGAGACCTATGGCGTCAGCCGATGCTAGCAGGTTCGCTGATCGAGACGTGGCTGCTTTGCGCGGAGTTCTGGGCGCGGGATGGCGTTCCCTTTCATCTCGGATTTACTTGGGACTGATGGGGGGCTGGCCCACCCTTTCCAATTTTGAAACTGCGGTTGCCCCACCCTTGTCGCTCCCGGTTTTTGGGGCGACAGGGTGGGCATACAATGTGGCGTG
>Ga0335078_10003265_pt1 | contig 24188 bp, 15 predicted proteins | sample Lox_Sample_32_FD_206711 | JGI IMG/M metagenome (GOLD analysis project Ga0335078, IMG submission 206711) | Soil microbial communities from Loxahatchee National Wildlife Refuge, Florida, United States - Lox_Sample_3.2 | ecosystem: Environmental > Terrestrial > Soil > Wetlands | place: USA... | reverse complement strand
TTCATCGCCCGCTCCGCCGCGGTCCTCGGATAGATCTCCATGCTCTCGCGCATGGCTCCATCCTCGCCGCCCGTTAAGCGGACACTTCACTTGCTAAAAACACCGGACATATTATGTGCTAACGACAGTCGTCTAACCGGAAGTTATATGTCAGGTAATAACGTATGAATAAACAGATTCGTTAAAGAACAGCTGCACTTTCCCAGGCGCCTCTGAACGACCATGGTAGGGCGCTTTCGCCGCGAAAAGCCAGAATCGGCCAATGTTCGGCAGCCCTCGCAGACTCGGTAACGGCAAAACAGAATTGCGGATACTGATCCGGCATCAGCCAACTCGGGCCGCGTGATCGCGAGATTCGCGATGTCGGATTTCGGCCGGTGTGCAAAAGGTGAGCCGAGAAAGTGGAGGGTCACTCAGACGGAAAGCGGTTGGAGACTTCGCCGTCCTTTCCTTGCATTGTCCGACAGAATTCCGTTTATCAACCGTTTGGCTCAGGCACACATCCGGCACACAACTCGCCGACCGAAGACTTAGATGCGCTGAGTCCTCCTGTCGTCGGTACCTGAGCACTGCTTAATCGACAGCGTGCCAGAGAAGATGCTCTCCAACCTCGCCAGTCCATACTGCATCGCGAACAAGGAATTGCGGATCCGTGCCAGCATTGGCATTTCACTTTCCCCGAAAGACGGGATGGATCCGGAAACACTGCTGCAGGCTACCGATGATGCCATGTATGAGGCGAAGTCGAGAGGACGAGGAAACTACCGTTACGCAACGCGACAAACCGGCTCGCTACCCCGTGTGCTCTAATGCGCTGTTTCCCATTAAAGTAGAGCAAAATGACGGAAGGTGACAAGCGCCCTTCCTTTTGCGCAGCCTCATCACGGAACGTGTGGGAAGACTGTGCTTCCTTGTTTTTCCCATCGCCTAACAACGCTGCGGGTCAGAACTTAACACTTCTTAAGTTGACGATGACACCGGGTGCTCCGTATATTGTGCCTGATGGCACTGTGTGTCACTGTTGATGGACGGTACGCGTCTTGCGTCGCGCGCTGATGAAAGGACCCCGAATATGACAAGGATAGCGATATCAGTCCTGCTGGCTTCGAGCTTCGTATTTGCTCAAGTCCAAGGCAGCCCTTCCTTCGGCGGGAAATGGAAGATTCATCTCAGCATCCCGGGCCATGAGAGCGACTTCTATTGCACGTTCATCCAGAATAACCAGGCCTTGGGAGGGAATTGCGCGACAGAAGTAGGAAACGCGAACGTAAATGGAAAATTCGATGGCAGGAATGTCTTCTGGACCTATACCGTGAAGGTTTCCGGCCAATCAATTACGTCGAATTACAGTGGAACTCTCGATGCTTCCGGCAAAGTTTCAGGCGGTCTAAGCATCCCCGGAATGCCCAGTGTACCCGGCATGCCCGCTCAGTTTCCTTTCACGGCCACACGGTCGCAATAACAATGGCGAACAAGTTTAGCGCGTGGTCGCAGACGTACTTGACGTCGTGGACGCATTTCAGGTCGGTGTCCCTCAGACATCTTGTGGTTCTGATGACGGCAGTCGGTCTCTTGTTCTCAATCCTGGGACCGTATGCCGATCTGACCGTGACCAAGGGCACCATGCCCTATTTGGCGGTGCTCGCGATTATGCTCTACACCGGTCTGAACGCCGCCGTCTGGGTTTTGCTCATGGCGCGTGGGTCGAGGCTGATGCTGTGCATCCTGATCGTTGTGCAGGCTTTCGAAGGCGTTTTCAACCACGACCTCTTTCAGTGGATGAGTGACGTTTTCCGCCTGAGCGGCGTGCAACCGGAAAAAGGCATGAATTTCGCCGCCCTCGCGATCCTGATTGCCATATTTGTTAGTTATTCCCTCTTCATCCTCTATATCCGCCTGGAGGGCTTGGAGTCGCTGCGCATGCGAAACGAGTTGAAATTGGCGCACGGCATTCAGGAGACGCTGGTCCCTCCCGTCACGCTACGCTCCAAACGGTTCGAGGTTTACGGCATCTCGTATCCCAGCGACAAAGTGGGCGGCGACCTTGTGGACGCACTCTACCTTTCTAATGGGGACGCGGTCGCCTACCTCGCCGACATCGCGGGACACGGTTTGCAGGCAGGCATCCTGATGGGGATGCTGAAAACAGCCACACGCACAGCGCTGCTCGACGCGGGGGAACGCGAGCCGCAGCGCACACTCCCGGTGCTGCTCGACCGGCTTAATACCGTGCTCCCAGAGGTCAAGGAGCCACAGATGTATGCGACATTTGCGGGCTTCCGTTTAGGCGAAGACGGCTCCGTATTCTATGCGCTGGCAGCGAGTCCGCCCATCCTTCACTGGCACGCATTGGAGCGGCGAGTATCACACAAAGATGAACCACAGTTGCCTTTGGGGCTGCTGCCGGTGCAGGATTTCGATGGCGAAACCTTGCATACGTCTCCTGGCGATCTACTCGTCGTGGCCAGCGACGGCATTCTTGAGGTGGTCAACAAACTCGGAGAAGAGTATGGCATCGAGCGGCTCAAGGATCTCATCGCAAGGAACGCTGATGATGCATCGCCAGAACTGTCAGCAAAGATTCTCGCATCTGCACGCGGTTTTGGGCCTCAGTTCGACGACCAAACGATATTGATCTTGCGCTGTTTTTGATTGCGAGCTTCGCCAATCAACCGCCCCGGTAAGACTCAACCGGCAGGGCGGAGTTTTCTGGTCCTTTCTGTTGTGGCGCAAACGGACTGTTACGGCTCGATGGTTCGCGCATTCAGGCGCGTCTTGCTGGTAAGCCGGGGCTCATTGAATGCGGCACTGACTTCGATAGGATATGTGCCGGCGGCGATCTGCCAGTGTTGCCCTTTGACGTCGAATTTAGCCAGGAGCCGCGGATCGGCCACGACAGTTACGGTTCTTGTCTCGCCGGGTTTTAGATCCACGCGGTTCCAACCGACCAGATGCCTTACGCCGTTCACCGGGACATAAACTTGTGCCACGTCAGCTCCGGCGACTCCGCCGACATTGGAAATCCTGAAGGTCACGGTCAGGTTCGAACCACCTTTAACGGACAGCCCGCGGTATACGAATTTCGTGTAACTCAGGCCATAGCCAAACGCAAATAGAGGCGTGGTCTTGTTGCGGTCATACCAGCGATAGCCGGCATCCGCGCCTTCGGGATAAGTGACGTCGAATTGCTTGGCGTTCGGCACCTCGGAAAGGAGCTTATGCGGTGTGTCATTCACAAACTCCGAACCAGGTAGACTCGGATTCGGCAGCTGATCGACACTCTTGGGGAAGGTAATCGGGAGCCGACCCGATGGATCGACAGCCCCGGTTAGGATGCGCGCAATGGCGAGGCCGCCGCGTTGTCCCGAATACCACGAGGCGAGAACCGCACCCACCTTGTCAAGCCACGGCATAGTCACCGGACCGTTGATCTCGAGAATTACAGCTGTGTGCGGATTGGCGGATGCGACGGCATCGACGAGCATGTCCTGATCGTCCGGAAGCGAGAGCGATGGCATATCCCTTCCTTCCTGGGAGAACTGCTCGACGAACACGAGGACCACATCCGCATCATGCGCCGCGGCTGCTGCGCGTGCCGGATCGGTTCCGTCGTCGTAAGTAATAGTCGCATGGGGCAAAAGCTCGCGAAGCGACTTGAGAGGCGACGACGGCATGTACATCCGCTTGTGGTAAATCGGCTGGCCGGGTATGGGGAGTGCCAGGGCCGGGCCGCCCGCCGGATTCACCTGCGATGAACCGGCACCGCCCAATACGCCAACATCGGAGTGGCCGCCGATCAACAGGATGCGGTGCGCCGACTTCGCGATCGGCAGCATGTTCTTGTCGTTCTTCAAGAGCACGATTCCGCGCTCGGCTATGTCTTGTGCGATCTTCCCGTCGGCATCAAAGTCGATCTTCTGCGGCGCGGTGATCAGATGGTCGACAAGACCAAGCGAGTACATGGTGCGGAGGATGCGAAGCACGGACCTGTTGATGTCATCCTCTGTCAGGGTGCCGGCCTTCAGCGCATCGCGCAACTTGGGGCCGAAATATGCGTTGGCGGGTGATCTCTGGCCCGATTCCTGATCCAGACCTTCGCGGAGCGATACGCTGTGAACCGCGCCCCAATCAGACATGACCCAGCCCTTGTAGTGCCAGTCTCGGCGCAGCACATCGTTTAACAAAAAGCTGTTTTCGCAGGCATAGATGCCGTTGATGCGGTTATATGGGCACATCACGGAGCCGGGATTTCCGATTTCGATGGCGATCTCAAAACTCAGCAGATCACTTTCCCGCATCGCCTCTTCATCCATATTCACTGAGAGTCCGCCTCGGCCGGTTTCCTGATCATTCAATGCGTAATGCTTCAGCGTGGAAATGATGTTGTTCGATTGCACGCCGCGAATAATGTGGCCTGTAAGCGTTCCGCCCAGCAGCGGGTCTTCGCTCATGTATTCAAATGTGCGGCCGCCACGCGGCTCTCTGATCAGGTTGTCCGCGCCGGCGAGCTGGACATTCATGCCTTTGGCGCGCTGCTCGGAACCCATCATCACGCCGGCTTGCTCAATGAGTTCAGGATCCCAGGTGGAGGCCATGTTCGGGCCGGAAGGCAGAGCAGTGCCGAAATCGTTCGGCCGCATCACGCCGCCCTGATTGGCAACGCCCAATCCGGCGTCATTTTCCGCCAGGGTAGGGATGCCGAGCCGAGGAACACCAACCGCAAAACCCACTCCTCTGCCAACGTATGAAATCTGTTTGGCAGATCCCAGCGGCATACCTACGCCTACGCCTGCGATCAAGCCAATCTTCTCGTCGAGGGTCATCTGCTGGAGCGTTTGCCGGGCGCGAGTATCCGCGTCGCCTTGCGCGTTCCCTGTTTGCGATTGCGCCCAGCTGGCGACTGCAAGAGTGCAAATCAGGACGACGCTGTGTGCAAATCGAGGTGCTGTCGGGCTTATTTTTCCGGCATCGCTACGCTTTATCCGAACGATCTCTTCACCCTCAATGCTCAACATTTTCGAATTGGCCCTTTCCTGCTTGTTTGCTCGGCCGTTTTATCTGGAAATCTCATCTGGCGATGGGCTGAGTTCCCATCGCCAGGATCCTACGGCGTTTTCCGAATTCCGGCCTTCAAAATCGTCACTTTAGAGGCAACTTCAGGGAAGCACGGAGTTCCCGCCTGAGTTCGATCACGTAGAAGCCGCTGGCGCCGCAGGCGAACCATATCTGCCCTGTCTTCGGCAGGTACTGAACATGCGACATGCAAGCATCGCCCGGCTTAAAATATGCAACTTCAACCGGGTTTTTGGGATCGCGCAGATCGGCAATCCTCAGCCCTGCCCATGTAAATTCGAAGAGGCCCAGCCGCGTGTCGGTCGCGCTGTCGACATCGTTGAAGTGAGACGCCGCTGTTCCTAATCTTCCGACGATTCCTTTTGTTGCGATTTCCATCCCTTCCGGTACTGGGCAGTTCTCCTTGTGGTTCATTTGCAGCTTGAATTCACCTTCGATGTAAGGATGCGCCTCGTCGGCAATATTGATGATCCTGGGCCAGGCACCGGGACAGGCTCCCAATTCCCCGGCGCTCACCAGATGCGGTATCCCATTGATGTTGGCCTGCACCGGCGAGTGCCACCCACCATGAAGTGCTGTCCCGATCAAGCGCAACTTAGGATTGGGGCGACCGTCCACGAGGTCACTATTGTCGAGAATGTAGACGCCGCCAGCGTTTGGGCCCAGGCCCTCAGCGCTCGGCGGCGGTGCAGTGATGTCAAGATTTAGATCTCCTCCTTTGGAAGCGATCACGCCCGCGTAAATTCGCCGCTCGTCGGGGCTAATCGAGACTTCATGCACGGCAAACTCGAAAGTTGTCCTATCAGGGCGCATGACGCCGAGTTTGCCGATGAACTGCGGATGAGCCATATCCGATATGTCGAGGACATTCAGACCTCCATTTCCGGTAAAAGGAGAGATCACGGTTCCGTAAACCCGCCGTCCATTCGGTGACAGCGTGACCATATGGACGTTTTCAGGCCACTTGATCTCACTCATCAGTTTCGGATTCTTGCAGTCAGACGCGTCGTAAATGTCGAGCCAGGCCGCATCTGCGGGGTTATTGGGATTTTGTCCGCCGCCGTAGGCACCTGCGACGAGAACCTTGCGGCCGGGCGCAGAAACAGCACTTATCGTCTCAACCGCATAGATTGATCCTTTGTCGCGAAGTAGTCGCACCGGCTTCGGATTGCTCGGATCGCTCACGTCGATTACCGCGACTCCATCCTTGGAAAGGTCAGGCGGGTTGCGAGGTCCGCCGTATGCCAAGAGGGGGCCCGCTGCCGGGAAACTCGAAACATAGGCGCAGCTATCGATACGGGCCAAGTTCATGTTTCCGCCGCGATTCCAGATGGTCGTGTGGCCGATCAGGCGCACTCCTTTGGAGTAGGGCACCGGCAATACGGGGGTCTTGAGGTCGTCGGGCATGGTCTGACCCTGCATTCCAGGCTCCAGGCGATCGCCGAACGAGCCCTGCGCCCACACAGCTTGCGCTGCTTGCAAGACGAGAACGCAGAGCGCGATCAAAGCACCCAATGCCAGCCTCGAGCGCTGCCAACCAGCCGTTTTGTCATGGAATAAATTACCCAATCTCATCAGCGTCCTCACGTTCGTTTGGGATCGTTAACCCAGTCCCCGGGTGACTAGCCTTACTCGACGACGCCTGCCTGTCGGCCGCTTTCCCCGACCTTCAGCATCGACTTGTCGCTAGCCGGGCAACTCCAATTCGTCGCGTCGTTGACATCGCCCTGACCGATGAAATGTGCCATCTCAGGGAATTTGCATAACGGCATCGTCCGGACCGGCGGCTTGCTGCGATCGGCGGTGGGAGGCATCATGGCACTGCCAGAGGGCCTTGTCGCAAACTGCGTGGCAAGCAGGGCATCGGGCGCTTTGCCCTTCTCCACCCAATCCTCCATGGCGGAGATCGCATCGAAGCTCGTCGGGCCGCAACCATTCATACTGCAATGTCCAGTTCCCGGGAGAAGAAAGAGGCGGACGTTGTTCTGCAACTTGGAATAGCCGCCGTTAAGCTTAGACAACCGCTTGTAGTAGTTGATTGACATGTAGGGAGTCAGCTTCTCATCGCTCAGGTTGGCCCAGATCAGCAGCTTGCGTTTCTGCTTGATCAGCGTCGCTGCGGCCTCAGGGTGTGCGCCGATTCCCATGCGCGCCTCGGACTCTGCGAGATTGACTTCCGATTGCGGAACAATGATGTGGAAGTTCGTGATGGGCCCCGAACCATCGGAGCCGAACTTGATCATCGAGTCGAGTTTGTAATTAGGGTCGTTCTTGTGGACGAAGACCCTCATGACCGCATCTGAGAGACCGGTCATCGATATGCCGCCATTTGCAGTGCCAAAGGCTACATTGAGTTCGCTGATGCTGTAGCCAGGCTGGATCACGTTGCCATGCTCATCGGTAACCGCGGAAACGGCCGCGCTGATGGTTTCAATCTGCGCCTTGGTGAAACAGTTGTCCGCCGGATTCTTGCCGTCACATAAGGGCAGATCGCGGGAAGGGAGGAAGTCGCACGCGGCCGGGTTCTGAATTAAGCCGTCTTTCACGCCATCCAGCGCGTCGCACTTCGCCTTCACATACGGATCGACCTTGGCTAGGAGTTGGGGCGAAACCGCGGCCTCAGCAGACCTGCTATTCGCCAGCACGATCCCTTCAGATTGAAACGCAACGCCAATCATATCGGCATAAGCCGAGCCGGCGATAATGCCATCGAACTCCTCCGGGAAGAACGAAGCGGCTACCAGGGCGTCGCGTCCGCCGCCGGAGCAACCGATGAAATACGAACGAGCGACCTTTTGCGCCAACCCAGTTACCTGGGAGTAGAATGCAACCGCAAACGCCTTACCGACAGAAGCCAGCACCTTGTCTGCCCGATAGTAGAAGTCGTCAATCGCGCCCTGATCCGCCTGGCCGGGTCCCTTGACGGCCCATTCTCCTCCCGCCATCGTGTCGTGTCCTTCATCTGTGGAGAACGAGGCATAGCCTTTCATGATGGACTCGCCGGGATACCCCTGGTTCGTAATCGTGATCACTTGGACAGCGGGATCGCTGACGTAGAAATTGCCGCAGTGACCACTACACCCAATCTGGAGATACTTGCTGTTCCAGGCCTCGGGGAACACTGCGAGGAAGTTAGCCGTCCTGCCGGTCTTCGTGTCGGTGACAAAACTGCCCGATACTTCGCAAAAAGCGGGACGATCGCCTCTTGCCGCGAAATATTTCGCTCCATTTTGCGACTTCGGCGCGTCAGAGACGTTTTTAACGATCACGCCCATCGACAACTTTGTTGCGACGGCTTGAAGCACATCCGAATTACAGGAAGCCTGCATGTTGGGTACGACGATTCTTGACGTCGCTGCCGACTGCTCAGCCGGTGTGTCTGCGCCATTCGGCGATTCGCCATACGCGATTCCACTGTGAATGAGGACGGCGAGTGCAAATGCTGCCAGTAAGCTTGCACCCCGGGTCGTCTTGGTAGCTTTGTTCTTCATTTTTCCTCCAGTTGCGTACCGCCGAACAATGAGTTTGCCAGTCGAAGAATCCAGATCGAACTACTTAGGCGCTTGGATCAAGCATGAGGGCAGCTCACAATGCAGCGCCCATCGAATCCACGAGCAGAAGATATTTGCTGAGCAATTTCAGATCGATGCTCTTGCCATTGCACTCTAACTGGCATCGCTCGGGTGCAGGTGATGGCCGCCATCGTGAATCTTCAAATAGTGCTTGGGATTCGCTGGATTGGCACCCGGAAGCCCTTCTCTCTTTGCGCGCCGCGATCTCTTCGTCGCCTTGGAAGCAAGCCCCCGATTACCTAGTCGGGCTGGCTCATCCGAAGAAGCAACAGGTGCGTCAGAGAATATTTCCTTGAGGCTGCGAAGGCCGTGTTTCGCCGCGGTGAAGGTGTCCTTGTGTTCGCCCATAAACCATGAACCAATCGAGGCGTTTATGAGTAGCTGGGTCATTCCTCCGAGAACAATCGGCCTCACGTTATAAGGAGAAACACTCTTGATACGCGCTGCAAACGCCTCTGCAACCTTGTCTTCCACTTCCACCAGGCGCGACAGGTGGGCTTGCCTTGCGGACGTGCTCCGTTGAGAGATTTCGATGATTTGGCGTGTATGCTTTTGAGCTTCAGTGAACCTGAGACCGGCCAATACCGTTTCACGCACTGTCTCGAGCGGACTGAGGCTGGCTGGGCAGGACGCGACCGTCTGGCAAAGAATTTCTCCGCAATGCACTGTATTCAGAGCAAGAAGATCGTCTTTGCTCTCAAAATGGCGAAAGAACGAGCGCCGCGAGATTCCAGCCGCCTCGGCGACTTCTTCAACTGTCGTTTCGTCGAAACCCTTTTTGACGAACAAGTCAATCGCCGCATCGTAAATTGCATCGCGAACAAGCTGGCGCTTACGGGACTGCAGGTTTGTTCCCATTTCTTTTCCCCGATCAACGCACATCGATCTGCGGTCAGGACTATCGCTCCCCACGAAAGGCGCAGCAAGGAGAGCCGCCCTCGACGATTTACCTTGACACCCTAAATGCTGTCAGGCTAGCTTGCTCCGGCTTCGCCTCGTAAAAGGCGAAGCCGGAATCTAAGAGGCGCTTAGCAAAGCCGCATCATCTAGAAGGTGAAGCGTCCAGAAAGTTGGATCTGCCGTGGCGTCCAATAAGAGCTTAGGAAAGTCAGCGATCCAGTGGTTGTGTTGGGGTTGTTGAGGCCCTGAATGTTGAACGCGTTAAAAGCATCGACGTTGATTCTCAGGCTTGTGCCCTCAGTGATTTTGAACACCTTGAACAGGGAGATATCCGCCTCGCCGTTCTTGGGTCCTTGCAGGACCGAACGCGCCAGAGGATTAAGGGCGTGACCCGGTGCTTTGGTCTGAAGGCTCTTGCCGGTCGGCACAAACCCGTACAAAGAGGATGCGCAACCGGAGCAGTCCTCAAGCACATAGTTCGTGCCGTAGGCCGGAACAATTGTGGCAATCGTAGCGCCGGGAGTGTTGAAGATCGGTGCCTCATCGGCCACGTAGTCGGAGGGCAGGCCGCTGATGCAGTTCTTTGTGCAGGCGGAATTACTTCCGTTGGCTGTCGGCGCGATGTATCCGTTGTACCAGAGGCGCCCGGGTATGCATGACCCGCCACTGCAATCGGTGATCTTGGTGTTTTTGTACATTTTGAACGGCGAAGTAGCGCCCCAGTTGTCGCCCAGGTTATAGCATCCAAAACTGAAACAAAGTTCCGACCCGGATATAGGCTGGAACGACTGAGATACCATTGTGCCGGTAAACGCGACCTGGTAGCCACCGACAATCTCATCAAGCAGCCGGTTGGCATTATGCAGGAAGTGCTTGCCGGTGCCAAAAGGCAGATCCACCACTCCGTTGTACTGCAGCCGGTACCTGGGTATAGCTGTGTCGCGTATATAGTTCTCCATGCGGTCCAATGCATGACTCGGGCTCAGCAAGGTTCCCGGATTCAGCCCCGAAGGAAGCGAGCTAGTTAGGAAATCTGCCCCCGGCGTCAGGTTGGAATCGCGGAAGGCGTTGCCGCCCACCCGGAATGCCGAGGAGTACACGCCATAAATCTGGTAAGCGTATCCATGTTTGAACGCTCGCTGGTAGTTGAGTTGCAGGGAGCTGTCATTCGACCACCCCGTCGTAACGGAGTCAGTAAGACCGCCCCAGGTCGTGGTGTCGTAAGGATTCGTCAGCTCTGCGTTGGCAGGCGGCGCGTTCTGTGTATTCGCGACCACGATATAGCTGCTCGGGTCGGTGTTCGGTGCGAAGTTCTGATCGAGGTCATAGCCATGCGCATAAACGTAGGAGGCGCGGATGACCGAACCATCCTTCAATGGCTGTTCCACCGTAATGTCGTAGTTTTGCACATGGGCGCCAGGATAGTGCGGATCCGGCGCGGTAAAGCTCGGGTAGGGCGGTATTGCGTTGGTGGAACTCGTGTTCACGACGTTGGCGTCGCTGGTGGCCCCGGAAGCTTGGCCGGCAATGACGGATTGCGCCGCCCTTCCGTCGTAATCCGGCAGGCCATCAGGCGACTGCGTTGCGCTCGTGTAGCTCTGCGCGTAGGAGACTACCCAGGGAATTCCGTTGGTATACCACTGAATCCCCGTCCGTATCGGTACCGGGTACAAGTACGCTCCAAAAGCGCCGCGGATCACCGTGCCATGCTTCAGGAATCCGGGAGTCCAGGCAAAGCCCAGGCGCGGATTGAAGTTATATAGGTTGTTATACGTACCCGATGCGGGCAGATTGGCCTGCGAAGCCGTTTCGAACTTGGCGCCAAGATTCTGAAGGTTGGTCACGATCGCCTGCGTCAACAACCCCTCGGTAACGTAGAAGCTGGTCGTATTCGGCATCACGAGCGCATCGTTCTTGTAGTCGAAAAACGCGATGTTTCCGTTGCGGGCAGAGGGCGCCCAATCCATCTCCCAGCGTAGTCCCAGATTGAGGGTCAAACTGCGGCTCGCATGCCAGTTGTCCTGAACGTATGGTGCGACCGAGTTGTCATAGTACGCGCCACGGGGCGAGGGCCTCGCCAAGCCGTAGCTGTCAGCATCGCCAATCAAGAAGCTGGCGTCCGCGATACCGGTATTCGCTAAAGTCGTGCAGCTGGGGCAGGATGCCGGATTGTTCAACGAGGTCGCCGTCGTACTGAATGCGACCGAATCGCTTGTCACAGTGTTTTGGTAGCTGAAACGTTCGTGCCGGTAACGGCCGCCAAATTGAACCTGGTGCTTACCTGCGATCTTGGTCAGGTTCTCGTCGAGGTTCGAAATGATCTGGTGGATGCCATAGGAACCCTGCGTGCCTTGCCACGCCCCGTTAAAGCCCGTGATACCAGGAGAGCCCAAATTGCCGAGGCTGTTGGGCAGACCCAGCAGGCTCTCATAATTCACACCGTTGTAGGAGTAGTTTCCATAGTACGAGTTAAGCCATTGTTGACCCGCAACCGTCTCGGCAAAGAACGTGGGGGAAAAAACGTGCGAGTATTGTGCCGCCGAGCTGATGTTGATTTGCGGCGCGCCGCCGTAATCAGCCGAGATGCCGTACGGGATCGCGACGGGCGATGTAACGGCCGCGTTGATATTGGTCCCAAAGGGAGCGATGACAGTTTCCGGCTGGTACGTAAACCGCAGGTACGCGCGGTTCTTTTCGTTGAAGACCTGATCCAGACGGAAGGTGTACTTGGGAGCGGTGCTGGCATTCGGAATGTTCTGTGTCAAATTGGGCTGGCCGGATTGAGGGACGACTGACTGATTGGTTGCATGAGGCATCGCAGCCATCATCGCCTTGGCCAGCGGGCTAATGAGCGCGGGGTTGATAGTGTTCGCATGGCCGTTGTAGGCGTACTGTGTGCGTTGGTAGCCGGTTGCAGCACTCGTCGAGGTGCTCGGATCATAAATGACTTGCTGCACGCCGCCAACGACAATGGCGCTGAAGTCCCCGCCTCGCTCGGCATCCGACATGACGTCCTCCAGCTGGCTCACGCCCTGGCGCAAAGAATATCGTTCATAGGCGAAAAAGAAGAAGGACTTATCTTTGCCGCTGTAGAGCCTGGGGATCGTGATGGGGCCGCCCACCGAGGCGCCGAATTCGTTGCGAATGTATTCGGGAGCCTTGTAGTTGGAGGGATTCTGCCGAGACTTGGCAATGCCAAAGTAGTTGTCGCGATTGGTTTCAAACGCCGATCCGTGAAAGCTGTTCGTTCCACTTTTTGTGGTCAGCTCGACGGTGGCCGGCGTGGAAAGCGCCGCGCTGGAACCCACCGTCTCAAACCTGACCTCCTGCACAGAGTCGGGGTCGGGGAGAATGACGTTCGCAATGGGAGAGTTGCCGCCGGAGCCTAACTCACCGCCGAACTGGCGATCGGTCATGGGAGCGCCGTCCTGTGTGTATTCCATGGCCTGGGCCATCTGGCCGTTGGCGCGGGTGCCATCAGCCTCGACGCCCGGAACCGTATCAGATGCCAGTGCGAGCACGCTGCGGCCGTTCATGGGGAGTTGATCGATGCGGTGGATATCAAGCTCGGTGCTCACTGTGCCGCTGTCGTACGTGGCCAGCTGAACTGCGCTTGCCTCGACCGTCACCTGTTCAGACACACTTCCTACAGCGAGCTTGGCGTTCAAGGTTGCGACCTGCCCGTCCTGCAATTCCAATCTGGACTCGAACCTCTTCATACCCCGCGCGGTAAAGGTGATGGTGTACGTCCCCACGAACAAATTCGGAACGGCAAAGAATCCGGTGTTGTTCGTGGTCGTATGACTAGTTACGCCGGTGGCCACGTTGACTACATCGACGGAGCAGTTGGGGACCACAGCCGACGCAGCATCGGTGACCGTGCCCTGGATGGATCCGGCGCCGCTTTGTGCAAAAGCGCCTGACCCAAACAGCGCGCAGATGACAATGAGCGTAGCCAAGCTTACCGATGCTGCGATCCTGCGCAAGCTTGAACTGAGCATATCGATTCCCTTCATTTTCCAGCCTCCAAGAATTTCCGATTTGCGGTTGGTGCCGCCTCTGGCAGCGATTGCAAATGTGGCACTGAGTGCAATGATCAGACAATATATGCGTCATTCAGTGCCATTGTCAACTGGAGAATTGCAAAATTTGCCGGAAACTGAAAATCCGAGCTTTTCGAAGTGCAAACCTCGCCGCCTCAAAGGTTTCGCAAGAGGGAAAGGAGACCCTGGAAGCGGGAGGCTAGTCGGGCCAATCAATCGGGTAATGGACTGGCTGGAACACTCTGTCCACATCAGAGCCAGAAGAAGGTCTTGCCAGCTTCGGGCCATCGGGGGGCTATGTTCGAAGGCGCCTCATGTGACATCCAGAACGAACCCGGACGCGCCGCTTGCGCGGCGCTCACTGCTGCAGAGTCTCCGGGTCCTTGGCTTGGCGCGACCGATAGGTCTCTACTTCCTACTTCGCACCTTTTTGGGCGCTTTTGAGGTCCGCACTTTTTTGCCGGACGCGGCGATCGGATCCGCCAAAGCAGCGGATCCGTCACAGAAGATTTCTGTGAGGCTGAGAAAGCCATGCTCCGCTGCGGCTGTTATATCCTTGTGTTCTCCCATAAACCAGGAAGCGGTCGCGCAGTTTATGAGTAACTGCGTCACCCCTGCGAGAATAATCGGTCTCACATTGTACCGAGACTTCACCTTCATGCGCGCCGCGAACACGGCTGCAACCTTGTCTTCCACTTCCATCAGGCGCGACAGGTGAGCTTGCCTTGCGGACGTACTCCGGACAGAGATTTCGATGATCTGGCGCGTGAGCTTTTGACCTTCGGTGAACCGGACTCCCGCTAAAACCGTTTCGTGCACCACATCGAGAAGGCTAAGGTTGGCTGGGCAGGCCGCGACCGTCTGGCACAGAATTTCACCGCAATGCACGGTATTCAGGGCAAGAAGATCATCCTTGCTTTCAAAATAGCGAAAGAAGGAGCGCCGCGAGATTCCAGCTGCATCGGCGACTTCTTCAACGGTGGTTTCGTCGAAGCCATGTTTGGCGAACAAGTCAATTGCCGCATCATAAATTGCATCTCGAACAAGCTGGCGTTTACGGGACTGCAGGCTCCTGGTCATCTCTTCACCTTGCTGAGAATTTATATCGGACCCGTGCCAACTATAGCACATTGTGCCAGATGGCGATGAAACTCCAGAAGCCCTCCTCCTCGGCTTCCTACGAAGTGATGCCTATCACCGAAGTACTCTTTCAATCCTCATTGCCCGGTTGCGTGTACGTCTTGCCATCGATGGTCGTGGTCAACGTTCCCGTAGCCTCAAAGATGTTTGTAAAAACGTCGATGGACGTCTTGAAGCCGTCGGGGCTTGTGATTTTTGTTCCGTGTGTCTTTCCGGACTGGACGAGATTGGAACGCCAATCGAGCGCGAAGATGGTTGGCTTGAGAGAAGGAAGCCGCGTGACTTCCTCAGTGCCGTTGATGATGTCGCCCTGTTCATCGGAATAACTTTTGTAAGTTACAGAGACTGTTTTGAGGCCGCGGTGGTCATCCCCATTCTTGAAAATCACGGTGGCCGAACCTGCAAGTTTTCCGCGCAGGGTGTAGGTACCTTCGGGAATCGGACTGAATTTCGGCAGCGGCGTTCCCGAAACATAAGGCGTTCCCCATGCAATGTCATCGGAGACGGGCGCAAGGGGTTTGATGGAAAGCGGCTTGCGGCTCGTGAAGCGCGCCACCAGCATCCGGAAATGCCGGCCGCCTGGCTCGGAGGGCGCCGGGCAGGGAAGCGGGTTCGTGCCGCCGCACGATGAGCTTGTGACTTGCGCCTGCCAAAACACCACACGCGTTCCATCCCGAGACCAGCGTGGGTCCGCCATGGCGTTCCAGTTGGGATCGCTGATGCTGCCGGGCGCCCTGTCACCCCCTGTGAGCAGTTGGCCCTGATAGTCGCCGCGATCGCCGTAACGATCGATCACATAAGCCTCGAAGAATCGCCGTGGGCCGTTGTTACGAACAGAGGACACGTACGCAGTGGTAAGCAAATCGATAATCGGCGGAATTCCGCGCATGGCCGCCATGAACATCTGGCGGCCGGAGCCGCGCGTATCGTCGACGACGATCCACCTATCATCCGGAGAGGAATCGACGGGGTCGACGTACTCGGGGTTGCTGGTGAGGCGGCGTATTTTGCCCGTCGTCATGTCCACTGCAAAGACGTCGATATTGCAGGATTCCCATGGATATCCAATGTAGAATGCTTCGCGGCCATCTTTGCTGAATCCGCGGAATTCACCAACGGTGATGGCGTCGAAGTCGAGCCGCAGCTGCCCGGGGTGCTGAGGATCGATTTCCAGCACGTTATGAGCGCCTTCCTTCGGAACCATCCTCACCACATGGATCAAGTCATAGCGGGGCGCACGAGGCTCACCGGTATGGGGCGAAGGATTGAATACGAGGCGGCCGAAGTAGCCGAACTGGCCGAATCCATCTTTGCTGATCGTCATGCCGTTGAAACCGAGGTGAACATTGTCCGGGTGGAGGCGCAACTCGCGCATGCTTCCTCCGGGGCCGGCGCCATCGGGAGTGACATTCCAGCGAATGGGATAGATGTGTACGCGCTCGGCCGCGCATTGATCGTCAGTCAACAGGAACGGCGAGCAGTCGACAATGTTTGTGCCCCACAGAAGGCGCTTGCCATCGAGAAAACTCTGCGGATAGCTCTGGTCTTTCCCAATACCGACGGCATTTTGTGGCGGCACACCGCAGGTGATGCATTTCCACGTGTCGCCATTGGAAAACTTCGTACCATCGGCCTTAACGATGATGAGTTGTCCGCCTTCATATCTGCTGGCTGGATCAGGAACTGCCGGAGCGCCGACAAATTGAACCCGAGCAAGCGCGCTGTGGCCGTCGGGAAGAAAACTGCCCGATTGAAAACTGAGAGGAGCCGTATCGATGCAGCCCGTCCGGTGGGGGTTGATTGCGGCGGTGCAAGCGCCCGGTTCCCTGGATGGGGACGATGGAGGCAGCGGCAACTCCGCGACTTCAATCGGTTCGGGGGCAGGAGGCTTGGGAATGCGTGGCTCCTGCGCAGACGCCGGGTTCAAAACGCATAATGCAAGAACCGAGCACACGGTGAGCGGTGAAAGGATGTGCTTGACGAATGTGCGTGCATCGATCGAAGTCGCACCTACGAACATAGTGACTCCTTGGCTGAGTCGAACGGCTCATCGAATTGGCGAATCACGGCCCATCCACCGTTGCCCCAGTGCTCGAACTAGAGGCCTTTGAGGCTCTCACATGGTTGCTGCGCAAGCGTAGCGGCGGACAAGCGGAGGAATTGAACGCAGGAACATCTGTACGCACCTCAACTTGGCGCTGCCAGCCAACAATAGTGGTACTGGATGCCAGTGTCAAGTTGAGAATTATTGAGGGCGCACAAGCATCTCGATCAGGGGAATGGCTCGAAAGCCGAGTTCCAACCGGCCGGTATCCATACAAAGGGCTTACGTTCATTGTCGCTGGCACCGACGGCAATTTGACATGCGAGGTTGACAACGACCCTCAATGTCACCTATCTTCCTCGAAATGGCACCGCGTGTCAGACGAACGGCCTCTGCTGAATTCAGTCCGCTTGAGAGCATCTCCGCATTGTCTCTGGATCAGAGGGCATGGGAGCAAAGATGAAAGTGCGGAACAAGGTGGTGGTGGTGACGGGGGCGGGCAACGGAATCGGCCGCGAACTTGTTCTTTGCCTTCTTTCGAGGGGCGCCAGTGTGGCCGGGGTCGATCTAAACCCTGACACGCTCAAAGAAACAGGAGAGCTTGCAAGTGGATTTGGGAATCGGTTCTACGGCCTTGTCGCCGATATTTCTGATCGCGCCGTGGTCCTCACATTACCGGAGCAGGTCTCGGATCGCTTCGGGACTGTTGATGGCCTCATCAACAATGCGGGCATTATCCAACCCTTTATCGCGTTGAACGAACTCGAATATCCGGTCATTGAACGAGTCATTAACGTTAATTTGCTCGGCACTTTGTACGTGACCAAGGCGTTTCTTCCCCTTTTCCTCACCAGGCCGGAAGCGCACATCGCAAACCTTTCGAGTATGGGCGGGTTTGTTCCGGTGCCTGGACAAACCATCTACTGCTCAGCGAAGGCAGCGGTGAAGCTGATGACGGAAGGTTTGGCCTCCGAGCTGCTCAACACGAAGGTTCGGGTTACGGTTGTCTTCCCGGGAGCGATCGCCACCAATATCTCGGCAAATTCCGGCGTAAGCATGAGGGTGAATCCCACAGCAGCCGCAGTGGCGAACGGGGGGGCCAATGGAAGGATGATGGCGTTGTCTCCAAGCAAGGCCGCTGAGATTATCGTGAACGCAATCGAACGCAATGCCAAGCGCGTGTTTGTAGGCAAAGACTCAGCTCTCATGGACAAGCTGTACCGCTTCAGTCCCGCCGGTACGACGCGCCTGATGGCGAGGATGATGCAAGCAGTGCTTCCAGACTGAACGATTCCGGAACGGTCACCGCCGGACGCGAGCCGTCTTGCCGGTTCGCCCTTGACGTGACACTGAGTGTTACCTATACTTCCGGCTGCGTGCGTTGCGCCCCAATCTCGCTTTGAAAGGCGGGCCATGAAGAGAACACTCATTTGTTTGCTGCTTGCCTCCGCTTCTGCCCTGGCAATTGCGGCTGGCAGCCCATCTGTTAACGGGAAATGGCAGGTACGGATGACAATTGGCACCTACGAAATGGTGCAAGTTTGCAACTTGACTCAGACCGGAACGGACTTGTCGGTCCACTGCACCGGCGGCATGGGCAGTGGCACCTTCACCGGAAAGGTTCATGGAAGAAAAATCAGTTGGTCGCTCTCGTCCAATAGCGCTGCCGGCTCGATGAACCAGGTCTACCAGGCTGAATTGGTATCACCGACGAAGTTCGAGGGGACCGTTACGATTATTCCTTTGGGCGCCGCCGGTGACCTTTCGGGCGTCCTTTGTCCGGCTTCCAGTGACGATAAGGTGTGCCGAGCTCTCAAGTAAACGGGACGGACCCGTATCAGAAACATTGGAAATCGCCTGAAGATTTCTTGCTTTGCGTGAGGATACTAATGACTGATTTTTCTCGTCGTGATGTTTTGTCATACGGAGCCGCACTCTGTGCCTCCTCGGCCCTTTCGCGCTCGGCCTGGGCACGCACAGCCGGCTTGATGATGCACGATTCTTCATCAGCAGCGCATAACCCGGCTTCAGCTATTGCGCCGCGGGAGCAACTGCTCTTTGATTTCGGCTGGAAGTTTTCCCTGGGCAACGCCGATGACCCCGCCCGCGATATGGGGCTGGGGATGGGCCAGCGCGATTTCGCCAAGCAAGGTTTTCTTGTTTTCGCGCGACCAGAATTTGATGACAGCGAATGGCGAACCGTGAATTTGCCTCATGACTGGGCGGAAGAGTTGCCGTTTGTCAATGACGCCATGACAAGAGGTCACGGCTACAAGCCGCTGGGCATGCGGTTTCCTGAAACCAGTGTCGGCTGGTACAGGCGGGAATTTGAGATCCCGGCAAGCGATCTCGGGCGCCGCATTGTCCTTGAATTCGATGGCGCATTCCGCGATGTCATGGTCTTTGCCAACGGTTGTTACATCGCGCGGAACGATGAAGGCTATACTCCCTTCCGCTTCGACTTGACCGACTTCATCCGCTACGGTCAACAAAACTGCATTGCCGTGCGTGTTCAGGCAAGTTATGGGGAGGGATGGTTCTATGAAGGCGCAGGGATATACCGGCATCTTTGGCTGTTGAAGACAGGCGCAGTTCACCTCGGCCGATGGGACAGTACGGTTCGGACCGCGCTCCACGAAAATTCAGGTAGGCTGTCGCTTGCCGCCATCGTTGAGAATCAAAGCTCCAAGTCGGTGAGCGCTAGTGTGAGCTGGAAGATTCTGGACGGGCAAGGGAAGCAGGCGGCGACGGCCAAGTCGGTGCCACAGCTTGTTGCCTCGTTCGGATCAGCGGTCTTCAGCGCAAGCGCGCTCCTCGCCAATCCCGCGCTGTGGTCAGTGGATACTCCAAACCTCTATTCTGCGGTGATAAACGTCGAGGCGGGCGGGAAGCTGCTCGATGCAGACCGCATTACGTTTGGCGTGCGGTCTGCGGTGTTTGACCCCGAAAGGGGCCTACTCCTCAATGGCAAAGAGATCAAGATTCAGGGAATGTGCGTCCACCAGGACCACGCGGGCGTGGGCGTGGCGCTGCCCGACCGTTTGCAGAGTTTCCGCCTCGCCGTGCTCAAGGAAATGGGTTGCAATGGAGTGCGCACCGCGCACAATCAGCCGACGCCCGAGTGGGTGGAAGCCTGCGACCGCCTGGGCATGATGATGATGTGCGAGACGCGGCAAATGAGCGCCGGTCCCGAAGGCATGCAGCAGTTGGAAACAATGGTCAAGCGTTATCGGAATTCGCCCTCGATCATCTTCTGGTCAATCGGCAATGAAGAAAATCGGCTTCAGACCAGCATGGCGGATGTAGGAGAGAGAATCGCGACTGATATGGTGGACCTCTGCCACAAGCTAGACCCGACGCGCCCTGTCTCAGCGGCAGTGAACGGACTGAACGACAAAGGCGTTTCGGATCCACTTGACATCATCGGTTTTAACTACACGCTCGATGCCATTGACAACTTTCACAAGGAGAATCCCAAGCGTCCCATTTATGGATCGGAGACAGCAGGCTTCGGCGGCGGCGAGCGTGGAGCCTATGTAAGTCAGCGAGGGGGCTTCTTCGCTGGCGCAGGCCAGAATGTTGGCGCAGGCATTCATCCTCCAGTTCTGACAGGGCCCGGATCCGGTCCGATGGCGAACTGGTGGGTATTCTATGACTCGCGCGAATGGACGGGAGGCGGATTTGCCTGGACTGGAATCGACTATCGCGGCGAGCCGAGCGGTAATTGGCCGTCGAATAGCTCAACCACCGGAGCCATCGACCTCTGCGGATTCCCCAAGGACATCTTCTATTACTACAAAGCTTGGTGGACCCAGCAGCCGGTTGTTCACCTATTTCCTCACTGGAATTGGGCGGGCTTGGAAGGTACAGAGATTCCCGTCAGTGTGTATTCGAATTTGGATGAGGTCGAATTGTTCGTCAATGGAAAGAGCATGGGCAGTCAGAAGATGCAGCGTCTCGGCCACCTCGAATGGAAGGTGAAGTACGAGCCGGGTGTAATCGAGGCCCATGGTTCGAAAGACGGAAAGGTTGTGCTGACAGACAAGCGAGAAACCACGGGTCCGCCAGCTGCCATCCGGCTGACGGCAGATCGCATTGAAATCAACGCTGATGGAGAAGATGTCTCGATTCTCACAGTCGAAACGCTGGACAAGGACGGGCGGGTGGACCCTACAGCCAAAAACAAGATACGGTTCAAGGTTTCTGGCGATGGCGCATTCGTGGGCGTTGGCAACGGTGATTCGGATTGCCAGGAGAGCGACAAGGAACCCGCTCGCTCACTCTTCAGTGGCCTTGCGCAGCTAATTGTGCAAAGTACGAAGAACCCTGGAGAAATCGTCGTGGAGGCATTCACAGGCGATGGCGGCGACGCATTGATGCCTGCCAAGTTGGTCATCAAAACCAAACCCACGGATGCGAGGCCATCCGTGCCAGTCGAGTCCGATTCGTTTTCCTAGAATTCTGAGGCGCGGCTGCAGACCTTGGCTTTATCGTGCCGATGCAATCTGCGCAGCCGATAGACAACACGTGATCAATTCAAGGTCTAATCGATGCCACCGAAAGGTTCTGAACTATGCGAGTGAAGCGGAGAACATTCTTGAAGTCTGCACTGGCGGCCGGCGCGACAGCTGCATTTCCCGATGTGTGGGCGCACAACCCCGACGCGGCTTGGACGAACACCTGGAATGCCGCACTGACCACACTCGCCGCCAACATCAAGCCGATCGCAAACTTTGACGGACTGGTACTGTTCGAGGGCACTACAGCGTATCGAGGCACGTGGCAGGAGTGTGGCCCGCACGAGAGCCTTGCCTATTCCCAACTCGCGGAGTTTGTGAAACCGATTGAGGGCAAGCCTTCGCCGCTTGAAGTAGCGAAGAACACGCACCGCGCTTTCTTTTCTCAGCAACGCGAAGACGGCCAGTTAGCCGCGAACCTGAGAGCAAGAGGGGCCGAATGGGCCATGATCCAGATGGTGGTGCCGATCGCGGCGACCGCCTGGGATCTCTCCCAGGAGCTGAAGGATGAGTCGTTCCTTGCCGAGGCGTATAACGCGTGCGGCCGCTGGGACGCATGGCTTCGGCGCTATCGGGACACGCGCGGCACGGGGCTCGTGGAAGCGTTTTGCACCTGGGATACCGGCCAAGACGACAGCCCGCGCTGGAAAGGGGTTTCCAACTCCTGTCCAGATGGTGACGCGAAGAAGTGCCCCACGGGACAATCTGTGCCGCGGCTGTGCCCGGACCTTTCCGCGACGGTGTTCGGAGCGCGCGTAGCGCTGAGTGCGATGGCTACGGCGCTCGGCAAGAAGGCCGAGGCGCAGAAGTGGGTCGACGATGCCGAGCACATCCGCAAGCTGATTCTGGAGAAGTTGTGGTGCGAGGAAGATGCAAGCTTTTATGACGTCGATCCCGACGGCAAATTCCATCGCGTGCTGTCTGTGGCGAATCTGCGTGTGCCAGCCGAGCACGTCATCAGGCTGAACGTGCGGCATGAACGCAAGATGTTCGATGTTCTGTGGGAGCGGCAACTGCATAATCCGAAAGCGTATTGGGCATCGTACCCATTTCCCAGCATTGCGCTGGACGATCCAACATTCGTTCCAGGAATTCAGCATGCTTCCTGGAACGGCGGCTCGCAAGCACTCACCGCTCTGCGCACTCTGCGTTGGATGGATTACTACGGAAGACAGCGGGAACAGCGCGAGCTGATGGAGCGCTGGTGCGAGGCGATTCTGCGTGTCGAGGATTTTCGTGAGCAGATGGAACCCGATACTGGCGTGTTCACGGGCTTCTCTCACGCCGGCTATTCGCCCTGCGCGCTGGTATTCCTGCATTTTGCAAAAGAGTTAGGACATGCACCGTCGCTGCACGCGTAAATCGTTCAAAGCTTGTTTTGGGCGATTGCAATTTGGAAATTTCGACGAGGCGGCGTGTTTCCCAAGAACCTCATGGTGAAAGTCAACGAATTTGAACCATTTCACAACGAAGGAACTCACATGAAACTCGCCTTCAACGCCTGCTGCCTCTCTGCACTCGTCGCGTTTGCTGCATTGCCCCCCCGCGCACAAGCGCCGGTGGCGTCACCCTCAGCCCCACCTGCCGTCGAGCAGCCCGCCGCGCAAACTGCAGCACCGCCCGCCGTGCCCCACCGCCGTTATGAGCCCGTCGCCGAAGACTTCAACTCCCACGACGGCTACATCCAGCTTTTCGACGGCAAGTCCCTGGCCGATTGGGAAGGGGATCCAAAATTCTGGCGTGTCGAAGATGGCGCCATTGTCGGCGAATCCACCGCCGAAAATCGTGTGCAGAACACCTACATCTGGCGCAAAGGCATCGTCGCTCACGACTTCGACCTGAAGCTCGAGATCAAGTGCGAGTTAAACGGCGGCACCGGCATTCAATACCGGTCTCACAGCGGCATTCCTTGGACCCGGCCCCAGCCCCCTGATATGACGACTTCAAATCTCGCTTGGTTATTGACCGGCCCGCAGGCCGACTTCTGGTCCTCCACCACCCGGGGTTCCAAATGGTTCGACGGTCAAGTCTACTCTGAGAACACCCCGCTCGGCATCATCGCCTGGCGTGGTGAAGTAGTGCGGATCAGCCCCGGCGTCGATCCTATGCTCATCGGCGGCGTTGGCAAACGCGACGATCTGGAGACTTTTATCAAGCCCCAGGACTGGAATCAATATGAGGTCGTCGCCCGCGGCGGCACGCTCATCCATATCATCAACGGTCACGTCATGGCCATCCTCATCGATGATGACGCCGCCGATTCCATGAATAATTCCGGCTATTTTGGTATCGAGCTCGAACAATTCCCGTCCAAAGTTTCCGTCCGTAACATCTGGCTCAAGAAGCTTAACTGAACGGCGTGACCTGCCCGTCAGTTCTGCCGATCATTAAACGCCAAACGCATTAAGGCTCGTCGGACGAATTCGGATTAGTCCGTGCTCGCCAGAACACCCTTCTTTAGAGCGTTTGCTACTGCCTCTGTTCGATCAGAAACCTGAAGCTTTTCCATAATATTAATGACATGGCAGCGCACAGTATTGTCGCTAATTTTCAATGCGCGGGCAATTTGCTTATTTGTTGAGCCCTGAGCAAGCAGTTCCAGCACTTCTAACTCACGGGACGTCAAATCCGCACGGAGCATCCTGTTCGCCAACCGCGCTGCGATGTCGCGAGGAATGTATCTTTTTCCCTCGGCGACCTCGAGGATTGCAGCTACCATTTCATCCTCAGATGCGTCCTTCAGCAGGTATCCTTGAGCCCCGGCTCGAATTGCGCGATAAATATCCTCCTCTTTTTCGAAACTCGTCAGCACGATCACACGCGGTGGATTCTCGATTTCTTTAAGTTTATGCAACACGGCGATGCCGTCCATACCCGGCATTCGCAAATCAAGCAGCAT
>Ga0335078_10003264_pt1 | contig 24188 bp, 22 predicted proteins | sample Lox_Sample_32_FD_206711 | JGI IMG/M metagenome (GOLD analysis project Ga0335078, IMG submission 206711) | Soil microbial communities from Loxahatchee National Wildlife Refuge, Florida, United States - Lox_Sample_3.2 | ecosystem: Environmental > Terrestrial > Soil > Wetlands | place: USA... | reverse complement strand
CTGCCGGAAGAAGACTTGCCGGGGCCCGGCTTCCAGCAGAGGTACGTGCGGCGGCTGCGCCTGCTCTGGGCAGGGCGGCGGCTCCTTGTGCGCTGCGCGACGGCCGGCTTCCTGGCCGGCACGCTGCTGGCCTTCCTGCTGCCGAAGCAGTATCAGTCCACCACCGAGCTGATGCCGCCGGACAACGGCTCGGGCTCGAGCCTGCTCATGGCGGCGCTCTCCGCCCGCACCAGCAACGGCCTGGGGGCAGTTGCCGGAGACCTTCTCGGGCTGAAGAACTCGGGGCAATTATTTGTCGGCGAGCTGCGCAGCACCACCCTCCAGGACCGGCTGGTCTCCCGCTTTCAGCTGAAACAGGTCTATCACGACCGGCTGGAAGTGGACGCGCGCAACGACTTGGCGGACAAATCGGCCATCGGGGAGGACCGCAAGAGTGGAATCATCACCATCGCCGTCACCGACCGCAGCCCGCAGCGCGCCGCCGCCATCGCCCAGGCCTACGTCGAGGAGCTGAACCGCCTGGTGGCCGAACTCTCCACCTCGGCCGCGCATCGCGAGCGAGTGTTTCTGCAAGAGCGGCTGCAGGCGGTGCGGCAGGATCTCGAGCAGGCGGAGCGCGATTTCAGCCAATTCGCCAGCAGAAACACCGCCATTGACATCAAGGAGCAGGGCAAGGCCATGGTGGAAGCGGCTGCCAGCCTGCAGGGGCAGCTGATCGCTGCCCAGTCGGAGCGGAAGGGGCTGGAGCAGATCTATACTCCGGGCAATGTCCGCGTGCGCGCGGTGCAGGCGCGCATCGCGGAGCTGAACCATCAGTTGGAAAAGCTGGGGGGGAAAGCTGCCAGCCAAAACCCGCCCTCTGATTCGCCCGCTTCCCAAGACGCCTTGTACCCTTCCATCCGCGAGCTTCCGGTTCTGGGGGTGCCTTACGCCGACCTGTACCGGCGGGTCAAGATCCAGGAGGCGGTCTTTGAGGCCCTGACCCAGGAATACGAGCTGGCCAAGGTGGAAGAGGCGAAGGAGACCCCAACCGTCAAAGTGCTGGATGCCGCCGAGGTCCCCGAGAAAAAATCCTTCCCGCCACGCCTGCAGATCATGGCTCTGGGCACCGTCCTGGCCCTGGCGGGCGGCGGGCTCTGGCTCTTCGGCCACGGCTGGTGGCAAGCGGTCGAGGCGGGGGATGAACGCAAGCTGCTGGCCCGGGAGATAACTCACTCGCTGAACAGCGCCATGCCGTGGGCGCCGCCCAACGGCTCCCGGCTGCAGGCCAAGGCGCACCAGGCCTGGCTGCGTTGCCGCGGCCGGGGCGTGACCGGAGCTTCGCGGGAATAGAAGTTCCTTCCTGCGACCTATTCAGTGCGGCTGTCTCAGATGCAGAAGATACCGGAACTGGCGCAGCGGCTGCTTCCGCGCGGTTCTTTCGCCCGCAACGCGTCTATGCTGGCGGGTGGCACCGCGCTAAGCCAGGCCCTGGCGGTGCTGGCGGCGCCCATCCTGACCCGGCTCTATCCTGTCGCCGACTTCGGATACTTCCAGGTTTACTTGTCCTTGATGGCGTTTGGCGCCCTGGCGGTCACTCTACGCTACGAGCAGGCAATCTACCTGCCGGAGAGGGAAGAAGTCGCGGCCGCGGTCTTCGCCGCCAGCTTCTGTACGGTCGCCGGGATGAGCCTGGCCTTTGCAGCTCTGGTCTGGCTGGTAGGGCGACATCAGCTTCTCCCCCGCAGCGTCGAGGGATTGTCGCCCTACCTTTGGGTCATCCCGCTCTCGGTTTGCGGCGCCGGAACCTACCAGACGCTCAGCATTTGGGATCTGCGGCAGAAGGGCTATCGCCAGGTCAGCGCCACCAAAGTGATGCAGGTGGGCAGTCAGCTCTCCACTCAGGTGGGCGTGGGCCTGGTGCACGCCGGCCCCTTGGGTCTGCTTCTAGGGGATGCCCTGGGGCGAGTGGCGGGAAGTTTCAGCCTGGCTCGCTTTGCCTGGCAGCGCAACCGCCAGGTCTTTTGCCGCCTGCGCCCTGCGATCGTCCTGCGCTCGGCCTTACGTTACCGGCGATTTCCGCTGATTTCGGCGGGAGCGGCCTTGCTGGGAGTCGCTGCCACCGCCTTGCCGCCGCTGCTCCTGGCGCAGTTTTACGGGGCCAAAACCCTGGGCTGGTTTGCCCTGGGAGACCGCGTGCTTGGGGCTCCCACCCTGCTGGTCGGGCAGGCAGTCTCCCAGGTTTACTCGGTCGAAGCCGGAGCTTTGAGCAGCGCGGATCCGGCGGCCATGCAGGGCCTGTTTTCGCGTTCCATCAAGCGGCTTGTGCTGCTTGGGCTGCTCCCTTATTTGATGTTTGCCATGGCTTCTCCCGCGCTCTTCTCCTTCATCTTTGGCCCGGCCTGGCGGGAAGCGGGGGTTTACGCCCAACTGTTAGCCATGATGCATTACCTGGCCTTCATCGTGTGGCCGCTCACCCCCACCCTGAACATTCTGGAGGAGCAGGTTTGGCAGTTAGCTTGGGATACGGGCAGGCTGGGGTTGACGCTGGGGGCTTTGTGGCTGGCCTATCGCCGGGGCTGGCCGGCGCGCGGGGCGATCGCCGCTTTTGGCGCCGCCATGCTGCTCGGCTACGCCGCCCACCTGCTGCTCTCCCGCTACGCCATTGCGCGCAGAGTGCGGCAGAGCAGCCCGCGTCCGGCAGCCAGGCCGATGGTCGCGCCCGAGTACGCGGAACTGGAGAAACTCTAATGGCATCAATCTGCGCTGGGCGGGGAGAAAGGCGCCTCCCGGGCGCTCTCTCCGGGGCAGAAGGCGTGATCCTCAGCCGGCGTCTTTCCTGAAGCTTCATGCACACAAGCGCTAGTCGAACCCAAGACCGGAGCCGGCGCGCCTGGCTTCTGCTGGGTGTGGCGGCATTTGCCGGCGGCTTCCAGATTGCTTATGTGGGCTGGCTTAATCCGGTGTTCGGTTATTTTGGATTTGGCAATAATGATCCTTCCTGGCGCTACCTCCTGCTGGCCTGGACTTTGAGCGTTCTGCCCGGACTGTGGATGCCCATCCATCTGACCCGGCCCTCGCAGCTGATCTACTGGGTAATTTTCCTGTCGGTCTATGTGCCCTCCATGTTCGTGCCGCTGTATGCGTCGCTCGATGGCCCAGCCGCCGTGGTCAAGATGCTGCTGACGCTGTTCGTGGGGCTGTTCATCCTTGGGCTGGCACACCGGCTTCCGCCGCGCCAGCTTCACCCCCCGCGCCTCTCCCCTGGCGCCTTCCGGGCCGGGTTCGGCTGGGCGGCGGCGGCCTTGGTCCTGTGGGTGGTTGTGGTCTTCCACGGGCGCCTGCAGATCGTCTCCTTTGCCGAGGTTTACGATGTGAGGTTTGCCGCCGAAGACGTGATGGAAGGCAGCCTGGTCAACTACGCTCTGATGTGGCTGACGGCGGTGATTGGCCCTTGCCTGCTGGTCTGGGGGCTATTCCGCAGGCGGCCCCTGCTGTTTGCCGCCGGAGGGTTGATCCAGCTGCTGGTTTACGGCGCAGTGGGGGCCAAGGCGGCGCTGGCCTCACTGGTGGTCATTCCTTTTTTTTATTTGCTGCTGCGAAAAAATACTGCCGCCTTTGGCTTGAAGCTGGTGTGGGGAACGGCGCTGGCGTTTTTCCTGCTCTATCTCGGCCGCTCCTGGGGAGATGCTTCGGAGAATCTTTTTTATTGGGCGCTGTCTCTGGTTTTCATGCGCACCTTCGGGATGCCGGGGTTGCTTACGGAATGGTATCGCGAGTTCTTCCAGCGCAACCCGCTGACCTATTATTCCCACCTGAAGGTGGTCAATTCGTTCCTTCATTATCCTTACGCCAATCCCCTGGGGATCGAGGTGGGGTGGTTCTTTTCAGGCGAGCCCACTCTCGACGCGAACGCCCATTTCTGGGCCACGGACGGGCTGGCGGCGCTGGGTCTGCCGGGCGTGGTGCTGGTTTCGGTGCTCTGTGCGCTGTTGTTCTGGGCGCTCGATTCGGCCGCCGCCAAACACGATGTACGCTTTAGCGCCCTGCTGGTCTCCTTTGCCGCCATCAATCTGGCCAATGTTTCAATGTTCACCACGCTCCTGTCCGGAGGCCTCGGGCTGCTGATGCTGGTGCTCTACTGCCAGCCGACTGTGTCCTGGCCTGCCCCTCAAGCGCGGGTGAAGCTCCGCCCCTGCCTGGCGCCGGGGCCGCCGCCGGCAACGTCATAGCTGCCAGAACTCAAGTGTTTCCGAGCAGCTCAACCCTTCCCGGTGTGAGAGGTTCTTGGTGAGAGTGGTGCTGTTGTCCGATGTCTTTGCCAGCAACATGGGTTACCTCGAGAACCTGCTTCCCAAATACTTGGCCAGGCAGGGGGCCGAGGTCCACCTGATCACCATGGACCTGCCCCCCTACTACTGGATGAAGGAATTCAAGCAAACCTATGGCCAGTTCATCGAGTCTCAGCCGGCCGGCACGGTGGCGGAGCAGCAGGGCTACAGCCTTCACGTGCTGGGGCACCGGCGCGTCGCCGGTTACATGCGCATGGTGGGCTTGGGCGGCAAGCTGCGGGCGCTGCGCCCGGATGTCGTGCAGACTACCTCCGTGATCGGCTGGGCCGCCCTGGATGCAGCGTTCTACCGGGCCGCGCTCGGTTATGAGCTGTTTACCGGCAGTCATATGACCGCCTCAGTGTTCCCCCTGGCAACCAAGAACGCACCCTGGTGGAATCGGGAACGCCTGCGCTGCTTTCTGTTGCGCACCCTCCCCGGGCGCTTTGTCAGCCGCTTCGCTCACAAATGCTATGCCGTGACCGAGGACTGTGCGCACATCGCCAGCCGCTATTTCGGAGTGCCCTGCGAAGACGTCGAAGTGATGTATCTGGGCGTGGACACGGAATATTTCCATCCCGCCGGCAGCCTGGCCGAGAGCCGCGAGCGCGGCTGGCTGCGCCGGCGGCTGGGCTTTGAAGAACAGGATATCGTATGCATCTACACCGGCAAGCTGCTGCCGGAAAAGCAGGTCGGGGTGCTCGCCCGCGCCGTCGGCGAGTTGCGCCGCCGGGGGCTGCGGTTCCGCGCCCTGGTGGTGGGGGATGGGCCCGAGCGCGCCCTGCTGGCGCAAGACCCCTCCTGCGTGCTGCTGGGATTCATGCCCTTTCATCAGCTGGGAGCCTATTACCGGGCCGCTGACGTCGCCGTATGGCCGGGAAATGAGAGCACCTCCATGCTGGATGCGGCCGCTTGCGGCCTGCCCGTGGTGATCAGCGACCGGGTGGAGTATCGGGCTCCAGTCGAAGGCAACGGCAGGGTGTTTCATAGCGGCAGCGTCGAGCATCTGAGCCACATCCTCGAGGAGTTACGCGACCCGGCCAGCCGCAAGCGCCTGGGCCTGAATGGCGCTGCGCGCATGGCGCGGGAGTTCAGCTGGGAGGCGGTGGCGGCGAGGCGATTGCGGGACTACCGCGCCGCCCTTCCTGCCCGGCCAGCGGTCCGCGAAACCAGGGAATCGGTGATTTCATGAGCCGGCTTAGGGACTCTGGCTTCCCCGGGCGGCGGGCGCCGGGGTTGGCACCGGCAGAGGTCAGAGGAGGAGGGCTCCGTGAGGCTTGAGCCACCGGGCATTGCCGTGCTGGGTTGTGGATACTGGGGCAGCCATTTAGTCCGAAACTTCAACGCCCTGGGCAGCCTGCGCCGGATTTGTGATGTACGCGAAGAAGCGCTCTCACAGATGCAGCGCCAGTACGCCATCGCGGGCACACAGGATGTCCAGGCGGTGCTCGATGACGGGGAGGTGAAAGCAGTCGTCATCGCCGCCCCGGCGATCGAACACTTCCAGTTGGCCCGCCGCGCCCTGCTGGCGGGCAAGGACGTCTTTGTGGAGAAGCCTCTGGCCCTCAAGAGCAGCCAAGGGCGGGAACTGGTGGAGCTGGCCAGTGCCCGCGGCCGCATTCTCATGGTGGGTCACGTGCTCGAGTATCACCCCGCCATTCAAGAATTGAAGGAGCTTATCCAACGGGGCGAACTGGGCAAGATTCAGTATCTCTATTCCTCGCGTTTGAATCTGGGCAAGCTGCGCACCGAAGAGAACATCCTGTGGAGCTTTGCGCCCCACGATATCTCGGTAATCCTTTCTCTTCTGGGCGAAGCTCCCAGCCGGGTTTCAGCCCAGGGCGGGAGCTTTCTCAACCCGCCGCTTGTCGACACTACGCTCAGCACCCTGGAGTTTGCCAGCGGGGTCAAGGCCCACATTTTCGTCAGTTGGCTGCATCCCTTCAAGGAACAGAAGCTGGCGGTGATCGGCAGCCAGAAAATGGCGGTGTTCGACGATGTGCAAAGCGAGAACAAGCTGGTGCTGTATTCCCACCGCATCAGCTGGCGGGAGCGCAAACCTATTGCGGAAAAAGACGGAGGGCTTGCCGTGCCCATTGCCCCGGCCGAGCCTCTGCGCCGGGAGTGCGAGCACTTCCTGGAGTGCGTGCGTACCCGCCGCCCGCCCCGGACCGATGGGCGGAGCGCTCTTCGGGTTCTCGAAGTCCTGGAGGCGTGTGAGCGCTCGCTCGACAGGCAGGCTGCGCCGGTCGAGGTGCGCGCGGCCCAGCCCGCATACTATGCGCACCCCAGCGCGGTCATCGATCCCCCGGCCGAGATTGGCGCGGGCACCAAGATCTGGCATTTCTCGCACATCATGGCCGGGGCGGTCCTCGGCCAGAGCTGCAATCTCGGGCAGAACGTGGTGATCAGCCCGCAAGTCAGAATCGGCAATAACGTCAAGATTCAGAACAACGTTTCGGTCTATACCGGGGTGGAGCTGGAGGACGATGTGTTTTGCGGCCCCTCCATGGTCTTCACCAACGTGGTCAATCCCCGCAGCCACATTATCCGCCGCCATGAATTCCAGAAGACCCGGGTGGGGCGCGGGGCCACGCTGGGCGCCAACTGCACCATCGTCTGCGGCCTCAGCATCGGCCGCTATGCCTTCATCGCCGCGGGAGCGGTGCTCACGCGTGACGCGCCCGATTTTGCCCTGATGATGGGAGTACCGGCCCGGCGCGTGGGCTGGGTTTGCCATTGCGGCGTGCGCCTGGCGGAGCGAGCTTCTGTGGCGTGCTGTCCGGCTTGTGGCCGCGGCTATGCGCTCACGGAAAACTCCTGCCGGGAGGCGGAGAACGCTGCCCTGGCCTTGACCACTCCCGGCGAAGGCCTGACCAGCGCTTCTTCCACCTGAATTGCCGCCGCGGGTTTCTTTCCCGCAAGCCCATCACCCATGGACGCCGTGTTCACCTCCGCCGGTCCGGAATTATTGGCGGGGGAAGCCCGCTCGAGGGTCGAATACATTCGCCACCGCGGCCAGTTGCTGGCGATCATCGTGGCCGCAGATTTCCAGGAGCCGGGAATCCACTTTTTCACCCCGGGCGAGCTTTCTCAGCAGCTCGCCTACATGCATCACCCGCAGGGCAAAGTGATCGCTCCCCATCTGCACACGCCCGTGGCCCGGGAGGTCCACTACACCCAGGAGGTGCTGGTCATTAAGCGCGGCCAATTGCGGGTGGATTTCTACGATGGGCAGCAGAATTACCTGGGCAGCCGAATCCTGCGGGGCGGCGATGTCTTGTTGCTGGCCGCGGGCGGACACGGCTTCGAGGTGCTGGAGGAGGTGGAGATGATCGAAGTCAAACAGGGGCCCTATGCCGGGGAACGCGACAAGCAGCGCTTTGAGGGCGTCAGTTCCGAGCAAATCAAGATCAGCTCCCATGACTAGCCCCGCCTTCATCCCGGTGAACCAGGTCCTGCTCGACGGCAACGAGCGCCGCTACCTTAACGAGTGCATTGACACGGGATGGATCTCCTCGGAAGGGCCCTTTGTGCGCCGTTTTGAGGAGCAGTTCGCCGCCCGCGCAGGACGCAAATATGGCATCGCGGTGGCGAACGGCTCAGTTGCGCTCGAGGCCGCCATCGCTGCCCTCGATCTGAAGCCGGGAGATGAAGTGATTCTGCCCACTTTTACGATTATCTCCTGCGCGGCGGCGGTGGTGCGGGCGGGGGCCACCCCGGTGCTGGTGGATTCCGATCCCTTGACCTGGAACATGGATGTCGCCCAGGTGGCGGCCAGAATCAGCTCCCGCACCAGGGCGCTGCTGGTGGTGCACATCTTTGGCTTGCCGGTGGATATGGATCCGCTTCTCACCCTGGCCGCCGAGAACCGCATTCGCCTGCTCGAGGATGCCGCCGAAATGCACGGCCAGACCTACAAGGGCCAGCCCTGCGGCAGCTTCGGCGATCTCAGCACGTTCAGCTTCTATCCCAATAAGCACGTTACCACCGGCGAAGGCGGAATGATCCTGACCAATGATGCCGCCCTGGCCGAACGCTGCCGCAGTCTGCGAAATCTCTGCTTTCAAAGCCGCAAACGGTTCGTCCACGAAGAGCTGGGCTGGAATTTCCGGATGAGCAACGTGCAGGCGGCCCTGGGGGTGGCGCAGCTGGAGCGCCTGGATGAATTCGTCTGCCGCAAGCGGAAAATGGGGGCCATCTATACCCATTTGCTGACCGGGGTTCCGGGCCTGCAATTGCCCGTGCGCGGCCTTGACTACGCCCGCAGCATCTATTGGGTCTACGGGCTGCTGCTGCAGGAGAGCGTGCCCTTCATGGCCGAGGAGGCGATGCGCCGGCTGCGGGAGCTGGGCATTGACAGCCGCCCCTTCTTCTGGCCCATGCACGAGCAGCCTGTCTTTCGCAAGCGGGGCCTGTTTGCCGGCGAGTCTTATCCCGTGGCCGAACGCCTGGCGCGGCGCGGATTTTACCTGCCCAGCGGCCTGGGCTTAAGCGAAGATCAGATGCGCCGGGTCGCGCAAGGCGTGAAACAGGTGCTGGCGTGAAGGTGTTTGAAGAATACGCCGGCTATTACGACGCCCTCTACGCCGACAAGGACTATGCCGCGGAAACCGAGTACGTCCTCGGGCTCTTGCGCCAGCAGGGTTGCGCTCCCGAATCGCTTTTGGAACTGGGCTGCGGCACCGGGGTCCATGCCCAGCACTTCGCCCAGGCCCAGGTCAGGGTGCATGGAGTGGACCGCAGCTCCGCCATGCTGGAGCGGGCCTGCGCCCGCTTGCGGGAAATGCCCGAGGAGATCGCCCGCCACATCACCTTCTCCCGCGGCGACGCCCGCGAGATACGCCTGAGCCGGATGTTCGATTGCGCGGTTTCGCTGTTTCACGTGATGAGCTATCAGACCGGCAACGACGATCTGCAGAATGCCTTCCTGACCGCTCGCCAACATCTGAAGCCGGGCGGCATCTTCCTTTTCGACTGCTGGTATGGCCCCGCCGTGCTGGCCGAAAAGCCCGAGGTGCGCACCAAGCGATGGTCCAACCACGAGGTCAGCGCCTTGCGCATTGCCGAGCCCAGCCTGCACGTCAATGAGAATCGCGTGGATGTGCATTACACCCTGCGGGTGACCTGTAAACGAAGCGGGGTCACGCAAGAAGTCCACGAAGTTCACAGCATGCGTTACCTGTTTCGCCCGGAAGTGGAATGGTTCGCCTCCCGCGCCGGTTTGCAGATCACCGAAGCCCGGGAGTGGTTGTCGCAGCGCCCACCCGGCCTGAACACGTGGAATGTCTGCTTTCTGGCGCGGGGATAAGAGATGAAAGTAGCTCTCTATCTGGGTAATGTGCGCGCCTCCCAGGGCGGAGGATTTACTTTTCAGGACGAAATCACGCAGGCTCTCTTGGAAAGCCCGGCCAAGAACCGGCATTCGTTCGTCATTTATGGCAGCCCGGCCAGCCGCTATCCCGACCCGGGCTGCGGCCAGGTGGAATGGGTCCCGGCCAGCGCCTGGGATTGGGGATTGCCCGGCCGGTGGTTGCGGGTTTGCTTTGAGCCCTTGTCGTTCGTGGGCGACAGCCTGCAATTCCGCAGCCGCCTGCAGCGCAGCCTGCGGCGCCATCAAGCGGAAGCGGTCTGGTTCGTCTCGCCTGAATTCCAGCCGGTTGAGTTGCCCTACGTGTACACGGTCTGGGACCTGCAGCACCGCATCCAGCCCTGGTTCCCTGAGGTCAGCGCGCACGGCCGATGGCACTTCCGCGAGACGCGCTATCGCCAGGCCCTCTCCCGGGCGGCGGCGGTGATTGTGCCGAACGCCGCCGGGCGCGAGGAACTGATCCAGTGTTATGGCATTCTGCCGGAGCGAATCAAGATCCTGCCCCATCCCACACCCTCGTTTGCCTTGCAGGCCGCCCCGGCCGGAAGCTGCGCCACGCTCGAGAAGTATGGCCTCATGCCCGGTTATCTTTTTTACCCGGCGCAATTCTGGCCGCACAAGAACCACGCCAACCTGCTGCTGGCGCTCAAGGAGCTGCGGGAACGGGATGGAATTCTGTTGCCGCTCGTCTTGACCGGAAGCGACCAGGGGAATCGCGACTACGTGGAATCGCTGATAGAGCATTGGCAGCTGAGTGGCCAGGTCCGCATTCTCGGATTTGTCGGGCGCCAGGAATTGATCGAACTCTATCGCCATGCTCTGGCTCTCAGCTTTGTGAGTTTCTTCGGCCCGGAGAATCTTCCCCCCCTCGAAGCCCAGGCGCTGGGCTGCCCGGTGATTGCTGCCAAGGTGCGCGGAGCGCAAGAACAGTTGGGCGAGGGCGCTCTCTGGGTGGATCCGGCGAGCGTGCAAGCCATCGCGGCTGCCCTGAAAGCGGTCTATGAGCGTCCGGATCTGCGCCAGGATCTCATACGCCGCGGCCGGGAACGCGCCTCGCGCTGGACGGCTGGGCAGTATGTCCAGCAAGTCCTCGAATGGTTTGACGCCTTCGAGCCGATCCGGCGCTGCTGGCCGGCAGCCGGTTCTGTGGTCACGGCGGCGCCAGCCACCGCACTCTCAGCAAAGGCCAAAGGCGAATACTACCCTGCGCCGGGGGCAGAGCTTCACCGGGAGCGGACATGATCCGGGGCCTGGCGCCCCTTTGGAGACGCTGAACCATGTCATCGCCCAAAGTTTCTTCCCACGTGCGCCCTTCTCCATCCGGCGGCCTTTCCTGGTGCGGAAGCACGATGGGCCGCTGACCGGCCGCTATCCGGAAATAAAGCCCAGTGCGGATTTGCCCTGACGCCGCACCAATCTGCAAGCCTTAGCGAAAATCTGGAGCCATGATCTTACGCCTTAGGTACTACCGCTTCTGCCTCCGCCTGGTTGCCTATCTGCTTCCTTACCTGGCTTTCGAGCTGGGCTGGCGGGTGTGGGCTTTTTTCTGGCGGAGCGCCGGCCTGCCGGTGGATTTTTCCGCCTCCGGCCATTTCGGGCTGGCGGTGTTTGCCACCGCAGTCTGGGTGGCCATGGCGGAGCATTACCAGGTAACCAGCGTGGACGAGCTCTTCCGTGAACGCACCGGCACCCGCCGGGCCTTCAGCGCCTGCATCGCCACCTTCGCCCTGTTGCTTGCCGCCTTGTTCTTCCAGCACACCCTGATCTTTCCCCGCGGCCTGTTCGTGATTGGCATGGCCCTGCTCCTGCTGCTGGCCGTGCTCATGCGCATGGCGTTCCGCATTTACGTCAGGAAAAAGGTCGAGGAGGGCCGCCCGCTGCGACTCCTGGTGGTGGGGGCGGACCGGTATGCCCAGAAGGCGGCCTCCCGCCTTGAGGCCATGACCATCTGCTCCTGCCGGGTGGTCGGCTTCATCGGGGTGGAGGGCGGCGAAGTGACGCTGGACGGCCAGCCGTTGTACAACCTCGAGGCGGTGCCCCGGCTCTCCGATGAGGGCGCCTTCGATGAGGTGGTCATCGCGCTCCATCCCGCACAGTTTCATCAGATCCCGAAGATTTTGAGCGCCCTCGACCGGCTCAGTCTTCCGCTGCGCGCCATCGTGGACCTGGGCGAAGGAGTGGTGGTGCGCGAGAGGCTGTTCCAGCTGGGGCGAATGCAGATGCTTGATCTGACCACCACCCCGGCCGAATCGCTCGACTATTCTTTGCTCAAGCGCGCCTTCGACGTGGTGTTCTCCGCTCTCGTGCTGGCGCTCGCCGCTCCCCTGCTGCTTGTGATTGCGCTGGCCACCCGGCTGACCTCGCCCGGCCCGGTCATGTTTGTGCAGGAGCGCGTAGGTCTGAATGGCAGGATCTTCCGCATGTACAAGTTTCGCACCATGCGCCCCGGTCCGGCCAGCGAAAGCGACACGGCCTGGACCCGCGAACATGACCCCCGTTGCACCCCGCTGGGGGCCTTGCTGCGAAAGTTGAGCCTGGATGAGCTGCCCCAGTTCTACAACGTGCTGCGCGGCGATATGAGCGTCGTCGGCCCTCGGCCCGAGCGCCCGCACTTCGTGCAGGTGTTCCTCAACGAGATCGCGCGTTACAACAACCGTCACTGGCTGAAGGTCGGCATAACCGGCTGGGCGCAGGTCCACGGCTGGCGGGGAAACACCTCGATCGAAAAGCGCCTGGAATACGACATGTACTACGTGCAGAACTGGAGCCTGTCACTCGATCTCAAGATCATCGCCTTGACCGTGCTGGGAGGAATTCTCAGCCGGAACGCCTACTGAACCCGGCCCGGTCTTATCCAGCAATGAAAAAAGCCCTCATCACCGGCGTCACCGGCCAGGACGGCTCTTACCTGGCGGAGTTTCTTCTGGCCAAGGGATACGAAGTCCACGGCACCAAGCGCCGCTCCTCGCAGCTCAACACCGGGCGCATTGACCACCTGTACCAGGATCCGCACGTCAAGCACCGCACCTTCCTGCTGCACTATTGCGACCTTACCGACTCGAACAGCGTCTTCAGCGTGATGCAGAAGGTGCGGCCCGACGAGGTCTACAATCTGGGCGCGCAGAGCCATGTGGGCGTATCTTTCGAGCAGCCCGAGTACACCGCCGAAACCGACGCCCTGGGCACGCTGCGGGTGCTGGAAGCGATCCGCTCCCTGCGCCTGCAGGATAGCGTACGCTTCTATCAGGCTTCGACCTCAGAACTGTTCGGGCGGGCGCAGGAATTTCCTCAGCGCGAAACTACCCCCTTCTATCCCCGTTCTCCTTACGCCGTCGCCAAGCTGTACGCCTACTGGATTACCATCAATTACCGCGAGGCCTACGGCCTGTACGCCTGCAATGGAATCCTCTTCAACCATGAGTCTCCGGTCCGGGGCGAGACCTTTGTGACCCGCAAGATCACGCGCGGCCTGGCGCGCATCAAATACGGCCTGCAGGATTGCCTCTACATCGGCAACTTCGAGGCCAGGCGCGACTGGGGACATGCCCGCGATTACGTGGAGATGCAATGGCTCATGCTGCAGCAGGAGCAGCCCGAGGACTTCGTGATCGCCACCGGCGAGCAGCATTCGGTGCGGGAGTTCATCGAGGCGGTGGCCCAGGAGATGGAAATCTTCCTCGAGTGGCGCGGCCAGGGAACCCATCGGGCCGGCTATGATGGACGCGGCCGTTGCATCATCCAGGTGGATCCGGTGTACTTCCGGCCCACCGAGGTGGATTCCCTGCTGGGGGATGCCGCCCGGGCCCGGCGCAAACTGGGCTGGGAGCCGAAGATCAGTTTTCGGGAATTAGTGGCCGAGATGGCCGGCGCCGACCTGGAGGCGGCCGAGCGCGAGCGCTTCGTCAAGGAGAACGGCTACAAGGTGTTTTCCTTCCAGGAATGACATGGAACTCGACGCCCCCATCTATGTTGCCGGTCACCGCGGTCTGGTGGGCTCGGCCCTGGTCCGCAGGTTGCACGCCGCCGGCTATCACAACCTGATCCTGCGCACCCGCGCCGAGCTCGACCTGGCTGACGCCCGGGCAGTCGCCGGCCTGTTCCAGTCCGAGCGCCCGCACTATGTCTTCCTCGCCGCCGCGCGCGTGGGCGGCATTCTGGCCAACCGCGACCGTCCCGCGGAATTCATCCGCGAAAACCTGTGCATCGAGACCAACGTGATCGAGCAGGCTCATCGCAGCGGGGTGCAGCGTCTGCTGTTTCTGGGCTCGAGCTGCGTGTACCCGCGCTGCGCCCCGCAGCCCATCTCCGAGGAGCAGCTTCTCGCCGGCCCGCTGGAGCTTACCAACCGCTCCTATGCCCTGGCCAAGATTGCTGGAATCGAATTGTGCTGGGCTTACAATCGCCAGTATGGCACGCAATTTATCACTGCCATGCCGTCCAACCTATACGGCCCCAACGACCATTACGATGCCCACAGCTCCCACGTGGTGCCCGCCCTGATCCGCAAGTTCGAGGCCGCGAAAAATTCCTCCGACCGCAAGGTGGTGATCTGGGGCAGCGGGACTCCGCGCCGTGAGTTTCTCTACAGCGACGATGCCGCCGATGCCTGTATCCACCTCATGAACCTCGGTGACAACGAATGGGCCGCCATTCTCGGCCCCTCCGCCCGCCCGCCTCTGGTCAACGTGGGCTGGGGGCAGGACATTAGCATCCGCGAGTTGGCGGAAATCATTGCCGAGACGGTGGGGGTGAAAAAAGATCTGGTGTTCGACCCCTCCAAGCCCGACGGCACTCCGCGCAAGCTGCTCGATGTCACCCTGATGGCCTCGCTGGGATGGAAGCCCAGCACCCGGCTGCGCTCCGGGCTGGCCGCCACCTACCAAGACTACTGCGCCCGCAGCGCCTGCGGCGCGCGCCAGCCAGTTGCCACCGAACCCCGCTGACGTGAGTTCTCCTCGAATCCTGTTTTTCTCGCCTTTCTTTTACCCCGAGCCGATTTCCACCGGCCGGTACAACAGTTTTTTGGTGCAAGCCCTGGTGCGGCGCGGAGCTGGAGTCGAAGTTATCGCCTCCCACCCGCTGTATCCTTCCTGGCGGCCGGTCCGCTCCCGCAGCCGCCTGGAGGGAGTCTCCATCCATCGCGGCGGCGCCTGGGTACGCTATCCCCGGTCGCTGCTGCTTCGCCGGCTGGTATTTGAGTTCTGGTACGCCGCCTATGCCACCGTGAAAGCGTGGTCGCTGCGCAAGCGGGCCACCCTGGCCGTGGCTATTTTTCCTCCGGGACTGTTCTTCCTGTGCGTGAGCCGCCTGCTCCCTTCCTCCATGCGCAAGGTCGGCATTGTGCACGACCTGCAGAGAACGCTTGTCACCCAGGGCGAGGGATTCCTCCAGTCCCTGCTCGCCGCCACCGTCTGCCGGTTGGAAGGTAAGGCCTTCCGCGCCTGCGATCAGTTGATCGTTCTCTCCGAGGCCATGGCGCGCCACATGACTGCCCAGCATGCCCTCGAGAACCAGCGGGTGGTGGTCTCCTATCCCTTCGTTACGGTGGACCCGGCAAAGACGGGCGTCAATCTGGCGCCCTTATTTTCACAGCTCGCGCAGCACGTGGTGTACTCCGGCGCGCTGGGGCGCAAGCAGAATCCATCGGGGCTATTCGAATTCTTTTGCACCGCCGCCCGCGAGCTGCCCGCGGTTGAGTTCCACATTTTTTCCGAGGGGCCGGGTTTTGAGGAGCTGCGGCGGCGTCCGCTGGGAGAGTTGGCGAACAAAATCCATCTCCATGATCTGGTCAGCGAGGCTGACCTGGAGGAGTTATACGCCCGTTCCACCGTCCAGGTAATACCGCAACTGGAGAGCAGCGCCGATGCCTGCCTGCCCTCGAAGCTGCCGAATATCTTGGCCATGGGCAGCGTGGTTCTGGGCATTGCTCCTCCGGCTTCCGAACTGGCGCGCATCGTCGGGCTCGCCGGCGCCGGCGTGGTTGCCCATTCCTGGGATATGGCGGAACTGCTGGCCGCCCTGCGCCAAGCCCTGGCCCAAGCAAGGTCGCAGAGCCCGGAGCAACGGCGCGCGCTGGCTTCCGATTTCCTGGCGCGGCAGTTCAGCCTCGAATCTCTGGTCGAAAGTGTCATGGGCGCGGAGCGGCTGGCCTGACCTCCCTTGGCGCACCTAACCATCTTTACCAGCCCTTCCTTCCCCAATCTCCGCTGTGATTCGCCCCACCCGTTGCCCCACGCTGGCCGGCTCGATAAACACCAGTTCGAAGCCGAAGCCCCGGTAAATCTCCTCATGAATCCTCTCAAAGCGCAGCGTTTCCTCGAAGCTGATTCGCCGCGCCTCGGTCGGCGCAATGAATCCAAGATTGCGAATGAAGAAAACCCGATTTTCGTAAATAGCCTCCTTCCTGATGCGCTCCAGTTCTCCAGCCAGAAGGGGCGAATACGGATAACCGAGATAAACCGCCAGCGCCGCCGTGCACACGGCGCAACGGTCGTGAAACTGGACCTCATCGCCCTGATCAGACGCTCGAATCTGGCGCTCTCTCTGCAGATTGGCGACCGCGTCTATGAACCAGGGCTGCATCCAGGGTTCTGCCGTCCCCTCCGCCTGCGCCGCGGCGATAATGTCTGTGGCCGCCTCTTCCACCACGCTGAACCCTTCGAGTTCCAGTTGGCGAATGATCGCAGTCTTCCCCGCGCCCGGCGCGCCAGTAATAATGAATCTCCTCATCTGGCTTCCTTCTCTCATTTTTGCCCTGAGCCGGCGAGGGCTTAGGATCCCGCCTTCGTCTGACCCGCTCTCCCCTTCTCTCACCGCTGCTTCTTCCTGAAGCTGTGCACTATACTCGCGTGGTGTTGCAAACCACGGCGGAAGGAACGTCTGCCCGTAAGGCCGTCTGCCCCGCCAATGCCTTCGCTGCAGAAGAAGCCAGAATCCGCGCCGCTTATGCCCGGCGCGGCAATCATCGAACGCCGCTCGCTGAGCCGGCTGGCCAATTCAACCGGCAGCAGCGCGAGCGCATATTACTCGGCCTCCTCGCCGCGCAAGGCTTCGCGGAGTTGAAGAACAGCCGCATTCTTGAAATTGGCTGCGGAACCGGGGCCGGGCTGCGCGCCTTCGCCCGCTGGGGCGCCCGGCCGGAGAATCTCACCGGCGTGGACCTGCTGCCTGAACGCATCGCGGAAGCGCGGCGCCTATGCCCGCCCCAGATCAGCCTGAGCTGCGGCAGTGCCGCCCATCTCGAGTCCGCCGATGCCTCCTTCGACCTGGTCCTGCAATCCACCGTCTTCACTTCGATTTTGGATCTTGAGATGAAGCGCCAGGTGGCCCGCGAAATGCTGCGCGTGCTTCGCCCCGCCGGCCTGATCGTGTGGTACGACTTTCGCGTGAACAATCCGTGGAATCCGGATGTAAGAGGAGTCAAGCGGGGCGAAATCGCTCAGCTATTTCCGGGCTGCCAGATCACTCTGCGCCGGCTGACCCTGGCTCCGCCCCTGGGCCGTCTGGTCGCGCGGCTTTCGCCCTGGCTCTATCGCCGGCTCTCGACCATCAAGCCCCTGAGCACACATTATCTGGGAATGATTCGTAAGCCCTGAAGATGCGGCCCGCTGCTATGCCGCCTGCGTGGCCTTAGCGCCGGCGGCCGCTTCCAGTTCACGCGTCCGGGTCCAGGTGTAGTGAATGCGGTGGATGACGGTGATGGTGGAAAGCACCGCCACCAGCCAGAGCACGGGCGCCATGCGATTGAACAGCGCCCCAATGATCACCAGCACCAGGCGCTCCGGCCGCTCCATGAAGCCCACGCGGCAGGAGCCGATCAGCGACTCCGCCCGCGCCCGGCTGTAGCTGACCATGATCGCGCTGATGATGACCACGGCGGTTAGAATCACATAGAAAAAGCGGTCGCCCCGGGCGTAGAACACCAGCAGGCCGAGAAACTGCGAAGCATCACTGTAACGGTCCACCACAGAGTCGAAGAAGGCGCCGAAGCGGCTCACCCGGTTGCTGGCGCGGGCCACCCGCCCATCCACCAGGTCGAAAAAGCCCGAGGCAATGATGATCAGCCCGGCATAGCGGAACATGCGCGCCTGGTCATCGCCGTTGGCGTAGCCGAACATGAAGGCGGCCACGATGTTGACCACTAGCCCGAGGAAGGTCAGCACATTGGGATTGATTCGCGCCAGCGCCAGCCAGCGCACGATCGCGTCGAGCACGGCTCCACAGCCACGGCCGACGGCGCTTGTCCAGGTCATCAGGCCTGCGCCCCGGCCTCATCGTGAATGGTGGTCAGGCGCAGCACTTCCATCTCACGCTTGCCGTTGGGGGTGACCACTTCGGCGGTGTCACCCACTTTCTTATTAAGCAGGGCCCGCCCAATGGGGGAAGTGGTGGAAATCTTGCCTGCCGCCACGTCCGACTCTTCGCTGGTAACCAGCAGGTACTCAACTTCCTCATCCTTGGTGCTGTCGTAAACCCGCACCGTCGAGCCTAGCCCGACTTTATCTTTCGGAATATTGTTCAGGTTGATCAGCGAGAGGTCGGCCAGGCGCCTGCCCAGCTGGCGCAGGCGCGCCTTGACAAACTCCTGGCGCTGCTTGGCCATGTGATACTCGGCGTTTTCGCTCAGGTCGCCCAGCGCAATCGCCCGCTTCAGCTCCTTGGGAAGCTCATGGCTCAGCTCATGTTCCAGGGCGTTGATCTCGTCCTGCAGCTTTTTCTTGATGTGCTCCGTCATGCTCGCCCCCCGGATTATAAACCCATATCGCGCTGGGGAAACGGCGCACCGAAACCTATTCACTCATGAATTCCGCTTTGGCAGTTCGGCGGGGGCCGCTGCAAGCCAGACTCATGCGATCCTGCAATATTCTATGTAAGTATAAGATGATAAACGATATGTTCTCGGCTAAGACTGGGCCGCACCGGTTTCTCCGCTGACCCCGCCCGCTTTCTCCCAACCTTCCCCAAATTGCCTTCTTTCCCGCATTGGGATAAAATAGAGGTGGTGTTTTTCCCTCGTTTCACCGACTTCCGGGGCGGTACTCAATGTTGAGTAGCGATGGGCATTTCCACATAGGCGACAAGGTTGTTTATCCCAACCATGGCGTAGGGATCATCGAGCAGATTAGCAGCCGCACCTTCGGCGCAACTGTCGAAAACTTCTACCTTCTGAAGATTAAATCCAGCAGCCTCAAGGTGATGGTGCCGTTTCACAATGTGGAAGCGGTAGGCTTGCGGCGCGTGGTGAAGAACGGCGCTATTCAGAAAATCGTTGATTTTCTTGAGGATGGCGCTTGCGACAGCAACAGCGACTGGAAAGACCGCTTCAAGGAAAATTCCGAGCGCATGCGTACCGGGTCGCTGCTCGATGTAGCCGCCGTCCTCAAGGGCCTTCTGCTTCTCAGCCAGTCCAAGCCTCTCTCGTTCCGCGAGAAGAAGATGCTGGAGCGCGCCCGCTACCTGCTGGTCAGCGAGCTAGCTATGGCGAAGAACTGCGAGGAGGTCGAGGTCGAGCAGCTTCTGGGCAAGGCCCTCTCTAAGTGCAAACTGCGCTTCCCCGAAGCCAGCGAATTCCAGGCCTGACCTTTTCAGCCATGGCCTCTCTGCCCGCTTAGAACCAAGGTCTTCCTCAGGGCTATCCTCACTTGCGGGGCTTCGCCTCGCCGCAAAATTGAGCTAGAATCATCCCATACAAGCCATGTCAGACCGCACATTTACGCTGGAAGAAGCCCAATCTCTGTTGCCCGTTCTGGAATCACTTCTGCGCACTGCCATCGAAGGCAAGAAGCTCATCGAGTCGGTGGACGCCGAATTCCAGGAAATCAGCCATCGTATTTTCCTCAATGGGGGCACCTTCCTGAACATCGTCAACCTGGCCCGGCGCAAGGCCGAGCGCGAGAAGGCGGTGCAGCGGGTGAAAGATTCGCTGGCAGAAATTGACGCCACCGGGGTGCAGGTCAAAGACCTCGAAATAGGCTTGCTCGATTTTCCCTGCGTGGTGGATGGCGAAGCCGTGCTGCTGTGCTGGAAATTGGGCGAAACTGGCATCACCCACTGGCACGGCGCGACCGAAGGTTTTGCCGGCCGCAAGCCCATTGACGAACGCATTGCCCGGGCCAGAAAGACCAATTAATCAGTCGCGTAACTCGCTCCGGACCGGACCTTCTGTGTAATTCTGTGGCACGCTCTCTGCTACAATCTTTGCTGCGCCGCTCGTGGGCGCTGCCGACCTGAAGGCGCGTTCGCCGGAATCTCCACCATGCCAAGCACGAAGCGTAAACTGCAAATCCTGAGCGCCTTTGCCGTCCTTTTGCTGATGGCGGCTGCGGCCGGCTGCCGCGGCTTTTTCGTCAACCCCACGCTCACCAGCATTGCCGTGGGGCCGGGTAACGTCAACGTTCCCGTGGGCTCGACCCAACAAATGGTCGCCACAGGAACTTATGACGACAACAGCACTAAGGACCTCACCGGAGCCTCCAACATCATCTGGACCAGTTCCGACGAAACGCTTGCCACCGTCACCAATGGCGGGTTGGTTCAGGGTGTAGGCGCTGGCACCCCTACGATTACTGCGGAAGTGGGCGCGGTCAGCGGTCAGGCTACGATCAAGGTCACTCTCACCAACGTTACTGCCATCACCATTACTCCCACCAGCAACACCATCGCCTCCGGCGGCGGAACCGCCACCTTCACCGCAGCCGCCACGATCTCCGGCCAGAGCCAGCCGGTGGATATCACTGCCCAGGCGGTCTGGTCCATCACCAATTCTGGGAATTTCCAATTGACCCAGGGCGAGACCCCGGAGACTATCATGACTCTTTCCGGCGCCACCGCCGGCGAAGTGGAAACGGTCACCGCTACCTACACCAGCGGCACCACCCAGTTCACCAAGACCGCGCAGTTAACAGTCCAGTAAACGGGTTCGCACGCGCCCTCAACTGGTGCCTGCAGAAAGACTCAGCTTCGGCGCATCCTTGCGCTATAGTGTTTGTGTAATCCGTGAAACTTCCTGGCCGAAAACTCCCCACTCTCCTGCTCTGCCTTCTGCTGCTTGCGGCATGCAGCCGCGGCCGCCATCGGGGGCACGAGGTCGCCTACGTTTCTGCCGGCCTGGTAGTGCTGCGGGACCGGGTCGCGCCCGTCTATACCAAGACCGGTACGGTAAAGAACGGCGACAAAGTAGAGATTCTCGAGCGCGACCGCCGTTTCGCCCGGGTGCGCACCAGCGATGGCGCCGAAGGCTGGATCGAGGAGCGCCACCTCGTCACCCAGCAGGTCTATGACGGCTTTCAGAAGCTGGCGGCGGATGCGAAGGACGATCCCGTGCAGGCGGCGGCCATTACCCGCAACGAGACCAATCTCCACCTTACCCCCGGGCGCGACACCGACCATCTTTATCAGCTGCCGCAAGGCTCCCGAGTATCCATCCTGAAGCGGGCCACGGCAGAAAAGGCGCTGCCCGGCGCTCCCCGAAGCGATGAATCGGGCGCCGCGCCCGTTCTCGAAGACTGGTGGTTGATTCGTGATGCTCAAGACCACGTGGGCTGGGTGCTGGCCCGCCTGGTGGATGTGGACGTTCCCCTGGATATCGCGCAGTACGCCGAGGGTCAGCGCATCGTCGCCGCCTTCGTGCTCGATCAGGTGCAGGATGGCGACAAGCAGGTGCCCCAATACCTCGAACTGCTCAGCGAACCCAAGGACGGCATGCCCTTCGACTACAACCAGATTCGCGTCTTCACCTGGAATGTGAAGCGCCACCGCTACGAAACCGCCTACCGCGAGCGCAACCTGAATGGAGTTTTGCCGGTGACGATTGCGAAAGAGAATTTTGATAAAGAAGGCATGCTGCCAGTGTTCGTTCTGCGTGTGAAAGACGACAGCGGCAATATTGTCGAGCGCAAATACAAGCTCAATACGCCCATCGTGCGCCGCGTGCTGGCGCCAGGAGAGCAGCCGGCCAAGCCGGTGCGGAAATCCCACCGCTAGCCGAAAGTGGCAAGCTTGTTGCCCCAGTTCATCGGGAACAGACCTGAATCAGGACACTACAGACGCCTTAAGGTAATTTCCCGCATTGCTATCAGGGTTTCCTGGCAATCCCGTATTGAACCGCCTGGGTCAGATATCAGGAATAGGCTGATTGCAAAACTCGAGCGCGCCAGCATATTGTACGGATATCGCCGATTGCCAAGTTTTCTCGCTGGCGCGCTGGCCAATCCCTGTAAACTGCCAGTAACGGTATCGGCGAACGCAAGCGAATGGCCCTGGCAAGGAGATCGGCGATGGAAAATAAGCCGGCGCAGAACATACAAGACACATTTCTTAACACCGCCCGCAAGGAACGCAGCAATATAACGATTTATTTGCTGAGCGGGGTGAAGCTGACGGGCCGGATTCGGTCGTTTGATAAATACTCGGTCATCCTGGAGAGCAGCAACCAGGAACAGCTTATTTTCAAGCACGCCATCTCTACCGTGGCCATGGGCCGGCCCATGCACGCGCACTATGAGCGTCCGGCGCAGGCCAGCGCCGCGGGGGCGGCAGGCGGCGGCCCCAGCGGAGAGTCAGCCAGCGCCGCCGCCTCTCCAGTCTCCGACGGCAGCTAAGGTTCAAGCGTTTCGAGAATCTCCCGATTGAGCATTCCACCCAAGAAGACCCGGAAAAGCGGGCCCCAGCGGACGCCCGATGCAGGCGCGCGGCAGCCGGAGCGCGCCTTTCTGGTGGGCCTCGACTATCGTGTGCGCGCCCGTGCCGGAGAAAAGCGATCGCTGCTGTCCAGCGGGGCGCGGGCCGCGCGCGAAGCCGCGGCGGCCTCTTCCAGTGTTCCGAAAGCGCCGCCCGTGCCTGAATTCAGCGCCCAGGAATCGCTGGCCGAGCTGCGAGCGCTCGCGGGCAGCGCGGGCGCGGAAATCGCCGGCGAATTCCTGCAGCGCCGCGACCGCCCGGATCCCGCAACTTTGATTGGCCGGGGCAAGCTGGAAGAGATCGCCGGCGCGGCGGCCTCGGTGTCCGCGGACCTGCTGCTGTTTGATCACGATCTCACCGCCTCGCAGCAGCGCAATATCGAAAACGAAGTTCACACCCGCGTCATTGACCGCACCCAGCTGATTCTCGACATCTTTGCCCGCCACGCCCGCACCCGCGAAGGCCAGCTGCAAGTGGAGCTGGCGCAACTGGAATATCTGCTGCCCCGCCTGGCCGGGCGCGGCATCGAGATGTCGCAACTCGGCGGCGGCATCGGCACACGCGGCCCCGGCGAGACCCAGCTCGAGACCGACCGCCGCAAAATCTACCGCCGCATCCGCCACGTGAAGCAGCAACTCGAGAATGTGCGCCGCATTCGCGCCCAGCAGCGGCAGCGGCGCGAGTCCTTGCCGGTCTCGACCGTCGCCCTGGTGGGCTATACCAACGCCGGCAAATCTACGCTGTTCAATGCGCTCACCCGGGCCCAGGTGCTGGCGTCGCCCAAAATGTTTGCCACCCTCGACCCCACCATTCGAGCCGTCGCGCTGCCTTCCAGGCGGAAAGTGCTGCTCTCCGATACCGTAGGCTTCATTCGCAACCTGCCCCATACTCTGGTCTCCGCCTTTCGCGCTACGTTGGAAGAGGTGCAACGGGCGGCGTTGATTCTTCATGTTTCCGATGCCAGCAGCCCGCTCTCGGCCGAACAGGATGCGCAGGTGGAGCGCGTGCTCAAGGAACTCGAGGCTGACAAGAAGCCGCGCTTGCGGGTGATGAACAAAATGGATCTTCTGCCCGCCGCCCAGCGCGACAGCCTGCGCGACGACACCAGCACCATTCATCTCTCGGCGGCGAAGGGCAGCGGCATCTCCACCCTGCTCGAGCGCATGGACGAGATGCTCGAAGCCGACCGCCCCAGCCGCGTGCGCCTGCGCGTGCCACAAAAGGAAGGCAAGACCCTGGCCCTGCTCGAAGCCCGCGCGAGGATCTACGCCCGCGAATACAAAGATGGCGTGGTCGAACTGGAAGCGGAAGCGCCGGAGTCGGTGGTCAGGAGGGTGAGGGACTTCGTCGTTCCCGAATTCGCCCCCGTCGAAATTCCAGGTGCGCCCCTTTCAGAGACGATTACACGCGGGAGGCGATAACGGGCATTGGGGTCCACAGGACGCATTTCTTCCGCCGCGAACTCGCCCAAAATTTAAATGGGCCGGCAACCAAGAAGCGGTGACTTTCCTTGGCTATCGGCCCATTCGATCCTGAACTGGATCGGAGGTGATACTTCTATGCTAGACCGCTTCCGCCAGATGTCAAGGATTCTTCTACGCCTCCCTGGGTACCTCCGGGACCACCCTCCGGCCTGTCCCAGAGTGGGACAGAGATTTCCTCCGAATTCCGCCGAAATCCTTGCTTATCAGCCCTCTGCGTGCGTTGACACGTCCCCTCTAAGATGCTAGGTTTAATGGTTTTTTCAGCCCTCTTTTAGCCGGTTACGATCTTCATCCCATGGACGAGACGCTGCGCCAGCTAGGCCGATTACTGCTTGGGTCAATCCC